>JGI26080J50196_1000496_pt1 | contig 18050 bp, 20 predicted proteins | sample SaaInl0LU_22_DNA_FD_50196 | JGI IMG/M metagenome (IMG submission 50196)
CTATTAATAATGTTAAAATAACCTTAATAAGGCAACAATACTATTGTTATTAAAATGTTGAAGTTACAATGATAAACAGTCCAGATTTCATAAAAAGATTGCAAATAATCATTGATTATTATCAGCTCTCTGCCGCTACATTAGCAGATAAAATTGACGTACAAAGGTCCAGTATTTCACATTTATTATCTGGAAGAAACAAGCCCTCTCTAGATTTTGTCCTTAAGCTAATTAAACAATTTCCAGAAGTAAATTTATATTGGCTACTCAACGGTCTAGGAAATTTCCCTGCTACCCTATCTGAAAATTTTCAACCAAAAAAAGATATGGTCTTAGACTCTGAAAATATAAATACAAACAAGAGCAACAATGGGACAAAACCTAAAGTGCATTCAAACCAATCTAATGATGCTTTGATTCAATCTATTCAAAGCAACCACCCAGTAGAAATTGAATCTATTATTATTTGCTATAAAAATGGAAATTTTAAAGCCTATAAAAACACGGATTAATCGCATTTCTGCTTATTTTTAAACCATGAAACTTATATATATTACAATATTGGCATTTGTACTAATAGCTTGTAACCCTCCTCAAAGAAATTGTACTGACTTTAAAACGGGCAGCTTTGAATTTACAGCTGAAATCAATGGAGAAAGCACCACCACTTCTTTTTTCAGAAACGACACCTTAGAAGTGGAAAACTTCAATGGTAAAATTGACAGTAGTAGCATTAAATGGGTCAATGATTGTGAATACATTCTCAAAAATCTACATCCGGTAAATACTGCTGAAGAAACCCCTCTTTTAATTAAAATACTGACCACCTCGGAAGACCGTTACACTTTTGAATACGGTCAGGTAGGTAGTGCCCAAAAAGCGCGTGGAACTGCTGTAAAAATAAAATAGTCATGTTTGAAATCTTTTTAAGCCCAGACGCTTGGGTTGCGCTACTCACCCTTACTTTTTTAGAAATTGTTTTAGGAATTGATAATATTATTTTTATTTCCATTGCTGCAGGAAAACTTGCAGAAGGAGATAGAAAGAAAGCAACAAACATTGGCTTGGTGCTCGCCATGGCGCTTAGAATACTTTTGCTGCTTGGAATTTCTCTTTTAACTGCTTTAAACGAGCCATTGTTTCATTTTGACACCAAATGGATACAAGGAAGTATTAGCGGGCAAGCGATCATATTATTTCTTGGAGGGTTATTCCTTCTCTACAAGAGCACCAAGGAAATACACGAGAAAATTGAAGACAAGACACATGATGCCAATCAAGTGGCCTCAAATCAAACCAAATCTTTAAGAGCAGCTATTGTTCAAATTACAGTCATTAATATTGTCTTTTCTTTTGACTCTATACTCACCGCTATAGGAATGACCAATGGGATTTCAAGCAATCCAAATGATGCATTGGTTATTATGATCATCGCTGTAGTAATATCTGTGCTGATCATGATGCTGTTCGCCAAACCAGTAGGAGATTTTGTCAACAAAAACCCAACCATACAAATATTAGGACTCTCCTTCCTAATTTTAATAGGATTTATGCTCACCACAGAAGCAGCACATTTATCGCATTTAGTCGTTTTTGGACAAAGTATTGGGAATATTCCCAAAGGATACCTCTATTTCTCCATAGCTTTTTCACTCATGGTAGAGTTCTTGAATATGACTATTCGAAAGAAAAATTAAAACAAGGTTGGCTGACTGCCTTCTTGTCCATCACTAGATTTATTTGGCGCAGTATTTTCAGATATTTCCTTAAGGTTATCAGATATTTCTTTAAGGTTTTCGGATACTTCCTTAAGGTTATCAGTTACTTCCTCAGGATCTTCTACAACAATGTCTACGGCTTCTATAACTTCCTCAAGCTCATATGGTAGCGGGTCCAGCGCGGCTGAATTTTTAATTTTGTCTGTACTCAGCTGATTTCCAAGTGCTTTAATTCCCTTTGGTGCAATAAACTCCTCCATGTTTATTTGTAAAGTAGGTTTGGCGTCTTTTCCCCTAGGTTTGTTAAATTCTATTTCAAAAACAGGCCTCCAATCGGTTGCAACTATTTCCAAATAGGAGTTTTCGTGTTCTGTAATGAATACATCTTCCCTGTTAGGTTGGTCAATTAAGAAACGCTTACCAAAGTATTTGTCTTTTTCTCCGTCAAAATAAATAGCCGAAATTGGTTTCAAAGGCACCCACTTTTCCAAAACAATCATATCCTCATCAAAGTGAATTGATAGGTCGGGTGTCATTGTTTTTGCTATCCCTTTCTGTGTAATAACCAATAGCAAATCGTCTCCTTTAAATGCACCAAGTAGATTACCTCTGCCATCTACATTAAGGCGTTGAACAACCTCATCGAACCATATATTTCTAGGCTTAAGTGTAGAGACCCCTTTCTCCTTAAGTTCTATACGCTTTACCGCATATTTAGACACAAGATTTCCTTTTGAGTTTCTGCCTTTGATTAACACATCAGAAAAGTCTATGTCCCATTTCAACTTCTTAATACTTCCTACCTGCCTTAACAATACCGTAATGACCTCTGCCTCTCCATTTGGATTAGCACTAAAGTAAAGCACTTCCGAGCCAGAATTACCATTAGTTAAATCATAAGCCCTGTCTCTTGTTACCCCTGTTATGTTGAATCGCTTAATATAACTAGGGCCGTTTTTTCCGTCTTTATAGACTAAATTATAGGTAGTGCGCTTGTCTTTTTTCTTAAACACGGCTACATGAAGGATGTTTTTAGCTACAAATGTCTTGGTGTCTACTTTTGTAATCATCACATTCCCGTCTGCTGTAAAAACAATCACGTCGTCAATGTCACTACAATCAGTTACATACTCTTCCTTTTTCAATGAAGTCCCCACAAAACCCTCTGCCCTATTGACATAGAGCTTGGTATTTCTCATCACTACTTTGGTCGCTTCAATGTCGTCAAATATCCTGATCTCTGAAAGGCGCTCCCTACCTTTACCAAAAGTTTCTTTAAGGTTCTTAAAGTAATCAATGGCAAAGTCAATCAAATGAGCCAAATGATGCTTTATTTGGGCCATTTTGTCTTCCAAACTACTGATGTACTGCTGCGCCTTGTCAATATCGAACTTAGAAATTCTCTTGATTCGAATTTCTGTTAAACGGGCAATGTCTTCTGTTGTAATAGGTCTTTTTAGGTGCGCTATATGTGGCTTTAACCCTTTGTCTATAGCGCTAATAACACCTTCCCAGCTTTCTTCTTCTTCAATATCTCGATAAATTCTATTTTCAATAAAAACACGCTCCAAAGAAGAAAAATGCCACTGCGCCTCTAGTTCTTCTAATTGTATTTCTAATTCTGCCTTTAACAAAGCTACAGTTCGCTCAGTAGAACGCCTTAACATATCACTCACACCAATAAAGAGCGGCTTATTGTCTTCAATAATACATCCTAAAGGAGATATAGAAGACTCACAAGCAGTGAAAGCGTATAGTGCATCTATAGTCTTGTCTGGAGAAATACCGGCTGGAAGATGAATTAAAATCTCTACCTGAGCTGCTGTATTGTCCTCAATTTTCTTCACTTTTAATTTCCCTTTCTCATTGGCTTTCAAAATAGAGTCAATTAAAGAAGAGGTATTTGTTCCAAAAGGAATCTCTGTGATCACTAAGGTATTTTTGTCGTATTGGCCAATCTTTGCCCGTACCCTGATCTTTCCGCCCCTTAATCCTTCATTGTATTGACTTACATCAATCACTCCTGCAGTAGGAAAATCTGGAAATATATTAAATTTCTGGCCTTTGAGCTGCTTTATAGAAGCATCTATTAACTCATTAAAATTATGAGGTAAAATCTTTGTAGACAATCCCACTGCNATTCCCTCTCCTCCTTGCGCAAGTAATAAAGGAAATTTTACGGGCAAATTTATAGGCTCTTTTCTTCTTCCGTCATAAGAGCTTTGCCATTCTGTTATTTTTGGACTAAATACTACGGCTAAAGCAAACTTAGAGAGTCTAGCCTCTATATATCTCGAAGCAGCAGCACTGTCTCCTGTCAATATATTTCCCCAGTTACCCTGTGTGTCTATGAGCAGGTCTTTTTGACCTATTTGAACCATAGCGTCTGCAATACTAGCATCTCCATGGGGGTGATACTGCATACTATGTCCCACTACATTGGCCACTTTATTGTAACGACCGTCATCCAATTCCTTAAGCGCGTGCATAATTCTTCTTTGCACCGGTTTAAAACCGTCTTCAATTGCCGGAACTGCTCGCTCTAATATCACATAGGATGCATAGTCTAAAAACCAATCTTTATACATACCAGAAACCTTTGTTAAGGTCTCTTCTGTATTAAGTGACTCCTGAGAATCAGGAAAATTTTCTTGCTCAAATTCTTCCATAAATTATTCGCTTATGGGTGCTGTTTCAGAGATAACATCCAGTTCTACCTTGAGGTTATTTATTATAAATTCTTGTCGCTTTGGGGTGTTTTTTCCCATATAAAACTCAAGGAGCTGGTCAATAGACATTTTCTTATCTAACATAACGGGCTCGAGCCTAATGTCTTGACCTATAAAATGCTTAAACTCATCCGGAGAAATCTCTCCCAATCCTTTAAATCTTGTAATTTCAGGTTTAGCACCCACTTTTATCATAGCAGCTTCTTTTTCCTCTGGAGTATAACAATAATAGGTATCTTTTTTATTTCTAACTCTAAACAAAGGGGTTTGAAGGATGTATAAATGATTGTCTTTAATCAGTTCAGGGAAAAATTGCAAGAAAAAGGTAATTAACAACAACCTAATATGCATTCCATCTACATCTGCATCTGTTGCAATAACAATATTGTTATAGCGCAAATCCTCCATGGAATCTTCAATATTCAGTGCCGCTTGCAATAAATTAAACTCTTCGTTTTCATACACAATCTTCTTACTCATTCCATAGGAATTGAGTGGTTTCCCCCTTAAACTAAATACCGCTTGGGTATTCACATCCCTAGACTTCGTTATAGACCCCGAGGCAGAATCCCCCTCAGTAATAAACAGGGTACTCTCTAAACAACGATCGTTTTTGGTGTCTGGTAAATGCACCCTACAATCCCTTAGCTTCTTATTGTGCAGATTACTCTTTTTGGCACGGTCTCTCGCTAATTTTCTAATCCCTGAAAGTTCTTTACGCTCTCTTTCTGCTTGAACGATCTTTCTTTGAAGTGCCTCTGCAGTCTGCGGGTTTTTGTGTAAAAAATTATCTAAGTATTGGCCTATAAAATCATTGATATACGTTCTAACAGTAGGCATTTCACCACCCATATCTGTAGAACCTAGCTTGGTCTTAGTTTGACTCTCGAAAATTGGCTCCATGACCTTAATGGAAATAGCAGAAATAATTGATTTTCTAATGTCTGCTGCCTCGTAGTTCTTTCCGTAAAAATCTTTAATGGTTCGAGCTATTGCTTCTCTAAAAGCAGCTTGGTGTGTTCCTCCTTGAGTGGTGTGCTGTCCATTCACAAAAGAATGGTATTCCTCACTGTACTGGGTTTTACTATGGGTAATGGCTACTTCAATATCTGGACCTTTAAGGTGAATGATTGGGTACAGCATATCTTCTGCAGCATTATTGTCTTCTAAAAGGTCTTTTAATCCATTTTCAGAAAAATACTTTTCCCCATTAAAAACAATCGTCAATCCAGGATTGAGGTANACATAGTTTTTAAGCATGCTAATCACATACTCAGCCCTGTATTTATAATTTTTAAATATGGCCGCATCTGGAATAAAGCGGACTTTGGTTCCTTTTCGTTTTGAGGTGTCTAAAGGACCTTCTTCTGAAATTAAATTACCTGCCTCAAAGGTGGCGGTCTTAAGGAGGTTTTCCCTGCTAGAAGAAACTTCAAACATAGAAGAAAGAGCGTTTACCGCCTTTGTTCCTACCCCATTGAGTCCAACAGATTTTTTAAATGCCCTACTGTCATACTTACCTCCAGTATTCATTTTAGAAACCACATCTACCACTTTTCCAAGTGGAATACCCCTTCCGTAATCCCTCACGGTAACTTCCGTTTCTTTAATGGAAATGTCAATGGTTTTACCGGCCCCCATGACAAACTCATCAATACAGTTGTCTATAACCTCTTTTAAAAGGATGTAAATACCGTCGTCTGCAGAGGAGCCATCTCCCAACTTACCAATATACATACCAGGACGCATACGTATGTGCTCCTTCCAGTCTAAAGANCGAATATTGTCTTCTGTATATTGAGTTTGTTGCTCCATGATTTATAGCAGTAGGATAGGGAGCTAATATAGTGAGGTCTTCAAAAAAATAAAACCCAATACAACTAAAGTAATTAACAATAGTGATTGGGTTTTGTTGATAGGTGCTAAAATGTACTACACATTAAATCTAAAATGCATGACATCTCCATCTTGCACAATATATTCTTTGCCTTCCACACGCATTTTTCCAGCCTCTTTAACTTTGGCTTCACTGCCATAGGATTCGTAATCTGCATAAGAAATAACCTCTGCCCTAATAAAACCTTTTTCAAAATCTGTATGAATAACACCAGCTGCTTGTGGTGCAGACGCTCCTACAGGAATGGTCCAAGCCCTTACTTCCTTAACACCTGCAGTAAAGTAAGTTTCTAAGTTTAATAAACTATAGGCCCCTCTGATAAGTTTTGCAGATCCTGGCTCATCTAGGCCCATGTCTTCCAAAAACATTTGACGCTCTTCGTAGCTTTCTAATTCGGTAATATCTGCCTCTGTTCCAACCGCTAAAAAAATCACTTCTGCCTGTTCATCTGCAACAGCTTCTTTAACTTTGGTTACATATTCATTTCCATTAACAGCAGCGTCTTCAGAGACATTACACACATACATGACTGGCTTATCAGTAATAAATTGTAATGGTTTTACAAAAGCCTCTCTGTCTTCTTTAGAAAACTCAATTGCTCTAATAGACTTGCCTGCTTCTAAACCTTGCTTAAGGGCTAATAAAACAGCCTCCTCTTTCTGGGCTTCTTTATTGCCTGTCTTGGCTGCACGTTTTACTTTTTCTAATTTTTTGTCTACCGTTTCCAAATCTTTGAGCTGCAATTCCATATCTATGGTTTCTTTATCTCTGATCGGATTGACGTTGCCGTCTACATGAACAATATTGTCGTCGTCAAAACAACGTAGCACATGTAAAAGGGCATCTGTTTCTCTAATGTTTCCAAGAAATTGATTTCCCAGTCCTTCTCCTTTACTGGCTCCTTTCACTAGACCAGCAATATCTACTATTTCAACTGTCGCTGGAACGACGCGCTCTGGATCTACCAAAGATTCTAATTTTTCTAGTCTTGAATCTGGTACATTAACCACTCCTATATTCGGTTCAATGGTACAAAAAGGAAAATTGGCACTCTGCGCTTTAGCGTTTGAGAGACAATTAAAAAGGGTAGATTTTCCTACATTAGGAAGGCCAACAATACCTGCTTTCATATGCTTGGTTTTTATTTGGTGGCAAATATAAGGCTAAGCTTTTAAAAAAAGCCTATAAAAAAGGGAAGTAACATAAGAATGCTTACTCAGGATGCATAAAACGCTGTTTCTCTAATAAAACAGCCTCTGTTTCTACATGAGATTCATCTGGAACACAGCAATCTACAGGGCAAACAGCAGCACATTGTGGTTCTTCATGAAAACCAATACACTCGGTACACTTATCAGGCGATATATAGTATATTTCATCAGAAATAGGGTCCTGAACGGCATCGGCGTCAGCCGAAACACCATTAGGCAAAACAACGGAACCTTTTAAAGAGGTACCATCACTGTAACGCCATTCTTCTGCGCCTTCATATATGGCGGTATTTGGACATTCTGGCTCACATGCGCCACAATTAATACATTCGTCTGTAATGATAATTGCCATAGTAAAAATTTAAGTTAATCATGTGTATTGATTACTTTTGCACAAAGGTAAAACCTAAAAACCGCTCAAACAAATATTATGCCCACATATCAAGATAGATTTAATGCTGTTGTCACTTTTGGAAAAACACTCAAAGCATTTGTTAAGGCCAAAGAAGAAAAAATGCACAACATACCCTATTTTGATCAGTGGGAAAAACTCATTGCATTGGCGGGTCACAAAAATGGATGGTTCACAGAGGAAAATATTTGGTTTGCCACAGCGCAATGGGCCAATGAATTGTCTGCTGAAAACCTTCAAAACTGGGTAGCCTCCTACCCTAGTCCGACTAAAAAACCTATAGTGCTTTTAATTATGGCGGGTAATATTCCGTTGGTAGGTTTTCATGACTTTTTAACGGCCTACTTGGCCGATGCCAAAATCCTAATAAAATTAGCCTCAAATGACCAGGTGCTACTCCCATGGATTTTAAATTTCCTGCAAGAGCAAACCCAAGAAGACCCAGATCATGTCAAAGTATTGGAAAAAATCAATGCCCCCTATGACGCTTTAATTGCTACGGGTAGTGACAATACCGCNAGATACTTTGAACATTATTTTGGCCATAAACCACATATTATTAGAAAAAACAGAAATTCCGTTGCCGTAATTACTGGAAAAGAAAGTCCTGAAGTGCTTCAAAAACTCGGTGAAGATGTCTTTAGGTATTTTGGATTAGGTTGTAGGTCTGTTTCTAAAATATACGTGCCTGAAGGATATGATTTTGACTTACTATTCAAGGCACTTTATGGGTATAAAGACCTTATTGAATATGAAAAATACAGTAATAATTACGATTACAATAAGGCGGTATACTTAATGAGTATGTTTAAAATACTAGACAATGGCTTTTTAATAATTAAAGAAGACTCCGGCCTCACCTCTCCTATTGGATCACTTCATTTTGAATATTACACCTCCCTAAAATCATTGGAAAAGGAGCTGACTGCCAAATCTGATTTGCTTCAATGTATTGTAGGGCCCTCTGGATTCCTAAATGGTATTGCATTTGGAACAACCCAAAAACCAAGCCTGACTGATTATGCAGATGGAGTAGACACTATGAATTTTATTTTATCCTTATAAAAATTTCCTAAAGCGCTCCCTTTTTTAGATTTAATATAAGACCTTTGTGCCCTGAATTTCTACTAAAGAAAATTTAATGAAAAAACATAATTTTAGTGCTGGACCCTGTATACTTCCTAAAGAAGTTTTGGATAAAGCGGCTCAAGCAGTAGTAAATTTCAATGATTCAGGGCTCTCTCTATTAGAGATCTCTCACCGATCAAAGGATTTTGTGGGGGTAATGGATCAAGCCCAAGAATTGGCTTTATCGCTTTTAAATCTAGAAGGCAAGGGCTATAAAGCCCTTTTCTTCATGGGGGTGCCAGTTTGGAATTTTTAATGGTTGCTTACAATCTATTAGAAACCAAAGCCGCTTATATAAATACGGGTACTTGGAGCGATAAAGCCATAAAAGAAGCTAAAGCTTTTGGTGAAGTAATTGAAGTAGGATCATCAAAATCAGATGGTTACAATTATATCCCAAAGAATATTGAAGTGCCAAAAGATGTTGATTATTTACACCTTACTTCTAACAACACCATTTATGGAACCCAATTTCAGCAGTTTCCAGATGTGAACGTTCCTATGGTTTGTGATATGAGTTCTGATATATTTTCGAGGACTATGGATTTTTCTGCATTTGACTTAATATACGCAGGTGCCCAAAAAAATATGGGCCCTGCAGGCACAACACTTGTAGTGGTTAAAGAATCAATTCTTGGAAAAGTCTCTAGACATATTCCAGATATGTTAAACTATCAGACGCATATTGAAAAGGAAAGCATGTTTAATACACCCCCAGTTTTNCCTGTATNTGTATCTATGTTAACCATGTCTTGGCTTAAGGAACTTGGAGGAATTGCTGCAATTGAAAAAGTTAATAGAAAAAAAGCAAGATTACTTTACTCTGAAATAGATCTAAATCCCTTGTTTACAGGTTATGCAAACAAAGAAGACAGGTCTTATATGAATGCAACATTTACCCTATCAGATCCTACCCTTACAACTCGTTTCAATGAAATGTGCGCTGCTGGAGGGATAAATGGTTTAAACGGACATAGGTCTGTTGGGGGTTATAGAGCGTCTATGTACAATGCGCTTTCACTTGAAAGTGTTGGTGTATTGGTAGATATAATGAGTGATCTAGAAAGAAAAGCATAATAAATGAAGATTTTAGCGAATGATGGTATTCATCTTAGTGGCATTAAACACCTAGAAGAAGCTGGTCACCAAGTAGATACTACCACAGTATCTCAATCACAATTAGCCCATTATATAAACGAACATCAGATTGAAGTCGTTTTAGTACGTTCGGCAACAGAGATAAAAGAAGCGCTTATTGACCAATGTCCAAGTATTAAGCTCATTGGAAGAGGGGGCGTTGGGATGGACAATATAGCGGTAGACTATGCTATTTCTAAAGGCATAAAAGTCATTAACACACCAGATGCATCTGCGAGAGCAGTGGCGGAATTAAGCTTTGCCCATTTATTATCTGGTGCCAGGTTTTTATATGACGCCAATAGAAATATGCCTCTAGAGGGAGACACCCATTTTAAAGACCTTAAAAAATCCTATGCTACTGGCATGGAACTAAAAGGAAAGACATTGGGTATTTTTGGATTTGGTAATATTGGTCAAGAAACCGCTAAAATTGGTCTGTCTATGGGGATGAATGTGCTTTTTTTTGATCCTGAAATAAAAAGTATCACCCTTGAGCTAGATTTTTTTAATGGACACAAAGTACCTTTTATACTTGAAGCAAGTAGCAGAGAAAGTGTCTTAGAAGAATCCCATTTTATTTCCCTTCATGTTCCCTCTCAAAAGGAGTATTGTATTGATAGAAACGCCTTTTCTATGTTAAAAAAAGGGGTTGGTATTATCAATACAGCAAGGGGAAATGCCTTGGATGAAGTAGCTCTTATTGAGTTTTTAGACAATGAAACAGTGGCTTTTGCAGGTTTAGACGTATTTGAATCTGAACCAAATCCTGAAATAAAGATACTGATGCACCCAAATATTTCATTGACACCTCACATTGGCGCCGCTACTCTTGAAGCTCAAGAGAAAATAGGCCTTTCTTTAGCCAAACAAATAATTTCTTTTGATCATGCATAAACCCTCCTATTTTTCTAAATTAAAAGACAAATGGGCGGTTTCTTCCAACAGAGCACTGGTCGTGATTTTCATTGTGTTTTCTATTACTGGGAGTAGCGCATTAAAACTCGCTAGACCTGTTTTAGAGCTGTTTGGACTCGAGCGTCACGCGTATGAAGACCACTGGTATACCATGGTGTTTTATTGGGCCATGAGGATCTTAATTATCTTCCCTATTTATCAAGTGCTATTAGTAGCGTTTGGAGGATTGTTTGGTCAATTTAAGTTCTTTTGGAATTTTGAAAAGAAAATGCTCAAACGGATGGGTTTGGGTTTTTTATTCAAATAGTTATTTAACATTTCATTAGGAATTATCTCAATACCTAAATCCATATATTTGAACATGTTTACTAAACGTGGGACATATGGAATCTTGTTCGTGCTTCTTTTTTTTATAAAAAGCAGTGCTTTACACGCATACACCCATGACAACCACCATGCAGATAAAGCAAGCCATTGCCAGACATGTGAAATTCAACAACTTCAGGCACCGCTATTAGTTGTTGCTGAGCTAGACTGCATAGCTAATAATGAGCTTGTAATTATTTCCTTAAAGCGCAGCAATCAAATATTTGCGCAAGTTTTAAAACATTCATTTTACACCAATATCTGGTCTAGACCTCCCCCCTCTGACCACAACTCATAGGTATTGAAGTGCTCTTTTAGCACTAGTTGTAATTTGAATATGTATTCATGAAGTATATTTTATTATTGTTAATGTCCCTTGTACTGACACTTGTGAACGCTCAAGATTGTCACTTTATCATTCAAGGGAAAGTGATAGACCAACATGATGGGAAACCCTTAGAAGGTGCTATTGTAGCTATTTACGGACTGCAAAAAGAAGTTTTTCAGATAAAAATGGCCAGTTTATTTTACAAGGATTATGCCAAGGTTTTTATGAAATTGAAATTTCTCATATAGATTGTGGCACCCAGTTTATTCCTATAAAATTAGAAAAAAATACGAGCAAAACTTTCTATTTAGAGCATCATGTAGAAGCATTGAATGAAGTAGCATTAATTAAAAAAGCCACTAATTTAATAGTACAACAAACCATAGATGCAACTGTTTTTGAGAATAAACTCAGCCAAAATTTTGCTGAAGCGCTCACCGAAATTCAAGGGATTAATACCCTTAAGACAGGTAACGCTATAGCAAAACCATTGCTTCAAGGAGTGTATGGAAGTAGGGTGATTACCAATAACCAAGGGGTAAGAATGCAAGATATGGAATGGGGTGCAGAACACGCGCCAAATATCGCTACTTCTAGTGTAGAAGGGGTTTCACTTGCTGTTGGAGCAAAAGCCCTTAAATACGGTGGAGATGCTGTGGGGGGTGTCATTGTTTTAGATCCAAGAAAACCTGTTTTTAAGAACAGTCAAAAACACAGTGCTATATTTACTACTTACACCAATGGTCTTGGCGTTTTAAGCAGCCAAAAANTTGAAAAAGATTTTGAAAATGGTTTATTCTACGGGATTCAAGCCAGCTATAAAAAAGCAGGTAATAACAGAAACGCTGCTGGTTACTTACAAAATACTGGATTAGAACAGACCAGTATATCTATTCCTTTTGGTTGGCATTTGGCCCATAAAGGAATAGATGCATATATTTCTTATTTTAAAGCAAATAATGGGATTCTTAGGAATTCACACATTGGTAACCTTCAAGATTTAATCAATCAAATTAATGGAGAGACCGCTATTCCCATTGGAGCATTCACCTATAATATTGAAAATCCAAGACAGGATGTTTCTCATGTATTGGCTAAAATTTCTGCCTATTACCATTTTGAAGACTTAGGTAAGTGGACCCTTCAATACGATTTTCAACAGAACAATAGAAAAGAGTACGATGTGAGGCTTGGAGACAGAAATAAACTACCAGGAACAGATTTACAATTACAAACCCATGGTTTTCAATCTAATTTCAAATTAGACACCTCTTATGACAAGCTAATTGAATTTGGCATAGAAACAGCCTATCAAATACATTTTCCAAATCCAGCAACTGGTGTAAAAAGACTTATTCCTGATTACAATAACTTAAATTTTGGCACCTATTTATACGGATTAAAAACCCTTTCTCCGTCTTGGGAGTTAGAAGGGAGTATAAGAACAGATTGGGTTCAAATAAAAGCAGATAAATTTTATAAAACTTCTAGATGGACCGCTTTGGGTTACAATACTGATTTTTCAGATTTTATTGTATCAGACTTTGATACGCAGATTTTAACCGCTCCTGAATTGAGTTTCAACACCCAATCTGCTGCCTTTAGTTTGCATTATAACAATCTAGGACACCGTGTTAGCACACACCTGCAGTATATAGAAAGAGCCCCTAATCCGGCGGAGTTATTTAGTGAGGGATTGCACCATTCTGCCGCTAGAATTGAATTAGGTTCTTTGAGAATGAAAAAGGAAAAAGCGCAAAAACTAGCTGTTCAATACAGCTATAGCGCTGCACAAAGGACTTTTTTTATTGCCCCGTATTTTAACCGTATAAACGACTATATGGCACTAATTCCTGCTGGGCTTGAATTCACAATTAGAGGTGCTTTTCCTGTTTGGGAATACCAACAAACCAATGCGAATTTCACTGGTATAGATTTTAAATGGACAGAATACTTTACAGACGAGCTAAAATTTACCAACGGCGCTTCAATTGTTAAAGCCCTTGATCTTAAAAACAATAGCCCTTTTCCAAACATTCCGCCTGTAAGTACCCATCATGAGCTCTCGCAATCATTTAAACACATAAAAGGACTTAGTGTTCAGCTGAGGGGAGATTACAATTTTAGGCAAAATGAAGTACCTGAAGATTTATTGATTTTTAATCCCTACACACAAAGAGAACAACTACTAGAGATAAACAGAGCACCCAATGGGTATTTTTTACTTTCTTCCCTAGTTGAATACCAATTTCCCAAAAGCGGTATCACACAATATAAACTGAGGCTAAGTGGTGAAAACCTCACCAATCTTACCTACCAAAATTACCTCAATAGACTTCGATATTTTTCAAATGAATTGGGAATAAACCTACAATTACAATTTCAAATCAATTTTTAATTTANCTAAATCACATCTTATGAAAAAAATTATATCTACCCTATTAAGCCTGTCCTTATTTGTGACATTATTATCTTGCAACGATAATGACAGTCCAGAGCTCATCCAAGAAGAAGAAGTAATTACTTCCGTGATTGTGACACTTCAGTCTGCAGACAATACAGTAACGCTAAGTTCTGTAGACCTAGATGGCGATGGACCAAATGAACCAGTCTTGTCGGTACAAGGCCTGTTAAACGCAAACGCAACTTACACAGGGTCTGTTCGCTTTTTAAACGAATCTGTTGCACCATTAGAAGACATTACGGAAGAAGTTAAAGAAGAAGCAGAGGAGCACCAAGTGTTTTACTCTTTTACTGCGCCTATTAATAGCGTGACCACGTCTGATAATGATTCAAATGGCAATCCGTTAGGTCTGGACTTTACGCTTACTACTGGAGCTGCTGGAACTGCTGGTTTTGGAATTACCCTAAGACATGAGCCTAAAAAACCCAATACAGGAATTTTAGATGCTGGTGGGGAAACAGATGTAGCAGTAAACTTTACTATCAGTGTAGAATAAGTTATTTATTAAAGCCACTCAGGTTTTGATTTAAAAAGTCTTTTGGGAAATTTTCATCCCCATCAAACCCCAGGGTTAGGTGGGGATTCTTTTTGGGCACATAAGAAGTATTAAATAAATAATCCCACACGCTTAAACTAATGCCAAAATTAACNCCAAAACGACCTTTAGGAAGTGATTTAGCATGGTGGTATAAATGCATCACTGGATTATTTAGCAGATACTTTAATGGGCCCCAATCCAAAGCTAAATTAGCATGGTTTAAATGACCTATAGTTATGGCAACAAAATGAACCATAAATGCTTGAGTTGGCTCAAACCCGCCTAAAAGCATAATTGCGATAGTTTTAAAGGGTTTATAGAGAATGTTTTCCATCCAATGGTACCTTAAATGTGCTGCAAAGCCCATTTCCTTTACGGAATGATGCACTTTGTGGAACTGCCAAAAAAAAGGAATTTTATGTAATAAAACATGNGTAAACCATTGCACGAAATCTAATAATACAAAGAAAATAAGTAATCCTATCCAGGTGGGTAAAGCTTTAATATCAATAATCGACAAAGAATTCATCTCTATTCCAACAGATGAGAAAGCATTTGATATTAAAGCATAAACACCACTAATAATGGTTGTGAAGATGNAGAAATTAAAATACATNTAAAACGCATCTAACCAAAAATCTTTTCTGAAAAAAGATTGGTTTTTTCTCCATGGAAACAACATCTCAAGACCCCAAATCACAAAAGAAATAATAGTTAATCCCCAAAAGTAATTTTGACTCCATGGCACGTCAAACACTATTGACCTATAAAACCAATGTAAGCTTCCTGTCAGGGCATTTAAAATAATATCAATAGGAGCATTCATTCAACTAAATTATTAATTTTTAGGATAATACAACAAGTATAAGTCCATACTTTAACACTTTAAAAAGAGGCTAGGGATTGTAAAAATTTAAACCAAGATCATTACAATAACTTTTTAACCTAAGATAAACTGCTGCTAATAAGCTTCATAAATTCATTTCTAGTGGCAGTTTTTTCAAACAAGCCTCTAAATCCTGATGTTGTTGTGACAGAATTCTGTTTTTGAACGCCACGCATCATCATACACATGTGTGAGGCCTCTATTACAACGGCTACTCCTTTTGGAGAAAGTGTTGTATTAATGCACTCAAGTATATCATGTGTGAGTCGTTCTTGTACCTGAAGACGTCTTGCAAAAACATCTACTATTCTTGGAATCTTACTTAATCCAACTATATGTCCATTAGGAATATATGCAATGTGCGCTTTACCAAAAAAAGGCAGCATATGGTGCTCACACATAGAGTACAATTCAATGTCTTTGATAATCACCATGTCATCATAATCTTCCTTAAACATTGCACCTCTAAGAATAGCTTGAGGGTCTTGGTCATAACCTTGGGTTAAAAACTGCATGGCTTTAGCTGCTCTCTCAGGTGTTTTAAGCAAGCCTTCTCTAGAGGAGTCCTCTCCTATGGCATTTAATATGAGGTCATAATTTTTTTTAACACTTTCAGTAATTGGGGCATCGTATGAATCTAAATGGGTATAGGACATTTGTTTTGTTTAATATTTTATAAATAACAATGAACAAATTTACAATAAAATAATTACCATTAAGCCATAAATTTCATAAGAATAAGCCAGAGCAATTGTGTTTGATTATATTTACTCTATTAATAAAGAAATACCTAATTAATGATCACAGCGAATAATATTCGAAAATCATATGGAGACCTAGAAGTATTAAAAGGGGTTAATATTCATATTAAAGAAGGTGAAATAGTCGCTATAGTTGGGGCTTCAGGAGCTGGAAAAACAACGCTATTACAAATATTAGGCACTCTTGAACAACCCACAAACAAGGACGCTGTATTAGAAATTAACCATAAATGTGTCCCGCTCTTAAACCCAAAAGAACTTGCCGCATTTAGAAATAAAAATATAGGCTTTATTTTTCAGTTCCATCAATTGCTTCCTGAATTTACAGCCCTTGAAAATGTATGCATTCCTGCATATATTCATGGGAGCACTAAGCAACAAGCAACAAATGACGCTACTGAATTACTGAACTTTCTGGGGCTTTCAGAGAGAATACACCACAAACCTGATGCGTTGTCTGGGGGAGAACAACAAAGNGTTGCAGTAGCTAGAGCACTCATAAACAAGCCTGCCGTTGTATTTGCAGATGAACCCAGCGGCAATCTTGACTCAGAAAGTGCACAAATATTGCATCAGCTTTTTTTTAAGCTAAGAGATACCTATAATCAAACGTTTGTTCTAGTGACACACAATGAATCTTTGGCNAAAATGGCAGACAGAACGCTTACCATGACGGACGGAAATATGAATTAATACAACAATACTTTATGAACAAAGAGACCGTCAGTTCATTTCTAGAGGAGAAAGTGATCCAATACCAACAACCACAGTTCATTGAAACTGATCCCATTCAAATTCCTTATCTATTTAGTAAAAAAGAAGACATTGAAATTAGTGGCTTTATAGCAGCTACTTTGTCTTGGGGAAATAGAAAAAGTATCTTAAAAAGTGCCCAAACATTTATGGCACTCATGGATTCCGCACCTCATGAATTTATCATGAATGCTACCGAAAATGACTACAATTCACTTTCAAATTTTAAACACCGAACTTTTAATGGGGCAGACGCCAGGTTTTTTTGTCAATCTTTAAAAAACATCTATACCCATCATGGTGGCTTAGAAAATGCATTTTTCACCAAGCCAGACGTTTCTTTACAAGAAAATATTAGCTTATTCAAAGCGATCTTTTTTAATATTCCTCATCCCCTAAGAACTACAAAGCATGTGTCTGACCCCTTAAAAGGTTCTGCGGCAAAAAGACTTAATATGTTCCTCAGATGGATGGTCAGAGACCACAATCAAAAGGTAGATTTTGGCATTTGGAGCAAAATTAAACCCAGCCAGCTTTCCTGCCCCTTGGATGTTCACAGTGGTAGAGTTGCCAGAAAATTGGGGCTAATAGATAGAACACAAAATGACGGAAAAGCAGTCAGTGAATTGGACAATTCCCTGAGAATGCTAGATCCACTAGATCCTGTTAAATTTGATTTTGCGCTTTTTGGCCTGGGTGTTTTTGAAGGCTTTTAAACCGCTTAGTTTCAATTTATTTTTATTAAATTAGGTGAGAATAAAACCAATCCATCACCTATGAAAATTAAAGCCTTATTTTTAGCCA
>JGI26080J50196_1000499_pt1 | contig 18047 bp, 16 predicted proteins | sample SaaInl0LU_22_DNA_FD_50196 | JGI IMG/M metagenome (IMG submission 50196)
GCAAAAGTGCAATCAGCCCTATTGGAAGCAATGCAAGAGCGTCAAATTACAATTGGAGATACTACTTTTAAGCTAGATGAGCCTTTTTTAGTAATGGCGACTCAAAATCCAGTTGAACAAGAAGGAACGTATCCATTACCCGAAGCTCAAGTAGACCGATTTATGTTAAAAGTTGTCATTGACTATCCAAAACTACAGGATGAACAAACCATCATGCGTCAAAATTTATCGGGTGGATTTGCAACAGTAAATCCTGTCGTTTCTGTAGCACAAATTCTAAAAGCAAGAGAAGTTACAAACGAAGTGTATATGGATGAGAAGATTGAAAAATACATTTTAGATATTATTTTTGCAACTCGTTATCCAGAAAAATACAATTTACCACAATTAAAAGATTTAATTGGTTTTGGAGCCTCTCCTCGTGGAAGTATCAATTTAGCGAAAGCTGCAAAATGCTATGCTTTTATTAAAAGAAGAGGCTATGTAATTCCAGAAGATGTACGGGCTGTAGTCTTTGATGTTTTACGTCACCGTATTGGAATTACTTATGAAGCTGAAGCTGAAAATGTAACATCGGTAGACATTATCAATTCTATCATTAATGAAATTGAAGTTCCATAGAAAATAATCCAAAATACTAACAGGATTTATTAATTAAAACAATGGAAACTAAAGAAATACTTAAAAAAGTTCGTAAAATAGAAATTAAGACAAAACGGTTGTCTAATGATATTTTTGGAGGGGAATACCATTCTTCCTTCAAGGGACGGGGTATGACTTTTTCTGAAGTTAGACAGTATCAGTTTGGAGACGATGTCAGAGCGATCGATTGGAACGTTACCGCACGATATAATGAACCTTATATCAAAGTTTTTGAGGAAGAGCGTGAGCTAACGATGATTTTAATGGCAGATGTTTCGGGTTCTGAACTCTTTGGAACCTCGACACAATTTAAAAAAGAAACCGTAACAGAAATTGCAGCAACATTGGCTTTTTCTGCCACACAAAACAACGATAAAGTAGGTTTGATTTTATTCTCTGATGAAATAGAACTTTTTATCCCTCCAAAAAAAGGGAAAAGTCATGTGTTAAGAATTATCAGAGAACTCATAGAATTCAAGCCAAAAAGTAAAAAAACAAATATTGGGACGGCCTTGAAGTTTTTATCTAGTGTGATAAAAAAAAGAGCCATTGTTTTTATGTTGTCCGATTTNATGGACGATGATTACGAAAAAACTCTAAAAATAACAGGGAAGAAACATGACCTAACAGGGATTAGAGTCTATGACAAATACGATGAAGAGATTCCTAACTTGGGAATGGTGCCCATGTTAGACGCTGAAACCAGTCGTGTTCAATTGGTAAATACCGCTGCTAAATCTGTTAGAATGCGTTATAAAGCAAATGCAACACAAATCAGAGAGTACTATATAAATATGTTCAAAAAAAGTGGAGCAGGTACCATTAATATTAGAGTAGACGAAAGTTACGTGAAAAAATTATTAGGTTATTTTAAACACAAAGGAAAATAGAAACTAGGTTACTTTTACTTATGGGAAAACAGCTTTGCTACATACTATTATTTATTGCCACCTTCAGTTTTGGTCAAAACCCAATGGTGAAGGCTGAAATAGACACTACAAGTATTAGAATTGGAGAGCAGTTCAATTTAAAAATTTCTATCAACGAAACCCAAAACGTTATTCTTCCTAAACTTGAAATAAAAGGGTTAGAGNTAATCGATTCAACAAAAATAGACACTGTAAACGATTTTTTAGTCAGAAAATACATTTTAACAGGTTTTGATAGTGGTGCTTTTTACATTCCACAGCAACAAATATTTATAAAAAATCAAGCCTTTTTTACAGATTCTCTTCTGGTAAACGTGGCAACAATTGCAGTAGATACTCTTCAAGTAAAAAAATTCCCTATCAAATCGATTAAAAGTGAACCCTACAGCTTTGATGATTTCAGAATATACGCATACCTTCTGTTAGCCGCGATCCTTATTATAGGGTTTTGGATTTATTGGTTTGTGATACGAAAAAGAAAAGAAAGCGAAGAAGAGGAAACTTATAAGATACTCCCTCCTTATGAGGAAGCGATATACAGGCTAAATGAACTGGATGAAAAACTTTTGTGGCAAAACAATAAAATAAAAGAGTATTACAGTGAATTAACAGAAATTGTACGTGGGTATATAGAGCGTGAACTAAACGTTTCTGCCCTAGAAAATACAACGGATGAAATTCTAGAGATCCTAAAAGAATTTAAGGGCTCTGAAACTATCCAAATCTCAAAAGAAACCTTTAAAAAACTACGAGAATTATTACGTGAAGCTGATTTAGTGAAATTTGCAAAATCAAAACCACTGGCTATAGAAATACAGGAAGATCGAAAAGATGCAGAGGATATTATTAGTAAACTAACTCCAAAACCAATTTTAAAAGAAGATGATGAATTGGAATAATTTTGAATTTTATAACAGTGAGTTTTTATGGTTACTAATTCTCATTCCGATCGTAGCTATTTGGCATTTTTTAATGCGTAAAAAAGATACTGCGACCCTAACGATTCCGAGTATAAAAGGATTTGAAAAAACTTCATTTTTATCAAAATTTAAAGTTTTTTTATATGTATTACGTTTATTTTCGCTAGCAGCAATCATCGTTGCTTTGGCCAGACCAAGGAACGTTTCTGTAAGTAAAAAAACAAAAAGCAATAAAGGAATCGATATTGTCATGGCCATAGATGTTTCTGCAAGCATGTTGGCCAAAGATTTAAAGCCGAATAGACTTGAAGCTTTAAAAAAGGTTGCTGTAGAATTTATTGACCGAAGACCAAACGACAGAATAGGGATTGTTGTGTATGCNGGAGAAAGTTTTACNCAAACTCCAATTACTAGTGATAAAGGAATCGTAAAACGCACCATTTCTGAATTAAAATGGGGACAATTAGAAGGAGGNACTGCAATTGGAATGGGNCTGGGATCAGCAGTNAATAGATTGAAAGAAAGTACTGCAAAAAGTAAGGTAATTATTTTATTGACGGATGGGGTAAACAATTCAGGAAATATAGACCCAAGAACCGCAACTGAACTTGCCAAAGAACTAGGAATTAAAACCTACACAATTGGAATAGGAACAAACGGAATGGCGGACTTCCCTTGGAGCAANGATCCAAGAACAGGTAAGCTACAGTATAGAAAGCAACAAGTTGAAATAGACGAAGATCTATTAAAAGAAATTGCCTCAGAAACGGAGGGGAAATATTTTAGAGCAACAAACAATGCATCATTAAAAGAGATTTATGCTGAAATTGACACCCTCGAAAAAACAAAAATTGAAGAATTTAAATACTATAATTACCAAGAAAAATATAGGTTTTTTGTCTTTTTAGGAATTGGATTTTTATTGCTTGAATTTATTTTAAAAAACACATTATTTAAGAGTTTTATATAAAAATGTACAGAATAGAAGAACCCATTTATTTTTACTTTTTAGCAATCATTCCCGCAATGATTGTTGTATTCCTAATGGTTTTATGGTGGAAAAAACACACCCAAAGTAAATTTTCAGATTTAAATTTACTTCAGAAAATCGCTCCAAATTCATCAAATTTTAAATCGGCTTTGAAAGTGGGGATGTTGCTCATCGGAATTGCTTTTTTAATCATCTCATTGACAAATCCGAAAATGGGAACCAAACTAAAAACCGTAAAAAGAGAAGGAGTTGATGTTGTGTTTGCTTTGGATGTTTCAAAAAGCATGTTGGCTGAAGACATTGCGCCTAACAGACTAGAAAAGGCCAAGCAAATCATTTCAAAAACTATTGACAAACTAGGTTCAGATAGAGTTGGAATTATTATTTATGCAGGGAATTCCTACCCGCTACTACCAATAACTACAGATCATGCAGCCGCAAATATGTTTCTTCAAAATGCAGCTCCAGAAATGGTTTCTAGTCAAGGAACCGCAATTAACGAAGCGTTAGAATTAGCAAAAACATACTACAACAACGATGAGCAAACAAATCGTTTTTTAATCATTATTTCTGACGGAGAGGACCATCAAGAGGAAACAAAACAGATGGCTCAGAATTTAGCGAATGAAGGAGTAAAAATCTTCACAATTGGTATCGGTACAGAAAAAGGTGGCCCAATTCCATTGCGAATAAATGGGTCAATGATTGGATATAAGAAAGATCGAAAAGGTGAAACTGTGATTACAAAACGCACTCCGAAAGTTTTAGAAGGGATTGCGAATGCAGCCAATGGAAAATATATNGATGGAAATGTTACCCAAAAACCTGTAAACATTATTTCAGAAATTATTGCAAATGCAGAAAAAAATGAATTTGAAACAAAACAATTCGCTGATTACAAAGATCAATTTCAATGGTTTTTAGGATTTGGACTGCTTTTTTTGGTTATTGATGTCTTTTTATTTGATAAAAAAACAAAATGGGTGACGAATATTGATTTATTTAATGAAGAAAAAACAAAAAAATAACATGAAGTACCTACAATGTCTTTTTATTCTTTTTTTAATGCTGTTTTCCTCTAAAGAAATTGTAGCGCAAAGAGATTCACTTTCACTTCAGCGCAAAGCAAAAAANCTGCTTAGACAAGGAAATGAATTGTATGAAAAAAAACAATACACAGATGCTTCTGTTGCATATCAAAAAGCGTTGGGAGCTAATAATAAATATGATAAAGCAACCTATAATTTAGGAAATGCTTTGTATCAAAATAAAAATTTTAAAGAAGCAATTCCTCAATACGAATTAACTGCAGAAACAGCCAAAGATAAATTTACAAAAGCTGCTGCTTTCCATAATATAGGGAATGCAATGATGGACTCTAAAAACTATCAAGGAGCTGTAGATGCTTTTAAAAATTCATTAAGAAAAAATCCCAATGATGATGAAACACGTTATAATTTAGCCGTTGCTCAAAAATTAGTAGAGAAAGAAAATAAAGACAAAGACAAGAATAAAGACAAGAATAAAGACAAGAACAAAGACAAGAACAAAGACAAGAACAAAGACAAGAACAAAGACAAGAACAAGGATAAGAACAAAGACAAGAACAAAGACAAGAACAAAGACGAGGAAAAAGACGATAAGGATGGTAAGGGAGACAAAAATAAAGACAAACAAAAACCAAAACCTCAACAAGGAAAAATGACTCCTCAACAAATTAAGCAACTACTAGAAAGCTTGCATAATGAGGAGAAAAAAACGCAAAAGAAAATGAATGCTAAAAAAACAAAGGGGAAAAAAATTCAACAAGAAAAAGACTGGTAATTTAGGAACCTGTATTCAATGAAGATAAAATTTTACATCGCAATATTTATCAGCTTACTTTCGATTACTGTAGTTGCTCAAGAGACTGCTTTAACGGCAAAAGTGAGTAAAAATAAGTTAGGGGTAAACCAGCGCTTAAAAATTGAGTTTACAATAAACAAACAAGGAGGAGACAATTTCTCCCCTCCTAATTTTTCTAACTTTAAAATCGTTGGAGGACCAAGCCAATCAGTAAGTCAATCATGGATTAANGGGAAAGTAACTTTCTCTCAATCATACACCTATATTGTTCAACCAAAAAGAAAAGGAGAATTAATAATTGGAAGTGGAAGTATCGATATTGGGGGCAAAAGCATAAAATCTAAGCCCGTTAAAATCATTGTTTTGGATGCTGTAGAAATTCCAAAAGACCCTAATGACCCTAATTATATTGCGCAACAAAACATTCATTTAGTTGCAGAAATTTCTAAATCTAAACCCTTTGTCGGAGAAGGTGTTTATGTAGAATACAGGCTCTATGTTAGTGAAAACATTAGTGTATATGACACCAGTGTTACCGAGGCTCCTAAATACAATGGGTTTTGGAATCAAAATATTAAAATCAATAGCTTCCCACCAAAAATGGGGAAATACAATGGAGAGGATTACAGGTACATTGTACTACAAAAAGCTTTTTTAATTCCAACAAAAACAGGAAAGCTACAAATAGATCCCATGAAAATGGATATTGTTATTGGAGTGCCAAATGGAAGGGCAGATTTTTTTGGGAATCCAATTACTCAAAATATTAAAAAAGAATTTGCATCGGCAAAAAAAATAATAACTCCTAAGTCGCTTCCTTTAAAAGGAAAACCAGAAAATTTTTCAGGTGCAGTTGGCGCTTTTAAATTTAATGTTGCTCTCAGTAAAAATCTTTTAAAAGCGAACGAAAGTTCTCAGATACAACTTACTGTCAAAGGAAAAGGAAATCTTAAACTATTTGAATTACCAAAAGTCATCACTCCTGTTGAGCTAGAAAAGTATCAGCCAGAAAGAACAGAAAAAATTGGGGTACGTTCGTCGGGAATCTCAGGAAGAGTTTCTGATATATATACGATTGTTCCTCAATACAAAGGAAAGTACAAAATACCAACCATTTCATTTTCTTATTTTAACCCGAAAGAAGAAAAGTACCATACAATTAATACCAACGATCTTTTTGTTGATGTTATTGAAGGAAAAGAATTAAACCCTGTTTTAGAAACAAATACAATTCAAAAACAAACAGTTGTTTCTACTGGTAAAAACTTTAGATACATTCAAACTAAAAGCCAATTAAGACCAAAAGATTCGTCAGATTTTTTTAAGTCTAATTTATTNTATNTGCTTCTATTAATTCCTTTATTTACGATTCCAATTGTTATTTTAATCGCAAAAAAGAATGAAAAAAGAAATAATGATTTCATTGGGAGTAGGACAAGAAAAGCGGAGCGTTTAGCAAAAAAATATTTATCCGAAGCTCGAAAACAGCTTGGAAAAAAAGAAGCTTTTTATGAATCTCTGGAGCGAGCTCTTCATAATTATTTAAAAGGAAAGTTGGGAATNGAGACNGCNGACATCAGTGAAGAAAAAATTACGGAACTTTTAGAAAAAAAGGAGGTCCATTCTAATACAATAAATGAATTTATTGAAGTTTTAAAACATTCAGATCTTGCGCGTTATACACCTATAACAAATTCAGAAATGAAGGAAGAGTTTGAAAGAGCAAAAGAGGTTATTGTTCAATTAGACAAACAATTATAAGAATGAAAAAAATAGTCTTTTTATTGTGGATTGTTGCCAATTCAATTGCAGCACAAAATGCAGACAGCTTGTTTGTTAAGGCAAATAACTTCTATAAAAGCGGTGAATTTGAGACTGCAATTGAGAACTATAAAAAAATAGAATCTCAAAATCTCATCTCATCTGAGCTATATTACAATTTGGGTAATTCTTATTATAAGCTCAATAAAGTTGGTCCATCTATTTACTATTATGAAAAAGCNCTATTGTTGAATCCTCTGAATGAAGATGTCAAGAAGAATTTGGTGTTTGCAAAACGTTTGGCTCTAGACAACATTCAAAAGTTGCCTCAAACTTTTTCGCAAAAAATTAATACGGATTATCTCCAAAAGCTTTCCTATGATAAATGGGCTGTTTTGGTTCTTGTGTTTTCAATTGCAGGAAGTATCCTGTTTTTATTATTCTTTTTTGAAGAAACTCCATCAAAAAAAAGACTTTATTTTNTCACTAGTATTGGATGTGTTCTATTTTTTATAAGNGCATTATTGATAACAAACAATCAATATCAATTATCAAAAAACAAAACAGAAGCAATTGTCTTTGCCAATAAAACCGAAGTTAGAAATGCACCTACCCTAAATTCTGAAAAAATATTTACTTTGCATGAAGGCACTAAAATTATTGTGTTAGATATGGTTGATAATTGGAAAAAGATTAAATTAGCAGATGGAAAAATTGGTTGGATTATTGCGTCCGATATAACCCTATTAAAACCCTTTAAATTAAATTGAAATTGATTCAGATTCGCATCGCTATTTTTTTTACATTAATGTTTTCTGGGGCAATCGTAACGCCCGGAATCATCTGCTTGGTTGATGATACCCAAGACATTAATTTTTTTCTTGACCTGAATGAAGAAGAAGAGAATAAAGGAAAAGAATCGGAAAAAAATCTAGAAATAAAAATTGACTTTTCAGAAGAATTTAGTGATTATATATTGAGTGGTATTCAGAAAAAAAGAAATATCATTTTTACATCAAAAAACTACACGTCAGAATATTCAAAAATTACGACACCTCCTCCAGAATTGCTTGTGTAGCTTCTTCATTAATCAAAACAAATCAAAAAATTTAATTTTTAAATTACTCTAAAAAACATTTAGAGTAAAATACTTATATCTATGTTTAAATATATTAAAAACGACCTACCAGCGAGTATGGTTGTATTTTTCGTCGCGTTGCCTTTATGTTTAGGGATTGCGTTGGCAAGTGGTGCTCCTCTTTTTTCAGGTTTAATCGCAGGGATTATAGGCGGAATTGTTGTGGGATCTCTTAGTGGTTCTAAAATTGGAGTAAGCGGTCCAGCTGCTGGGCTTGCAGCCATTGTATTGACGGCTATTGGCACTCTTGGGAGTTATGAAAATTTCCTAGTAGCCGTTGTGTTAGGTGGAGTAATTCAATTGATTTTTGGACTCTTAAAAGCCGGAATTATTGGATATTACTTTCCGTCGTCCGTAATCAAAGGAATGCTAACAGGAATTGGAATCATCATTGTTTTGAAACAAATCCCTCATTTTTTTGGATACGATACAGATCCAGAGGGAGATTTTGCTTTCTTTGATGTAGACGGTGAAAACACATTTTCTGAAATTTTTAAAACGATTAATAATATTAGTTTAGGATCTACTATTGTTGGTTTTATTGGTTTAGGGATTCTAATACTTTGGAATAATATCTTGTCAAAAAAAGGGAAAATTTTCAATATAATTCAAGGCCCTTTAGTTGCGGTTGTTGTTGGGATTATATACTATTTTTTCACAGATTCGGAATCTAAATACGGCATTAGTGCCTCTCATTTGGTGAGTGTTCCTGTGCCTGATAATTTTGATTCTTTTGTGAGTCAATTTAGTTTTCCAAATTTTGCCGCAATAACGAACCCAGAAGTATGGGTTATTGCGTTTACCATAGCGTTGGTTGCTAGTTTAGAAACTTTATTGTGTGTTGAAGCTACTGACAAATTAGATCCACATAAAAATGTAACCCCAACGAATAGAGAGTTACTTGCNCAGGGAACAGGAAATGTTATTTCAGGATTAATAGGAGGGCTTCCTATTACTCAGGTAATTGTCAGAAGTTCTGCGAACATTCAGTCTGGTGGGAGAAGTAAATTATCCGCAATAATTCACGGATTCTTTTTATTAATTTCTGTAATTTTAATTCCAAACCTATTAAATAAAATTCCATTGTCAGTATTGGCTGCTATTTTATTAATTGTTGGTTATAAGTTGGCAAAACCAAAACTTTTTAAACAAATGTTCCATTTGGGTTGGAAACAATTTATTCCTTTTACAGTTACTGTTTTAGGAATTGTCTTTACAGATTTGCTGATTGGGATTGGAATGGGTCTGGCGATTGGGATCGTTGTGATTCTTATTAAAAGTTTTCAAAACTCTCATTTTTTACATATTGAAGACCAAAGTAATGGAAAACATAAAATTAAAATGACGCTCGCAGAAGAAGTTACCTTTTTTAATAAAGGAGCTATTTTAAAAGAGTTAGACAGCTTGCCTATTGATACTTTTCTAGAATTGGATGTAAGACAAACTAGGTATTTAGATCATGACATTATAGAAATATTAGAAGACTTTGCTTTCAAAGCAAAAGAAAGAAGTATTGATATAAAAATTATTTCTGAGCGTGGAGTTGTTGAAAATCCAGATAGCTTTATTGAATTTTTTAAACTTAGACCCAAAAAGTCTGCCTANCATAGCATATGAAAAATAAATACAAAATGTTAGTTTTATCAGATTTGAATGAAACAACGAGTTCAACAATAAAAAGCAGCATCAGCTTCGCTAAAATAATAAAGGCCGATATTGACTTTTTCTATGTAAAAAAACCAACAGAGGTTATAGAAAAAGAGAGTCAATTATCTGCCATGAGAACAATTAACAAAGAATATTTTTCTATNGACAAAAAAATTAAAACGCTAATAGAACCAATTTCTAAGGAATACAACACTCCCATTAATCATACGTTTGCCATTGGAAACATAAAAAATGAAATCGTAGATTATCTTGATAAAAACAAGCCTGATATTGTTCTTCTTGGAAGAAGAAAGAATAAAATCATAAACTTTATGGGAGATCGTATTACAGAATTTGTCTTAAAAAAATTCAAAGGACTGATTCTAATTGCAGACGATAAAAACTGTATAGAACCAAATAAAGAGATCTCTTTAGGCGTATTTAATTCGACAAATACAAATTCTGTTTTTGTGAAAAATATTATTGATTCTACTGAAAAACCTTTAAAGTTTTTTAAAATTTTAGAAAATTCAACCACTCTAAAAAAAGAATCTTTTTTGGATGACAAAAAAACAGTCGAATATGTTTTTGAAAGGAACAATAGCATAATAAAAAATATTTCTAACTATCTTTCAAAAAATAATATCAATTTAGTTCTTGTTGAAAGAGATAAAAACAACAAAAACTTAACAGAGTCAAAAATCAAAGATGTAATCAAAAATCTTGATTGCTCACTTATTCTAACACCATAAAAAGAAAATTATGAAAGCACATACTAAAGAAACTCAAGCAGCGATAACTTCAGAAAATGCCTTGAACTTACTAAAGGAAGGAAACTCACGATTTCAAAATAACACTCCTCTCGATAGAGATTTATTGGGTCAAGTATCCGATACGAGTAAAGGACAATATCCATTTGCTACAATTTTAAGCTGTATAGACTCTAGGGTTTCATCAGAAATCATTTTTGATCAAGGAATTGGAGATATTTTTAGCGCAAGAGTCGCAGGTAACTTTGTGAACGAAGACATATTAGGAAGCATGGAGTTTGCTTGTAAATTAGCTGGAACAAAAATTATTGTCGTATTGGGCCATACAGCTTGTGGNGCTGTAAAAGGGGCTTGTGATGATGCTAAACTAGGAAACTTGACCGCTTTAATTAACAAAATAAAACCTGCAGTTGAAGCTGTCAAAGAGCCAAAAGATAGTAGCTTAAGGAATTCAAGTAATATTGAATTTGTAAATACTGTTGCAGAACAAAATGTCCATATGACTATTGATAACATTAGAAACCAGAGTCCGGTTTTAAAAGAAATGGAAGATGACGGAGTAATTAAAATTGTTGGAGCGATGTATAATATACAAGACGGTTCAGTGGTTTTTTACTAATTAAACGTTGTAAATTAATTTAAAAAAAGCCAATCTTTTTCAAGAATTGGCTTTTTTTAATATTGAAATCTTAACTTGTAGGATAAAAACTGAACTCTTTTAAAGGTTTATGAAAAATTTATTCTCAAATATAAAAGGCGATGCTTTTGGTGGAATTACTGCCGGAATAGTAGCCCTACCTCTCGCTTTGGCCTTTGGAGTTTCCTCTGGATTAGGACCAAGCGCCGGTTTATATGGGGCAATTTTCATTAGTTTTTTTGCTGCTCTTTTTGGGGGGACAAATACACAGATTTCAGGACCAACAGCACCAATGACAGCTGTTAGTATGGTTGTGATTGCAGGAATTCTTGCAGCAAATGATGGTAATATTACTCAGGCTTTACCTGCTATTTTAACGGTTTTTTTACTTGCAGGTATCTTTCAAATTGTATTGGGATTAATAGGTTTAGGAAAATATATTAGATACATTCCTTATCCTGTTGTATCCGGTTTTATGACAGCAATAGGGGTCATTATTTTACTGACACAAATCCTACCTTCATTGGGCTATTATCCAAAAGAAGATCTTGAATTTGTGAATAAATTTAAAGCAGAAGCAGAAGAAGTAATCTTAGAAAACATCCTTAAAGAAGAGGCCGGAGAGGGTATTTTAGTCCTAGAAAATTTTAAAGAAACAATTACTAGAGCAGAAAAAATTACTCCAGAAAACATTCTAAAAGAATCTCAAACACTTGCTTCTAAAGAGGCCTCTGGTGCTTTAGGCGCTATTATTGCTTTTCCAAGAGCCATTCAAAATATTCGTTGGTTAGAGCTTTTTTTAGCCTTAGGAACTATTTTAATTATTTATGGGTTTAAACGAATTACTATTAAAATTCCAAGTACACTTGTGGCGTTAATTATCGTCTCCGGAATTGCAGTTGTTTTTAAACTAGACTACAGAACAATCCAAGAAATTCCAGGTGGAATTCCACAAATTAAATGGGAAATTTTCTCAGGCTTTTCTTTTAAAAATACAACGCCCTATATTTTCACAGCTCTAACGCTCGCTCTTCTGGGAGCTATAGACTCTCTTTTAACAAGTGTGGTCGCAGATAACATGACAAAAACGAAACACAGTCCTAATAAAGAACTGGTAGGTCAAGGGATTGGAAACAGCATTGCTGCTTTATTCGGAGGGATCCCGGGAGCAGGAGCAACGATTAGAACGGTCGTTAATATTAATGCTGGAGGAAAAACAAAGCTTTCAGGAATGATTGCTGGGATAATGCTTTTGGTCATAATGCTCGGCTTAGGGCCTATTGCCTCTAAAATTCCTGCTGCTGTTTTGGCGGGGATTTTAATTACTGTTGGAATTGGAGTCATGGATTACAAAGGGTTAAAGGCAATTCCTAGTTTACCAAAAGACATGAAAATTGGACCGTTAAAATTAAGTTCGGAAGTTTTAATTATGATCATTGTATTAGTACTTTCTACTTTTTGGAATCTAGTATATGCCGTTGGAATTGGACTCGTGATTGCATCACTCATGTTTATGAAAAAAATTGGAGATTTAACTGCAGAAGGGTCTAATATCAGAATGTTAAAAGAAGAAGCTTGGCCAGATGAGGATAAATTCCCTGAAAAATTAAAAGAAGAAGTCTTTATCAAACACATTAAAGGTCCTTTGTTTTTTGGATCAACGAGTGATTTTCAACAATTATACCTTCAAATTCCCAATACGGCAAAAACAGTAATTATGCGTTTGGAAAAAATGCAATATATGGACCAATCTGGTTTGTATGCAATGGAAGACATGTTACAAGACCTAAAGAAAAAAAATGTAGAAGTAGTGTTTGTAAATCTTCTAAGACAGCCCCGATACATGATGGAAAGGATCGATATTATTCCAGATTTTATTCCTAAAAATCACATTTTCAACTCTTTTGATGAATGTACCAATTGGATCAAACTACAGATAAAAGACACCAAATAAAGAAACTGTTTTGAGGTGGTTTGTTTTTAAAAAAGAACCTCTTAAATAAACACCCTAATTCGTTTCTTGTGGAGTTGTTTTTTCTTCGATTTCTCCATTTATAATTGATGGAAAAAGCATTGGGGCTATTTTTTTTACAGGTCCAAATAAAATAGACTCTTGTAAGGTTTCTTTTTTCATAAATGGAATCGTATCGTTCATCTTCCCAAAGAAAATAAATACAACACTCAAAATTAATCCTATTTTTAAAAGTCCAAACAGGCCTCCAAGTGCTTTGTTTATGATGCCTAAAGAAGCAAAATTAGCAATTCTAGTCAAACCTTTACCAACAAGTGACACCACGACAATGATTACGATAAAAGTAATTGCAAAAGCGACTAAAGAGATATATTCTGTTTTCCAAGCTANCTGTTTTTGTAATAAATCAGAAATTAAATATGAAAAATGAATGGCACCATAAACCCCTCCAATCAACGCTGCTAAAGAAGCCATCTCAACAAACAAACCCTTCATGAAGCCCCTAACAAATCCAAAAAGCAATAAAGCGGTAATTATTATATCAAAAATATTCATAAAATTAATTTTTTCAAACCTACATATTTTTTTTCATAATTTAAAAATGTCAATTGTATCTTTACAGAATATTAAAATAAATAGTATGCAAAAAACAAATTCTCTAAAAGAAAAATGGGAACTATTGGTTGATAAATTAACCCATCAATTTGCCGATGGAGATGAATTAAACATCGATGGTATCATCTATTTAATTGGCGTTCAAGAACTAGGACAAAATCATCGAGAATTTAAAAAGGACGAAAAATTAAACCTCATGCATATTGCAATCTGCAAACTTCTAGAACCCTACGGTTATTACGAATTTGATTATTTTGATAGTGATGGTTGGCCNCATTACAATACAGTNACAGCGCTACCAAACTTAAAGCCTGGAGAACAAACAGTGCTAATGAAAGAAGCAATTATTAATTACTTTGAAGCGCTTTCGTATTTTTAAAATTTTAGGTAACACTCATGTTTCTTATCATTTTTGAAAACAATTTTGGAGACAACCGTTTTACGAACACCCCCAGTTTTTCTTTTGCTCCTGCGATGTATACTTCTTCCTTTTTATGTAGAATTGCTTGTATCATTAATTTAGCAAAACGTTCTGGCTTTATTCCTTTTTTGGTTGCTGTATCCATTTTTTTTTGAGGTGNCCCATCACCTGTTAATGCATTTAAGGAAATGTTCGTGTTCACAAAACCGGGACAGACAAGCGTTACTATAATATTATTTTTATACTGTTCTGCTCGTAAGCTATCAAAAAAACCGTGTAAGGCGTGTTTGCTTGCGGCATAGGAAGAACGCAAAGGAGTCCCTATCTTTCCAACAATACTTGTAGTTACAACGAAATGCCCCTTTTTATTTTTTATAAAGTGAGGTAATAANGCTTTAGATANAGCAACTGTTCCTAAATAATTTATATCCATTATGCGTTTATCTACAGCTATTTGTGTTTCCTTTGCTAAGGAGCGTTGACTAATCCCTCCATTATTAACCAAAATATCTACTTTATCAAAGAGAGCTATGGCTTTATCTACCTTTTTTTGTANATTTAAGTAGTCTTCTAAATCTAAGGAAAGAATCTTTATTTCAGAAGAATTTTGACATTGCTTTTTGACCAATTCTAATGCTTCTTTATTTCTGGATGATAAAATTAATTTCACCTTTTGTTGAGACAATTCAATCGCTAGAGCCTTTCCAATTCCAGAGGAAGCGCCAGTTATCCAAACAACTTTATTTTTAAAACTCATACTTTTATTTTTAGTATTACGATCTCTTTTCTACCGAATTAATATTATTTTTGGNATATCTCTTAAAAAACCATCTAAAACATTCCCTTAAAAATGAAGAAAATACTCGCTTTTGTCTTTTTAATTTCTTCCTCTATACAGGCACAATATACAATTAATGGAAGTATGTCTCCTGCTGTAAAAAGCGATTGGATCATCTTGTATGAAATTAAAAACACAAAACTAAACTATGTTCAACACTCAAAAATAAAATTAGACACAATTAATGCTCAAGGAGAGAAAAAAGAAATAGCAACATTTCTATTTGAATTGCCTAAAGACACACGAATAGGTGCATACAGAATCTCGTATGGTATCGGAGAAGGAAGTTTTGTGGATTTTTTTTATAATAAAGAAAATATACATTTTAATTTTGATCCGGAATCTCCAGAGGAATCCATCAGCTTTACTAGTTCTAAGGAGAATCTATTGTATCAAGAATCTATTGCTTTGATTTCCAAAGAGCAACAAAAACTAGATGCAATTCAAAATAAAGTGCTGCAAAACCCGTCATTAAATTTAAACAGCGCATACAAAAAAGCTTTAAATTCATTAAATAGTATTCAAAAAAAATACATAGAAGTCTCAAGAGGCATGTATGTTCATACTTTTATAAAAGCCTTTTTGAAAAAAAATGCACCAAAGATTATAACAACTCCTCAAAAATATCAATCTCATTTAATGACTACTTTTTTTAATCATATCGATTTTTCTGATAAAAAATTGATCAATTCCCCTGTTTTAACAAAGAAGATCATTGAGTATCTTTTTTCAATAAATTATTCTGAAGACACTAAAACACAGAACAACTTATTTAAAAAATCGATAGATCTTGTTCTGTCCAAAATAACCAACCTTGATTATAAAGAGGAAATTATTGTATTCTTAATTGCTAAATTCGAAATAATTAATGCCTTAAAAATTTTAGATTACTTATTAGAATATCAATACAAAAAATTACCTATTCCACTCCAAAAAGAGGAGTTTTATATTGAAAAAAAGAACCTACTTGCTACTCAGATTGGTCGCATGGCCCCCGATTTTTCATGGAAAGAAAATGGGGAAATAGTTGCCCTTTCAAAATTAAATAAAAGTCAATATTATCTGTTGGTTTTTTGGAGCACAGAATGTTCTCACTGTTTGCGAGAAATTCCTCAATTAAATCAATATTTAGGAATCAATAAAAAAATAACCACAATTGCGATTTCTTTAGAAAAAAATGATTTGAATTGGAAAATCTACAAGAAAAAATTACAGAATTGGCATCATGTTTTTGGGGAAGGTAAATGGGAAAATAAAATTGTAAAAACCTACAATATAAATGCGACACCAACTTATTTTATTTTAGATTCCACAAAAAATATTATCGCAAAACCCTCAGAATTTGAGGATTTAAAAACTTTTATTGAAAGGCTATAAAAAGAAAAAAATAGCCATATTAATTTTTTTTCACAATTAATATAATTAATTTTGAGTCTTTTTTTTTTAATAAAATTATGAATCCAAAAAGGTTATTATTCTTTTGTTCAATACTATTTACTTCCTGTAACGTTTCTTATTTTGATAATGAAATTGAGATGAAATGGTCTGGAGATCTCAACATGCCAATTGGTCAAATCAACTATACACTCACAGATTTGTTCCAAGAATTAGACATCAATGATTTTAATGAAGATGCAGAAGGAAATATGTCTTTTAACTACATCGAATCAATCTCTGGAGGTAAAAACACAAGCTATGATGTTGCCATCGAGGACCTTTCCAGTTTTGTAGAAATTGAAAGCCCTTTAACACCTGCTGTTTTTAATGCTGCGGGAGTTAGCTCTCCTCATACAATTGCCACTTCAGAAATAGCCCCCGGAATCCCTAATCCATTAATTATATCTGAAAAAACTACTAGGCAGAAAATAGAGAAATTTGAGTTGACTAAAAATCTTACAGGCGCTTCTTTTATTGACGGCCAATTGATTATTGATATTGCTTCAAACTTTACTGAAGATATTAATGTAACGATAGAAATTCCTTCACTAATTACAAAGTCAGGAAATGAACCCTACCAAACCTCCGAAAAAATTACATCGCTTGGAAAACAACTAAGCATCCCTTTAAAAAACTATACTATTGATTTTACTCAAAATGCTGACAACCTTGAACCAACAACAAACAGTTTTGTGATAAATGTTACCTCAGAATTTGATTTTAAACTTGGTGACACTGTAAAAGATGATGAAAAAATCTCTGTTAAAGCTAATTTAACAGGTGCCGAAACAACTGTTGTTTATGGTGATTTTAAGCAAGATTCTTTTTCCTTTTCTTCACAATCACTAAATCTCGACTTCTTTAATAGTTTTGATCAGGGCGCAATTAAATTTGCCAATCCTAAAATAAAAATAAAAGCCTCAAACGGATATGGTTTTCCTATTGGTATCGATCTTTCAAAGATAAGAGCAGTAAACCAAACAAATACTTTAAATTTGAAATATGACAACGATCAAGGTCCACAAAATACGTTTGTTGTTAGTGGTATAGAAACCTACTCCTCTGAGGTGCCTTCAGTAATTACAGAAATAACCTTGGACAAGACCAACTCTAATGTTTCAGATTTATTCTCTCTAAAGCCTACAGAAATTACTCTTGATGTTATTGGAAATGCCAATCCAATAAACAAGCTCCCAAATTTGAATTTTTTTGCATCAAACAACAAAGGCTTTGAAGCAGAATTAGAAATCGAAGTTCCTTTAGAAGTCAAATTCGAAAACATAGAATTAACAAAAAGTATGGACTTTAATAATGGAGAAGACATCGAGGATCTTGTCAACTTTGTACTCGTTTTAAATACTGAAAACAGTATTCCTTTAAGTGGAAATTTAGAGATTATTTTCCTAAATAATGGGGTTGACTTAAATGTTTCTAAATCATTTGTAGCATTTGCTGCTGCAGATACTGAATCCAATGGAAAATCT
>JGI26080J50196_1000522_pt1 | contig 17663 bp, 16 predicted proteins | sample SaaInl0LU_22_DNA_FD_50196 | JGI IMG/M metagenome (IMG submission 50196)
ATGCCTTGGTGGCGGAATTGGTAGACGCGCTGGATTCAAAATCCAGTTCCTTCGGGAGTGCGGGTTCGATTCCCGCCCAAGGTACAACAGCTCGGCAGTGCTTGCGCGGCCGAAATCAAAAAACCCATCTCGAGCCTTCTCGAAGATGGGTTTTTTGGTTTTGATACCTTGTTGAGCAGCGTCGTTTAAGTTTGTATTTTAACCAAAAACCTCTGGACCTATGAAAAAAGTTTTGGCTGTTTTAGCGGCAATAGTTCTGCTCAGCGGATGTGGCGCGAAAAAGCCTCAAGGTGGATTAGTGAATGCGAGCTATGCAGGCTGTGAACAGATCAAAGACCCCAATGCAGAATTCAAATGTTTCAATAACAAGTTGTCGGGTTATTTAGCCGATGAATATAGCTATCCGGAAGCCGCGCGTTCACTGGGTATCGAAGGCAAGATTTATGTGAACTTTGTAGTGGAAAGCGACGGAAGCGTCAGTAATGTAAAAGTGGTAAAAGGTTTAGACGCTTTGTTAGATGCGGAGGCTGTACGTGCGGTGCAGGCGTTGCCTAACATGATTCCGGCTACTTTCGATGGAAAACCGGTTCGAATCCAATATACTATACCGATCAACGCGAACTTAAAATAATTGGTCCCGCCGTACCCCTGCTTCGACCCGAAAGTTCTAATTTCACGGCTCCATGACAGTAGAAGAACAGAATAAGCAACAAAAATACGATAAAGCGTACCTGAGAATGGCTCAAGAATGGGCCCAGCTCAGTCATTGCACTCGTAAAAAAGTAGGGGCATTGATTGTCAAAGATCGAATGATCATTTCTGACGGTTTTAATGGAACGCCCACAGGCTTCGAGAATCCATGTGAGGATGACGAGAATTATACGAAATGGTACGTCTTGCATGCTGAAGCGAATGCTATCCTCAAAGTGGCAGGGAGTCCAGCTTCAGCACAAGGAGCAACCCTGTATTTAACCTTAAGCCCTTGCAAGGAATGCAGTAAGCTCGTTCACCAGGCCGGCATAAGAAGATTAGTTTACATCAACAAGTACAAGGACGACAGTGGATTGCGCTTTTTAGAGAAGGCTGGTGTAGCAACAGAACAGTTGGCGGTGGAATGAAGCGTGATTCAGTAGTCTTATGGGTCTTTGGATTCCTCATTTTCGGGGTATGGATTGGTTTGCAGTTTCGAACGGATGTGAAACAGGACCGGTCTAAATTGGACCAATTCTTTCGCTACCTGGAATACGAATACGTTGATACCCTTGATATTGACGGATTAATGGACGATGCAATGGACCATATTTTAGGTTCACTGGACCCACACAGCGCCTTTATTCCTGCCGAAGACAGCGAATACATAGCTCAACGAATGCAGGGCAACTTTTCTGGAATAGGGGTGGAGTTTCGTATTCATGAAGACACTCTAGTGTTTGTTAGTATCATGAAAAATAGTCCAGCTGCCTCGTATGGTTTGCTCGCCGGAGATCGCATTATAACCATCGATGGGGATACTGTTGTAGGTCCGCAACTTACCAACGATGAAGTCACCAGCCGTATTAAAGGCGAGGAAGGAACCTATGTGACCTTTGGGATTATGCGTGACGGCTTGTACCTAACGGCTGCGGTTCAGCGAGGGATTATTCCATTAGAAAGTGTGGTCAGTACCCAAATGCTGGGCAGTCTAGGTTATGTGCGTATGGAGCGTTTTGCTGAAACGACGCACGACGAACTGCTCGTCGCGTTGGACCGATTAGATAGTCTCAACATGCGGGGTCTCATCTTAGATTTGCGAGGAAATCCCGGAGGATACCTGCACGAGGCAGTGGCCATCGCAGATGAATTTCTTAGTGAAGATAAAAGCATCGTAATTACCAAATACGGCGATGGTAAAACTCATACGTCAAAGGCCTCCGGAGGTCAACGATACGAAGACTTGCCGCTGCACATAATTATTGACGGGAGCAGTGCCAGCGCTTCGGAGGTGGTAACGGGTGCGTTACAAGACCACGATCGCGCGACGGTTTACGGAACGACTTCCTTTGGAAAGGGATTGGTGCAAGAGGATAAAATATTATCAGACGGTTCCAAGGTGAGATTAACAGTTGCCTATTACTACACACCTTCCGGTCGTTCTATACAAAAGCCGTATGAAGGGGCAGATCTTCCCGGACAAATGGAAGGCACAGTTTTTACGAGTGATAGCGGCAAAGTCCTTTTAGCCAGCGGTGGCATTGAGCCAGATATTTACTTGTCGGCAGATTCTTCCAACAGCTACTACTGGAGCATGTCCTTTGGTACAATGGACGCTTTTGCCTTTGACCAAATTGATGCGCAACGTTCCGATTATGAGCTTTGGACTTTCGACAGGTTCGTTACGGATTTTGAACTCTCCGACATGCAACTCTATTCGTTTTTAGAGTACGGGAGTTATGGGTTGACTTTAGAGGATTTATCAAGCACGGACATGGATGAAATCCGATTCCTTTTGAAAGCAGCCTATGCCAAAAACATTTGGGGATTCGATGCCTACAGAAATGTGCTACGAACGGACGATGTGGTTTTAAAGGAAGTCGTCCGCGCTGCTTCAACTACTCTTAAATAAGAAATCCCACTACTGCTTACGCAATAATGGGATTTTTCTTTTGCCTGATAAGGCTTGGTGACTTCCTAGTGGTCGTGACCTTCGTGCTCATCAGCTGCAGCTTCTTCTTCAGCAACCTCTTCAGTAGCTTCTTCAGCTGTAGAATCAGCTTCTTCAGCCACTTCTTCAGCCACTTCTTCTTCAGCAACTACCTCTTCAGTAACTTCTTCGTTTACCACTTCAGCTTCTTCAGCTGGAGCAGCACATGCAGTCATTGCAACAGCAACAACGGCAGCAGCAAATAATTGTACTTTTTTCATTTCGAAATGATTTTGAGTTTATAAACAGTTGAAAATTAATTGAAAATCAAATGTCTACAAGTATTTCTTTCCTAAAGTTTTGAAAATTGTGCGCTTAATGACACTTTTTGAGCAACAAGTCCATTTAATTCGTCCATTGGAATACGAATTTGCTTCATCGTGTCTCTAAATCGGACCGTCAACGTGTTGTCGTCTGATGATCTACCGTGACACATAGAGGAGTTCCTGCCGCATCTTGACGACGGTAACGCTTTCCTATCGCATCTTTTTCGTCGTATTGCACCATGTGATCAAATTTCAACGCATTCACAACATCGCGCGCTTTCTCTGGAAGTCCGTCTTTTTTCAATAGTGGAAGAACGGCCACCTTATATGGTGCTAAAAATGCCGGAATATTCATCACCGTGCGCGAGGAACCGTCTTCGAGTTGCTCTGTTTGGAGACTATTTGAAAGAATAGCGAGGAACATTCGGTCCAGACCAATGGAAGTTTCAACGACGTACGGCACGTAATTTTCACCCAATTCTGGATCAAAGTATTGAAGTTTTTTACCGCTAAACTCCTCATGCTGTTTTAAGTCAAAGTCCGTTCTGGAATGAATGCCTTCTAATTCTTTGAAGCCAAAAGGGAATTTGAATTCAATATCAGCGGCTGCATTCGCATAGTGGGCCAATTTTTCGTGGTCGTGGAACCTGTAGTTGCTGGAATCGAAGCCTAGGCTATGGTGCCAAGCCAATCGCTTTTCTTTCCATTTTTCGTACCATTCCATCTCGGTACCTGGGCGCACAAAGAATTGCATTTCCATTTGCTCAAATTCGCGCATTCTGAAGATGAATTGTCGCGCGACAATTTCGTTTCTAAAGGCTTTACCAATCTGCGCAATCCCAAATGGAATCTTCATGCGACCGGTTTTTTGCACGTTGAGATAGTTTAAGAAAATACCTTGAGCGGTTTCTGGTCGGAGGTAAAGGGTGGATGCGCCTTCCGCTACAGAACCCATCTGAGTGCCAAACATTAAATTGAATTGACGGACATCTGTCCAATTCATCGACCCGCTTACTGGACATTTAATTTGCTCATCCTCAATAAGTTGCTTAACATCAGCAAGGTCCTCAGCTTCCATGGACTTTACGAATCGGTCCATAACCGAACGGATCTTCTCATGGTAACCTACCACGCGCGGATTTGTAGATTCAAACTGTTCGCGTTCAAAGCTTTCTCCAAATCTCTTGGCTGCCTTCGCTACTTCTTTTTCAATTTTTTGACGAATCTTTTCGACATGATCTTCGATCAGTACATCCGCACGGTAACGCTTTTTACTGTCTTTATTATCGATCAATGGATCATTAAAGGCATCGACGTGTCCGGAGGCTTTCCAAGTCGTCGGGTGCATAAAGATCGCGGAATCAATACCCACTATATTTTCATGCATTTGCACCATTGCTCCCCACCAATACGCTTTGATGTTATTCTTTAGCAGGGCCCCATTCTGGCCGTAGTCGTATACAGCACTAAGGCCGTCATAAATTTCACTGCTTTGGAAAATGAACCCGTACTCTTTGGCGTGGGCAATAACGTTTTTAAACTGGTCGTCAGACATAGCAAATTATGCGTTTTTTAACAAGGGGATGAGGTTAGCGAAAAACAGCTTGACAGCAATAGCCAGCAAGATAACACCGAAAACTTTTCTAAGGATACTGAGGCCGCCGGCTCCCATAATGCGTTCGATGCGTTCTGTATTTTTTAATACCGCATAAACAACCACCATATTCAAAATGATAGCAATAATGATATTTATGGTAGCAAATTCTGCGCGTAAGGAGACTAAGGAAGTCATCGTTCCTGCACCAGCAATCATGGGAAAAGCAATGGGCACAATGCTAGCTGTATGCGGCGATTCTTCTTTGTAAAGAGTAATGCCGAGAATCATTTCAAGGGCAAGAAAGAACAGAACAAAGCTACCGGCGATGGCAAAACTTTGAACATCAACACCCAATAAATGGAGAATGCGTTCTCCTAGAAATAGAAATACAATCATGATTGCGCCAGCCACTAGTGTAGCTTTTTCACTTTGTACGTGGCCCACTTTTTTCCTAAGGCTTACGATAATAGGTATGCTACCGAGAATATCGATAACGGCAAATAGGATAAGGAAAGCGCTTAGTGCGTCATTGTAATTGAAACCCATGCGGTTAGTATTTGGTGCAAAATTAGCGCGTTTCTCTTACCTGACCATCCCTTTACTGAACTAGCTTTGCAGGTATGATAGAAATTGGTAATAAGTTGCTCTCCACCGAACTCTTTAAAAAGGAGTTTGTGTGTAATCTCAGTGCCTGCAAAGGTGCTTGTTGTGTGGAAGGTAATGCGGGCGCACCTGTAGAACCGGAAGAAGCAGCTATTCTCAAGAAAATCTATCCTAAGATTCGTGAATATTTAACGGACAAGGGGCGGAATTCCATTGAAAAGCAAGGAACCAGTGTCGCTGGTATTGGGGAACTGGAGACGCCTCTTAATGATGGCAAAGAATGTGCCTACACGGTCTTTGATCCCGATGGTACTGCCAAATGCGGTATCGAGCAGGCGTATAACGATGGTGTAGTAGATTGGAAAAAACCAATTTCTTGCCACCTCTATCCCATCCGCATTGCTCGGTATACAGATTTTGAGGCATTAAACTACGATCGTTGGTCTATTTGTAGTGATGCGTGTGCCTTAGGAGAAGAATTAAAGGTACCGGTGTATCGATTCCTAAAAGAACCACTGATTCGNAAATACGGCCCTGACTTTTATACCGAGCTCGAAGAAGTGGCTGCTCATTTATCGGCCGAATAAAGGAAAATACTTTTTAAAATTAGTNTTAAAGACTCATGAGGGTCTCTGCTCGCCCGTAGACATCACCAATGGTTCATTTTTGATACTGAAAAGAGTTGTTAATAACTGTGGTAAAAACCCAATTTGACTTTCTTGATATTCCCTCAAATACGAGCCATGTTTGTATGGACCGTTCGCCTATGCAAGCGAGCACCAGTGCCTACTCCGCGCCATAAGCACAAGTTTAATTGATTGATATTAAGCTGATTATATTTTTTTAATCGGCCTTAACGACGACTAATAATTGCAACCATGCAGCAAGAACCCATTCTTCAGGAAAACAAGAACAGATTTGTAATTTTTCCTATACAACATGACGACATTTGGCAGTGGTACAAGAAGCAAGAAGCATCTTTTTGGACAGCGGAAGAAATAGATCTACACCAAGATGTTGTGGATTGGAAAAAGCTCTCAGACGATGAGCGTTATTTCCTAAAGCACATTCTTGCATTTTTTGCTGCATCAGACGGTATCGTTAATGAAAATTTAGCGGAGAACTTCGTAAATGAGGTGCAATATTCAGAGGCTAAATTCTTCTACGGATTCCAAATCATGATGGAAAATATCCACAGCGAGATGTATTCGCTTTTGATTGACACTTTAGTGGATAATGATAAAGAAAAAGACGAGNTGTTCAATGCATTAGAGCGTTTCCCAGCCATTAAGAAAAAGGCCGATTGGGCTTTGCGNTGGATTGATTCAGAATCGTTTGCAGAAAGACTAATTGCTTTTGCAGCGGTAGAAGGAATNTTCTTCTCCGGTGCGTTCTGTAGTATTTTCTGGATGAAGAAACGCGGNCTGTTACCTGGACTGGCAACTTCGAACGAATTTATTTCTCGTGACGAAGGATTGCACCGCGATTTTGCTTGTCACTTGCACAACAACCACTTAGTAAACAAAGTGCCGCAGGAGCGTATAGTTCAAATTCTCTCAGAAGCGCTAGATATTGAGCGCGAGTTTATCACGGAATCTCTTCCAGTAAATCTGATTGGAATGAATTCGAAACTGATGTCGGAATATTTAGAGTTTGTTACGGACCACCTTCTAGAAACTTTGAATTGCCCGAAAGTATATAATACAGCCAATCCATTCGATTTTATGGATATGATCTCATTGGAAGGAAAAACGAACTTCTTTGAAAAGCGTGTTTCCGAATATAAGAAAGCGGGTGTTGGCGAAGAGCAATCGGACCACAACATTGACGACGCCTTCGGCGCAATGAACTTCTAATAAGACTTACACACAACTCAAGAAAGAACAATACCATGATGCGCGTACTAAAAAGAGACGGCCATAAGGAAGCGGTTAAATTTGACAAAATCACGGCGAGAATTGAGAAACTCTGTTACGGGCTCAGCGAATATGTTGACCCTGTTTCTGTTGCAAAACGAGTTATTGACGGTGTCTATGACGGGGTAACCACCTCGGAACTGGACAATCTGGCTGCGGAGACGGCAGCCTCAATGACTATCAAGCACCCTGATTACGCAAATCTTGCGGCACGCATCGCGGTAAGTAACCTTCACAAAAGCACCAAAAAAAGCTTTTCTGAAACGGTACAAGGATTGTATGAATACATCAACCCTGAAACGGGCAAGCCTGCTCCATTAATTGCTGATGATGTTTTCGAAATCATCAGTAAAAACTCAGAATTTCTAGACTCTCAGTTGATCTATGACCGAGACTTTAGCTACGACTATTTTGGTTTTAAAACGCTTGAGCGCTCTTACCTACTGCGCATGCACGGCAAGATTGTAGAACGTCCGCAACATATGCTGATGCGTGTAAGTATAGGTATACACAAGGACGATCTTGAGAGTGCAATTGAGACGTACGAGCTGATGAGCAAGAAGTACATGACGCACGCAACCCCAACGTTGTTTAATGCAGGTACACCGAAGCCACAGATGAGTTCTTGTTTCTTGCTTACCATGAAAGACGATAGCATCGATGGCATATATGATACCCTGAAGCAAACGGCGAAAATTTCGCAGAGTGCAGGAGGTATTGGGTTGAGCATTCATAACATTAGAGGAACAGGTTCCTACATAGGTGGCACCAATGGTACATCCAACGGTATTGTTCCAATGCTACGTGTCTACAATGACACAGCGCGCTACGTGGATCAAGGCGGTGGTAAGCGTAAGGGTTCATTTGCTATTTACGTCGAGCCTTGGCACTCCGATATTTTTGAGTTCTTGGATCTTAAGAAGAACCACGGAAAAGAGGAAATGCGTGCGCGAGATCTATTCTACGCAATGTGGATTCCAGATTTATTCATGGAGCGCGTTGAAAAGAATGAAGACTGGACCCTAATGTGTCCAAACGAGTGTCCTGGATTGTTTGACTGTCACGGTAAAGAATTCGAAGACCTTTACGCGAAATACGAGAGTGAAGGGCGTGGTCGCAGAACAGTCAAAGCACGCGAAGTATGGGCAAAAATTATGGAGAGCCAGATTGAGACGGAACGCCGTACATGCTTTACAAAGATGCCGCAAACTTAAAATCAAATCAGCAGAACCTTGGTACGATCCGTTCTTCAAACTTATGTACCGAAATTTTAGAGTACACCTCTCCGGATGAAGTAGCGGTCTGTAATTTAGCCTCGATCGCCTTACCAATGTTCGTGACTGAAGACGGTACATTCGATCACGATAAGCTGTTCGACGTTACTTATAAAGTGACGAAAAACTTAAATAAGGTGATTGATCGCAACTACTACCCAGTAGTGGAAGCGAGAAACTCAAATATGCGTCATCGCCCAGTTGGGCTAGGTGTGCAAGGTTTAGCTGATGCCTTTATTATGTTGCGCTTGCCTTTCGATTCGGAAGAAGCCAAGCAACTCAACAAGGATATTTTCGAAACGATGTATTACGCCGCAGTAACATCGTCTAAAGACCAAGCAAAGGTGGACGGTCCCTACGAAACCTACAAAGGTTCTCCAATATCGAAAGGTAAATTCCAGCACAACCTTTGGGATGTTAAAGACGGTGAACTCAGCGGTCGTTGGGATTGGGAAACGTTACGTGGAGAGGTTAAAGAGCACGGGGTTAGAAACTCCCTGTTGATGGCTCCTATGCCCACAGCATCGACTTCACAGATCTTAGGAAATAACGAATGTTTTGAGCCGTACACATCTAATGTATATACTCGTCGCGTACTTTCTGGAGAATTTATTGTAGTCAACAAGCATTTGTTACACGATCTTATTGACTTAGGATTGTGGAATGATGACATGAAGAATGCACTTATGGCTTCAAACGGTTCCGTGCAGCACATTGAAGGTGTTCCGGAGAATCTTAAAGCCATTTACAAAACTGTATGGGAAATTTCCATGCGTGATATCCTTGATATGGCTGCTGATCGGGGAGTGTTTATCGATCAAAGCCAGAGTCTCAATCTTTTCATGGAGGCACCAAACATGGGTAAACTCACTTCTATGCACTTCTATGCATGGAAGAAAGGATTGAAAACGGGTATGTATTACTTGCGTTCTAAGCCTGCTTCTTCTGCGATCAAGTTTACGGTTAAGAAGAATGCTCAGACAGATATGGCTCCAGGGNTTTCTGGAACAGCAACGTCAGAGAAAGTGGATAAAGTTCCTTCAGCGGATGCATCTCCTGCTGAAATTGAGGCACGAGTCGACGCTCAAAAAGCGGCNATTGCGTCAATGAAGGATGAAGTTACCATGGAAGAGAAAATTGCTTGTTCTATTGAGAATCCAGACGATTGTGTCTCTTGTGGCTCTTAGATAAAATTTAAAAAAGCACGCNTTTAAAAATCCCAAACATTGCGTTTGGGATTTTTTTTTGTTTTTTTCAACAGGGTCTAAATCGAGACTAAACAGGGGTTAAACCCCTGTTTACGATGCTATTGTGAAGAAAATGAGTTTGTTAAGTGCCAAAGAAATTCCTATCTTCCATAGGAACACAACCAACTCATCTTTTATGTCTAATAGTGCAGCACCTCAAAGAGACTCTAAGCGAACCCGTTCCGGGGGANCGAGTAGAAGACCTCCTGAAGAGAGAATGACAAAGGCCCAGCTATATGCTCAAATTGGCTTGGTCATTCTCATCATAGTAGGAATATCAGCCGTTGCGATTTTCGCAACTTGATTTTATTCGCTCTGAGTCATTGAAGACGTTCACGTAACCTATCTTTGGGTTGCGAATGAAACGTCTATTTCAAATTTTCGGCGGCGGCCTTGGCTGGAGTTTAGGTGGTCCCATTGGGGCACTGCTTGGCGTAGCTTTGGGCAACATGATGCACGACTTGGTNGGNNCGGATGGTGCTGAGCCAAGCCGTTCAGGCGCGAAATGGACATCAGGGTCNCAGCGTCAAGGATCGCCGAGTGATTTTCATATTTCATTACTAGTTCTNGCTGCTCGAGTTATTAAGGCGGACGGTAGAGTAAGTCAAAGTGAGTTAGACTTTGTNCGTCAGCAATTTGTTGGCATGTTCGGCAAAGAAAAAGCCAACGAAAGTTTCCAGGTATTTAAAAAAATCGTGGATCAGCCCATTCCATTGACCAAGGTGTGCGCGCAGATCAATAGTTTTACCACCCATAGCACCCGTCTACAACTGATTCATTTCCTATTTAAATTGGGGCTGGCAGACGGATATTTGCACCCTAGTGAGCTGGACGAGATTCAGCGTATTGCCAGAAATCTTCGTATTAACGCCTATGACTTTGCTTCCATACAAGCCATGTTTCATAAAGGCGAAGATGCAGATTGGGCCTATAAAGTTTTAGAAGTTGAGAAGGGGGCTGGGGAGGCTGAGGTAAAGAAAGCGTATCGTAAGATGGCTTTGAAGTACCATCCCGATAGACTCGTTGATGCTGGCGATGAGGCGCAATCCGCTGCGAAAGAAACCTTCCTAAACGTACAAAAAGCCTACGAACAGATCTGTAAAGAAAACGGCTGGAACTAATGGCGAAACTGGCGGACATTAAAGCACCCATCAGCGAGGAAATGCAACGTTTTGAGCCTAAGTTCAAAATGCATTTGAGTTCAAAGGTCCCACTAGTGGATCGCGTGATGGGGTATATGGTAAAGCGAAAGGGGAAGCAAATGCGTCCTATTCTCGTTTTCCTCAGTGCGAAATTGCTTGGAGAGGTAAATGAAAGTACCTACAGAGGGGCCTCGCTTATAGAATTGATGCATACTGCCACTTTGGTTCATGACGATGTTGTGGATGATTCAGACATGCGCCGTGGGTTTTTTAGTATCAATGCGCTTTGGAAAAATAAAGTTGCCGTTTTGATCGGTGATTACCTATTGTCTCGAGTGTTACTTCTTGCCGTAGAGACGAAAGAATATGCCCTGTTAGAGCATGTGAGCGGCGCCGTAAAGGCCATGAGTGAAGGCGAGCTGCTTCAGATTGAAAAGGCGAGAAAATTGGACATTACTGAAGAGGTCTATTATGAGGTCATTCAGCAAAAGACAGCGTCACTCATAGAGACGTGTTGTGTCGTTGGAGCGTCCAGCGTTCATGCAGATGAGGCTAGTGTGGCTAAGTTGCGTGAGATTGGCCGTCATTTAGGCTTGGCCTTTCAGATAAAAGATGATTTGTTCGATTTTGAAAAAGTTAATTTAACAGGTAAACCCGCTGGAATTGACATCAAGGAGCAAAAGATGACGTTACCACTTATTCATGCGTTAACAGAGGCTACTCCCAAACAACGCAAATACATTATAAGAACCATTAAAAAGCACCACGACCGACCTAAAAAAGTCCAAGAAGTAGTCGACTTTGTTAGGCATTCTGGAGGACTAGATTATGCGCGTTTAAGAATGGAGGAACACATTACAAAAGCCAAAGATCTTCTCTATACCTTTCCCGGTAGTGATGTGCGCGATTCGTTTGAGTCCCTATTGGAATTTACCGTAGCTCGGAAAAAATAAATTAGAATGGAAGAATTTGAAGTTTTGCTAGATGCATTGAAATTGAATGCCTTCGAATGGGCGAAGCANATCGTCCTCGCTGTTGTTATTTTTTGGATTGGAATGCGCGTGGTGAAGGTCATGATGCGCGCTTTTACAAAGGCGCTCAGTCTTAGAGAGGTTGATGCGAGCCTTTCTACGTTCCTGCAGAGTTTTTTGAAAATCGCTTTGCAAGCGGTAGTTGTTATTGCGACGATCAATCAGCTGGGCGTTGAAACCACGAGTATAGTTGCCATTCTGGGTGCTGCCGGTTTGGCTGTGGGCATGGCATTAAGTGGTACGCTGCAAAATTTTGCTGGAGGTGCCATGATTCTCATGTTTAAGCCGTTCAAGGTGGGCGATTTTATTGAAGCTCAAGGGTATAGTGGAACGGTAAAGAGTATTCAGATTTTTACGACCATCTTGACAACGTCTGACAACAAACAAGTGGTCATACCAAACGGGGGATTGAGTAACGGCAGTTTGATTAATTACAGTGCAGAGGCAACGCGGCGACAAGAATGGACCTTTGGCATAGGCTATGGGGACGATGTCGATAAAGCGAAAGCGATTATTAAAAGAATTATAGCATCCGACGAAAGAGTATTGCTTGAGCCTGAAGGTTTGATCGAAATAAGCGCATTAGCGGATTCCTCTGTGAATATTTTAGTTCGTGCGTGGGTAGCGAGCGAAAATTATTGGCCTTTGTATTATTCTGTGACCACAGAAGTGTATAAGGCCTTTAATGCAGAAGGTATTTCTATTCCATTTCCCCAAATGGATGTACATTTACAGAAATAATTAATATTCACTCAGCTTGCAGGCCACCCGAAAGGGTGGCTTTTTTGTTTAGTAAATGTATCTTGCAGTACTATGTCTAGAATTCCCGAAAGTATCATTGAACAGATCTTCAGCACCGCTCAAATAGAAGAGGTGATTGGGGAATTTGTGCAATTGAAGAAAAGCGGGAGCAATCTCAAAGGACTGAGTCCATTNAACAACGAGAAATCTCCGAGTTTCATGGTGAGCCCCGCGAAGCAAATATTTAAAGATTTTTCTTCGGGTAAAGGTGGGAATGTGGTGACCTTCCTTATGGAATTGGAACAGATGTCCTACCCTGAGGCGTTGCGTTGGATTGCGAAAAAATACAATATTGAAATTCCTGAAGAACGCCCGCAGACTCCTGAGGAGATTGCCGCGGGTAATCTAAAGGAAGGTGTATACTTAATTTCAGACGTTGCTGCAAAGTGGTATGTGCAGCAATTGCATGAGACCGATCAAGGCAAGGCTATTGGGTTAAGCTACTTTAAGGAGCGAGGCTTTACTGATGAAACCATTAAGAAGTTTCATCTGGGCTACAGCCCTGAGCAATCTTCGGCTTTTGCGGACTATGCATTGGCCAGTTCCTACAGCGAACAATCCTTAGAATCTTCTGGGATTAGTATGCGAAATGAACGGGGCTGGTACGATCGTTTTCGCGGCCGGGTGATGTTCCCCATTCATTCTATCTCCGGTAGGGTGTTGGGATTCGGTGGAAGGATTTTGCAAAGCAATGCGAAGGCCGCGAAATACCTCAACTCGCCGGAGAACCCTATTTACCATAAGAGCAAGGTGCTCTATGGCTTGTTTCAAGCGAAACAAGAGATTGTGAAACGTGATGAAGCGCTGCTGGTTGAGGGCTACACGGATGTTTTAAGTTTCTACCAAAACGGTGTTCAAAATGTGGTGAGTTCTTCGGGTACAGCATTGACGGAAGGTCAGATTGCTATGCTGAAGCGTTATACACCAAACATTACATTGCTTTATGACGGAGATGCTGCGGGGATTCGTGCAAGTTTCCGAGGTTTAGATATGATGTTGGAGCAAGGTGTGAATGTGCGCGTTGTTCCTTTTCCAGATGGTGAAGATCCCGACAGTTTTGCGCAAGCACACAGTACAGAGGAATTAGAAAAATACATCAAATCTAATCGCCGAGATTTTATCAGTTTCAAAACTGGAGTATTGATAGATGAGGCCGCTGGTGATCCGCTCAAGCGAGCGCAGATGGTGAGAGAAATTGTGGCGAGTATTGCTAAGGTGCCGGATCGAATTGGTCAAGAAGTTTTCGTCAAGGAAGCGGCACGTCTATTAGATATAGATGCTGCTGCACTATTTGATGAATTGTACCGATTATTAAACGATCAGTCCCGTCAAGCCCGAAGAAAACAGCAACAAGAACCGCCAATGGAGGTGGTTACTGGCGGTGTGCCTGAAGAGGCTAAAATCCTTGGTTATGAGCAAGAGAAAACCTTGATTCATTTGGCCATTAGTAAAGGCACAGAGATCATGCTCGAAGAGGGTATTGATCCAGAAGAGGTGAATCCTGTGACTGTGGCGGATTGGATCAAGCAGGAGCTGGACAATGATGGGATTACGTTTCAAGTACCGGTTTTTGCAAAGGCCTATGGATTGCTATGTGCAGAATTGGAAGAAGGTGAGGTGCCGGTGACATCATGGTGGGTGCGTCAACCGGACCCGGAGGTCGTGGAATTGGTCACCGAAGCATTGACAGAGAAATATACTCTTGCAAAATGGGAGGCCCGTGAGATCTATCTACCAAAGGAAAAAAACATCATCTTCTCTTTGGTGCGCGATACCGTGTTTCGCTTTAAATACATGCACGTGCAACGTCAGTTAGAGCTTTTGAAGTCGAAGTTAGATGGCGACGACATTCAGATTGATCATTATATGAATGAGTTCTCTAAATGGAACCAATTGCGTCAAATGCTGGACGATGAACTCAATCGCGTGGTGTAAATCCACAGCTTCTCAAGGCGGATATTGCTTCAAATAGCCGGTCCGTAAATGCAACTTCTTTCAATACCGTGTAGGATGCGTTCATACCATCGAGCATTTCGAGATAACGCTTGTGGAGTTCGTCGCGTCTATCAAGATCTTCCCGGATAGGATCTTCGTAAGCTTTATTTGTAGGAGCACACACGAGGTAATGAAGGTGAGTAGGAATGGGGGTGAATGCTTCAACGGGACGTTGGAATTTATCAGCGGCCCATACAGCTAAGGTGATTCCATCGGTGTCGAATAAGGTAGCCTGGGCATGCGCATCAAAATAGCCATGGATGCGTTGTTGGTCGATTTGGCCCGTCGCGATGGTGTTGAACACGGCCTCATTTACACTTGATGCCATAATTCCATTTTCGCTCATGTAGTGGCGCGCATATTCGGGTACTGCAGGCAGTTGGAACAGTTCGCTTAGCGCAGCGCACAAGCGCGATTATAGGTGCTTTCAGTACCGGTGAGAACGATGTGTGGCATTAGCGAGGGAATTTATAGAGAAGGAGTTGCTCGTTTGCCCAGAACTTGCTGTCGCTTGCGGTGATTTGGTAATCTTCTGTAAAATCTTCTGAGGGCAGCGCATCATATTGTACCATGCCAACCTTTTCTAATACCCTCTTACTGGCGGTATTGCTCGAGAGCGTTCGGCCAATGATGGGCGATGCATCGAATGTATTGCCTAATGTTAAGGCAGCCTGTGCCGCTTTTGTAGCAATGCCTTTTCCCCAATGTTCCCGAAAAAATCGGAAGCCTAAATCAACGCCCCAAGGGTTCTTCTTTAGTCCGCACCAACCTAATGGTGTGTTGCTTGCAGCCTCTGTAACGATCCAGCGGCCGTAGCCGTCGCGTTGGTAATTGGGATAGGATAGTATGAGTTCGCGCGCCATGGCTTCACTCGAAAATCCACTGTCGCCAGTATACTTTATTACTTCAGGATCCTTATTCAAGCGGTAGAGCCAAGGCGCGTCGCTCAGCGTCCATTGGCGCAGTTGAAGGTTGTGCGCATCAAAAGGCGCCATTTCCTTTCGGTGGGTCGCTAAACAGTAATAGTTGCTCCCGTCAAAGTGACCTTGTACGAAACACTGAATGGGTTGCAGTCGCATCTCATTTGTAGCATAGACCCATGCCGTTCCTGACCATTGGTTGCCATTCCCTTCTGCGGAAAGTGAAGTAATGTGAAGGTGCTTTTTGAAATCCACGTTGCCTCCGCCGTAGAGCTTGAATAAACTTTCCTTAATGCCCCAAATTAGTTGTTGGGCATGCACAGTTCCCAAGGATTGGAGGTATGTTTCTTCGTCCGGTCGAATAAATTTTTTCGCAATACGACCAATCTGTGGACGTATACCTTCAATATCTACGCCTACCTCGAGAGAAGCAGAATAGGCCGCAATGGCGCCATTCTTAGTGTGGCTTATGCTGATGTGCCCTGCTCTATGTTTGGGTTGTTTTCCATGGTAATACACAGCTGAAAGTGGCAATGGATCCAGCGCGTTAGCCAATGCAGTTCTGCTGACCAAGAACTCTTCTTTTCGTGGCTTGGTCTTGCGCTGCTCCCATTTTTCACGGTCTTCTGTGCTGAACAGTGCTGCGCTCATGCCGGCGGCTGCTTCGTGAGCGACGCCGAATCGAACTTCTTCGGCTAAATGTTGAAATGGAAAATTGGTAGACATTATTACTAAACCTTTGTGCACTCAGCACGTTATGTATATTTGCACAAACTAAATTAATTGACATGAGCGAAACAACTCAGTACGTACCGTACAAAGTTAAAGATATGTCGTTGGCCGATTGGGGCCGCACGGAAATCAAAATTGCTGAGGCTGAAATGCCAGGACTTATGGCACTCCGCGAGGAGTTTGGTGCCAGCAAGCCTTTAAAAGGGGCACGCATCGCAGGATGTTTGCACATGACCATTCAAACGGCTGTTTTGATTGAGACGCTAGTAGAATTAGGAGCCGACGTGACTTGGTCGTCTTGTAATATTTTCTCAACGCAAGATCATGCCGCTGCTGCTATTGCTGCTGCCGGTATTCCAGTGTATGCGTGGAAGGGGATGAACGAAGACGAATTCAACTGGTGTATCGAGCAAACGTTGCACTTTGGTGAAGACCGTCAGCCATTGAATATGATTTTAGACGACGGTGGTGATTTGACCAACATGGTTTTTGACGAATTCCCAGAATTGGTTGCAGGCATCAACGGTCTATCGGAAGAAACGACTACCGGTGTGCACCGTTTGTACGAGCGTGAGATCAACGGTACTTTGGTACTTCCAGCAATCAACGTAAATGATTCGGTAACGAAGTCGAAGTTTGATAATAAATACGGTTGTCAAGAATCGGCAGTGGATGCCATTCGTCGTGCAACGGATGTGATGATGGCAGGTAAAGTTGCTGTTGTTGCCGGCTACGGTGATGTAGGTAAGGGTACTGCGGCTTCTTTGCGTGGTGCAGGTGCACGCGTTATTGTAACAGAGATTGATCCAATTTGTGCCTTGCAAGCAGCAATGGACGGTTTTGAAGTAAAGCGTATGGCTACGGCTATTCCGCGTGCTCAGATCATCGTTACTGCTACGGGTAATAAAGACATCATCCAGGAGGAGCACTTCAAATTGATGACAGATAAGACCATTCTATGTAATATAGGTCACTTTGATAACGAGATCGACATGGCATGGTTGAACAGCACCCATGGCGATACTAAGAAAGTCATCAAACCACAAGTAGATCTTTACAATGTAGATGGCAACGAGATCATCGTTTTGGCGGAAGGTCGTTTGGTGAATCTAGGTTGTGCAACGGGTCACCCGTCGTTCGTAATGTCAAACAGCTTCACGAATCAGGTATTGGCTCAATTAGAGCTTTGGTTGCGCAGCGATCAGTACGAGAACAAGGTATACGTCTTGCCAAAGCATTTGGATGAGAAGGTAGCAGCCCTGCACCTGGAGAAGATTGGTGTAGAGCTTGAAACTCTTCGCACTGATCAAGCCGATTACATCGGTGTGAAAGTCGAAGGCCCATTCAAGCCAGAGCATTACCGCTACTAAAAATTTTTTCAACTACGGGGCCGCAACGCGGCCCCGTATTGTTTTCAGCCAATTCCTTGAAATTTGGCATAGTTTTTCTGACCTTATTC
>JGI26080J50196_1000524_pt1 | contig 17636 bp, 18 predicted proteins | sample SaaInl0LU_22_DNA_FD_50196 | JGI IMG/M metagenome (IMG submission 50196)
CCGGCCTGTGAATAGAGCTTGCCATCCTTGAGCACAGCTGTGCGCAGCGCAATGCAGATGTCCATGTCGCCGCCGGCGGAAAAATACCCGCAGCCGCCACCGTAAACGCCGCGTTTTTCCGGCTCCAACTCATCAATGATTTGCATGGCTCGAACTTTGGGCGCGCCAGAGAGTGTGCCGGCGGGCAGGCCGGCCAAGAGCGCCGCCACGGCATCATGTGCCGGATCCAACTCACCCACGACATTCGAGACGATATGCATGACATGGCTATAGCGCTCAACAGAGAATTTTTCGGTCGGGCGTACGGTGCCGATTTTGGCAACCCGGCCCACGTCGTTCCGTCCCAGATCCAACAGCATGAGATGCTCGGCCAGCTCTTTGGGATCGGACAAAAGATCAGCCTCCAGGGCCTTATCGTCTTCAGCATTGGCGCCGCGCTTGCGCGTGCCGGCAATGGGGCGAATAGTGACCTCATTGTCCATTAATCGCACCAATATCTCCGGGCTCGCGCCGATGATTTGGAAATCGCCGTAATTAAAAAAGAACATGAAGGGTGAGGGGTTCACACGCCGCAGCGCCCGATACATGGCGAAGGGCGGGAGCGTGAAGTCCTGCGCCCAGCGTTGGGCCGGTACGACCTGAAAGATATCCCCGGCCTTTATGTAATCCTTGGCCTTTTCCACCGCTGCGAGGTAGCCCTCTTTGGTGAAATTTGACACGGGCGCCCCCACATGGGCCGCGCCGCTGAGTTCTCTATGGGTTGAGCTCACNGGGCGTTCGAGATCACGCAAGGCATCCATGACCCGTTCNGCAGCCTGNGCATAGGCGGCGCGGGCAGAGAGGCCGGAGTTGANCCATGCCGGAGAGACAAGCGTCACCTCACCTTTGACGCCATCCAATACGGCCACAACGGTNGGGCGGATCATGACCGCATCTGGCACGCCAATGGGATCTGGGTTGATATCGGGTAAATGCTCAACCAGGCGGATCATGTCATAGCCGAGATAGCCAAAAAGCCCCGCCGCCGCAGAGGGCAAATCGGCGGGCATATCTATGCGGCATTCCGCAATTAAAGCGCGCAGCCCGTCCAGCGGATCGCTATCCTGTGGAGCAAAACTGTTGCGATCAAACCGGGCCTCGCGGTTGATCTCACTGGCTGTGCCCCGGCAGCGCCAAATCAAATCAGGCTTCAGGCCAATAATGGAATAGCGGCCTCTAATCTCTCCGCCGGTCACACTTTCCAGGATGAAACTATCCTTCTGTGCGTCAGACAATTTGAGCATGACCGACACGGGCGTGTCGAGATCGGCCGCGAGACGTGAATAAACCAGCTGATTTTCGCCCGCCTCATATTTGGCGGCAAATTCTTCGTAGGACGGTGTGAGTTGCATTTGGGTTATCCACCGCCCAGGAGGTTGTTGTTGATGGAGCGCAGCGTTGTTTGATTGATGTTAACATCCACCGCCCCGCGTGCGGCGTTGCTAAAGGCTTCGAAGACATCGCGCGCCAGTGTCGTGTCGATGCGATTGCCCAGGATACTTTGGAGCGATTGCACTTGGGGATCTTCGAAATCCGCAGCATGAATGGCGCGGGGCACGAGGATGATCACGCCCTCGGCCGCGTCCAGCACAGCGGCTTTGCCCAGCTCTGTTTCAAATGCGGTCATCACCAAAGCCGGCGGCGTTCCATCCACGCTGTCATTGCGGTTCATATCGTCTTGGAGATTTTCCGTCAGGCCGAAGCTGGCCAGAGGCGCATCGAGCGAGACCTGCGGGGCAATGCCATCGGCCAGGTCGCGCAATTGCTGTTTAATCTGTTTCTCTGTCCAGCTTTTGGCGACTGCGTCGCGGACGCTCTCCAAGGGCTGCAGCTCGGCGGGCAATTCTCCATCAAGGCGCAGGGCAAAGATACCATTGTCGCTCAATGTTCCCAGTGCCGGAAAATCTTCGGCTGTGACAGCGGCCGCAGCGGTTTGAAATTCTTCATAGTCCGATATGCCGCCTTCTGATTGCACATGCCAATCCAGAGTGGCCAGTTGCAGATCTGTCTCACTGGCCACGTCTTCCAAGGTCGCGCCCCCGGCCAAGAGATCATCGACCTGTTCAGCGACGTCTGCGATTTGGAGCCTCGCCACATCCAGAGCAACATCAAGGTTCAATTGGTCGCGCACGGAGTCAAATTCTTGCACATTGCCGTCCAAAATTGCGTTGACGCGGAATAATGCCGGGCCCAAGTCCGTCTCTGCTGGCCCAATCACGCCAGGCTCTTGCAAAGAGAATACCAAGGGACCGGCTGCGCCCAGTTCTGCCTCTGTTACATCTCCAAGATCGACATCTTGCAGCGTCAAACCGCGGTTTTCGACCACCTCTTTAAATGTAGCCGCCTCTTCAGTGATTGCCTCCATCGCGTTTTCAGCCATTTCTTGCGAGGGGAAAATTATCCGTTCGACCAGGCGGCTGGGCAATTGAATAAATTCATCACTTCGGGAGTCATAGGCGGCGCGCAATTCACGCTCGTCGATTTCGATGCCATCTGCCAGCATGGATGGGGTCAGCCAAATATAGCTGATAGATTTGGCGGCCAAAGTTGTGAACTCGGCTGGGTTTTCGCTGTGATAGGTGATCAGATCCTCGTCGCTGGGCTCGGGCGCCGGGCTGACCAATATGTCCTGGGTCAGGCGTGCCCAAGAAAAATCCCGTGTTTCGGCCAAATAGGCGACCATGGCTTTGGCATAGGCCTCCGGTGCGGTGACGCCCGTGAGAACTGCCTCTTGCAAGATACGGCGCGCGGCGTCTTCGCGCAGGGAGGTTTCAAAATCGGCCTCTTTGAGATTGTTGCGCTGCAAGACCTCTGCATAGGCTTCGCGATCAAATTCGCCATCAAGCCCTTGGAAGGCAGAGATTTCCACCACCTGTTCGAGCACGCGTTCATCCCCCGCGGACAGGCCGAGGTCGGTGACCAATTGATCCAAAGCGCGCGTGCTGATCACCCGGTTTAAAGCCCGTTGATCGAGGCCAATGGCTTGCATTTCTTGCGGGGTAATGTCGCGGCCAATTTGCTCTTGAAATTCCGCCATCTCGTTTTGCAAAGCAGTGCTGTAGGAGGAGATGGACACGGTCTTGTCTCCCACTTTGCCAAGGCTGCGCTGCGTGCCATTGAAACCGGCGGCCCCAAATCCGATCATGCCAAACATTAATAGCCCAACGATAATCCAAACCGCGAGTTTGCTTGCACCAGATTTTTTCTTCGTAGCCATTGGGGTGATCCCTTTAATTTAGTTCCAAAATGCTTATGCCATCAGCAACACAGCAGCAAGCCAGTTACTGGCTTACCTGTGCCATTCTGTCAAATAAAACAACGATCATTTCTGCGCTGATATTTGCAAATGCGATACGCATGTGACTTCGGCCGTTGTGATCTCCTGCTGGAACGAACATAGATCCAGGCAGGGCGAGGACGGCGGCCTCCTCGACGAGCTTTTGCGCAAGATCTGTTGCATCAACGTCAAACGGGTGTTCCAGATAGGCAAAATAGGCGCCAAGCCCCAAGAGACGCCACCCTTTCGCGGCCAGGGTGGGGAAGTGATCGATGATGGCCTGCCGGCGGGCCAAGATCTCATGCCGCTCCTGGGCCAACCAGTCCCCTAAGTTTTGCAACCCCCAGAGGGCTGCTTTTTGACCCAACTGACTGGGGCAGATGGTGACCGTGTCGAGAAATTTCTCAATCTCCGCCAGCCGCGTCTGGCAGGCTGTAACCGCCCCAACTCTGTGACCGGTCAACCGATAGGCTTTGGAGAAGGAATAGAGCTGAATAAGCGTGTCTTGCCAATCGTCCTGCTCAAACAGGTGATGAGGCGGGCCAGGTTGTGCATGAAAATCGCGATAGGTTTCATCAATGATTAAGGCAAGCCCGCGGGATTTGGCGAGATCATAGAAGGCTTGAATGACCTCGGCTGGATATTCCACCCCACAGGGATTGTTGGGGGTGACCAGCACAATGGCCTTGGTGCGGGCGGTGATCAGCTGGGCTGCCTCAGCAGGATCGGGGATCATATCCCCGTGGCAGGGCAAAGAGCAGCAGCGCACACCGCTCATATCCAGCCACATTTTGTGATTGAAATAGAAGGGCGTGGGAAGAATGATCTCATCGTCATCGCGGCAGAGCGTGGCTATCGCTGCGCTGAAGGCTTGATTGCATCCTGATGTGATGGCCACCTGCGCCGCTGTGATTTTGCCACGATAGAGCGCGCTGCTGTGACGGGCCAATTCTTCCCGTAACGCCGGAAGCCCGAGAACGGCGCCATAAAGATGGGTGTCTTCCTCCTCAATCACCTTGACCATATGCGCCCGCAAAGGCGCAGGGGGCGGGGCCAGGGGCGCGGCTTGGCTGACGTTGATCAAAGCGCGCTGCGAAAAGTCCTTGCCCTCCAGCCAGCTATAGGCCTCGACCACCGGAGGGGCGAAGGTATGAGCGGTGCGGCCCGTCATCCCAGCTGAACCAAAGCGTGTTTCTTTTTGCCCTTGGATAATTTGATCGGCGCTGCAAGATCGCGCGCGTGTAGCACCAGGCTGGCGTCGCTGAGCGGGGCGTCATTTAACTTTGCCCCATCCTCGGAAATCAAGCGTTTCGCCTCTTTACCACTGCCGGCCAAACCCGATTTCACCAAAAGTTGAACGATGGAGATGCCATCTGCGATATCGGACGGCGTGAGGGTCAAAGTGGGCAAATCATCACCGACGCCGCCTTTTTCGAAGACGTCGCGGGCTGTAGCCTCTGCGGTCTTTGCAGCATCCGGTCCATGCAGCAAACTTGTGACCTCATTGGCCAAAATGATTTTTGCGCTGTTAATCTCGGAGCCCTGCAAGGCGCCAAGACGATCACATTCCTCAATGGGCAACTCTGTGTAGAGTTTCAAAAACCGCCCCGTGTCCGCATCGGTGGTGTTGCGCCAAAATTGCCAAAACTCATAGGGCGAGAGCATATCGGCATTGAGCCAGACGGCGCCATTTTGGGATTTTCCCATTTTCTTGCCGTCGGATGTGGTCATCAACTGTGAGGTGAGGCCATAGATCTCATGGTTCAAAACCCGGCGGGTGAGGTCAATCCCATTGACGATATTGCCCCATTGATCAGATCCCCCCATTTGAAACAGACAGCCATAGCGGCGGTTCAGCTCAAGGAAGTCATAGGCCTGTAAAATCATGTAGTTGAACTCAAGAAAGCTCAATGATTGCTCACGGTCGATCCGCGATTTCACCGATTCAAAACTCAACATGCGATTGACCGAAAAATGCCGACCGATGTCGCGTAGGAAATCCAAGTAATTGAGACTGTCGAGCCATTCGGCATTGTTAAGCATCAACGCGCCGGTTGGGCCGTCGTCATAGCTGATATAGCTTTCGAAGACTTTTTTGATTCCGGCGATATTGCTGTCGATTTGCGCCTCTGTCAGCAAGGGGCGTTCATCGGCGCGAAATGAGGGATCGCCCACCTTTGTCGTGCCCCCGCCCATTAGGGTGATGGGCTTATGCCCGGTTTTTTGCAACCAGCGCAGCATCATGATCTGGATCAGACTGCCCACATGCAGCGATTTTGCCGTGGCATCAAAACCAATATAGGCCGGTGTCACCCCGCGGCTCAAAGCGTCATCGAGGCCTTGGTAATCGGTGCAATCGGCCAGAAATCCGCGTTGCATCATGACGGCCATGAATTCTGATTTAGGGTGATATGTCATTGATCTCTTGTTCCTCGAAAGCCTTCGGGCCANTGTATAGTCAAAGCGATTACATAGGGAAAGAGCATGGGCAGCAATAAGCCAATTTGGGTGACGGGTTTTATGTCTGGCACCTCGCTGGATGGGGTGGATGCGGCCTGCCTTTTGACAGATGGCGTCGATATTTCGAAGTTCGGCCCCAGCGCCTATCGTCCCTATAGCGCCGCCGAGCGTCAGCTGTTGCAAAGCGTGCTGGGCCGGTGGCCCGGTGAGCCGGGATTGGAGCCGGCGGCGGGTTTGATTTTGAGGGCGCATCTGGAGGCATGGGCGCAATTGCCGGCCGCAGAGTTGATTGGGTTTCATGGTCAAACGCTGAGCCATGATCCGCAAAATTTGCGCACGCATCAGCTGGGCAGTGGTGCGGAGCTGGCGCGGCAGGCCGGTGTGGCCGTCGCTTGGGATTTTCGTTCCGAGGATGTGGCGCGCGGCGGGCAGGGTGCACCTTTGGCACCAATATTTCATTGGGCGCTGGCGCGCTACAAACAGATGCAAGAGCCTGTGGCGATTGTGAATCTGGGGGGTGTCGGCAATCTCACTTGGGTGGATGCCCGCTTGCCACCCGAGCAAGGTTTGCTGGCCTTTGATACAGGCCCGGCCAATGCGCCCCTGAATGATTTCATGCTGAAAACCACAGGGCAACCCTATGATGCGGGCGGCGCTTTGGCCGCGTCGGGTCGTATAGATCAGAAGATCGTGGCCAGCTTTCTTCAGCAGCCCTATTTTTCGCGTCCCGCGCCAAAATCTTTGGATCGTGACAGCTTCGGCGATATGGCCCGGCTTGTCGCCCAGCTGGACCCCGCGGATGCAGCCGCGACACTGACCGCTATATGCGTGGCGGCCGTGGCTGCGGGTGTCATGCTCATGCCGGTGCCCCCCAAGCAGGTTTGGATCAGTGGCGGTGGCCGAAAAAACAGTGAGGTCATGCGTCAATTGGCAGGGAATTTGCCGATGGAGGTTTTTGATATTGATGATATCGGGTTTGATGGCGACATGCTCGAAGCGCAGGCCTTTGCCTATCTCGCAGCCCGCGTGGCGCGCGGCTTGCCGACCTCATTTCCCGCAACCACCGCGACCAAAGCGCCACTTTGTGGTGGAAAAATCAGCTTGCCTTAGGTTTGCGTCCGATTGGCCGGGGGATTTGCCTAGAGATTGCAAAAATCCCCCGTTCAAAAGACCTCTGTATACCACCATTTCAACACGAAATGAGGGCAGCGCCTGCCTGGGCGGGCGCATATGTGCGGTGATGAAATCACTGCAGAATTTGAGCAATAACCATATATACCAGAATATTCAGATGGTGATTGCGCCTGCCGGGGGGCAGGCAGGCGCAGCCCGGTGTGGCCACCGGGCAAAGTGTTGTGACGTGGCGGTTGGGTTATGCAGAGGTCTTTTGAATGTTTGTGCCTCAGGATTTGAGGATAGAGCGGCCTGCATAGATCGCGGTATCGCCCAATTCTTCCTCAATACGGATCAACTGGTTGTATTTGGCAAGCCGGTCAGACCGCGCCAATGAGCCAGTTTTGATCTGCCCGCAGTTGGTGGCGACGGCCAGATCGGCAATGGTCGCATCTTCGGTCTCGCCAGAGCGGTGGCTCATCACATTGGTAAAGCCCGCACGATGCGCCATTTCTACCGCGCGCATGGTCTCNGTNAGNGANCCGATTTGGTTGACTTTCACCAGCATAGAGTTGGCCGACCCGCGCTCAATGCCCATGGCCAAGCGTTCGGGATTGGTGACAAAAAGATCGTCGCCGACCAATTGGCAACGATCCCCAAGGGTCTCGGTCAAAAGTTTCCACCCGTCCCAATCATCCTCATCACAGCCATCTTCGATGCTGATAATCGGGTAATCTTCAACCAAGGCGGCCAGATAGGCGACATTCTGAGCAGAGCTGAGCGATTTGCCTTCGCCCTTCATCTCATAGGTGCCATTTTTGCAATATTCGCTCGCGGCGCAATCTAAGGCGAGGTAAATGTCTTCGCCGGGCTTATAGCCGGCTTTCTCAATCGCCTGCATGATGAAGTCCAAAGCCGCGCGTGAGGAGGAAATATTAGGGGCAAAACCGCCTTCATCACCAATGCCCGTTGAGAGGCCTGCGGCAATGAGATCACCTTTGAGCGTATGGAACACTTCCGCACCCATGCGCACCGCATCGCGGATATTTTCAGCCGCAACCGGCATGATCATGAATTCTTGGATATCAATCGGGTTATCCGCATGCTCACCGCCATTGAGGATATTCATCATCGGCACAGGCAACACCCGGGCTGAGGTGCCGCCGATGTAGCGATAAAGCGGCTGTCCACAGTAATCTGCGGCAGCTTTGGCGACGGCCAAGGAGACCCCCAAAATCGCATTGGCACCGAGGCGAGATTTGTTGGGCGTGCCGTCCATTTCGATCATGGCCTGATCAATCGCAACCTGTTCATCGGCTTCAAAGCCAATCAGCGCATCGGCAATTTCTCCGTTCACATTTTCAATCGCAGTCAACACGCCCTTGCCCATATACCGGCTTTTATCGCCATCGCGCAGCTCAACGGCCTCATATGCGCCGGTTGAGGCCCCCGAGGGTACGGCCGCGCGGCCGAGTGTTCCATCTTCTAAGATCACATCAACCTCCACAGTGGGGTTGCCCCGGCTGTCAAGAATTTCGCGGGCGTGAATATCGATAATAGTGGACATGGATGTGGCTCCGGTAAGGTTCTGTTGCGCGCGGTTTAGCAAGAGGGGGCTGCGGGCGAAAGAGCGATTTGACGCAAATCTAACGCAGTTGCGATTCGCGCCACAGCGCATAGAGGCCGGACAGGACGACAATGGCCGAGCCAATGAGTGTCCACTGGTCCAGCACTTCGCCAAAATACCAAACGCCAATGGCCACACCGAATACCAATCGCGAATAGCGGAAGGGCACAACAGCGGAGACCTCGCCGATGCGCATGGCGGCGATAATGCAATAATAGCCCCCAATGGCGATCAAAATACTGACCGCAATCAGCAGGGAGTCGGAGGATGCAGGCCAAACAAAGCGAGGATCAAAGATCAAAAGGATCAATCCGGCTGGTATGGTGGCGCCAAACCCCAATGTTGCGAGGGCCAAGCTGGGTGTGGATTTGACGATGCGCCGGGTCGCCACGTCGCGTGCAGACAGGCCAATCACGCCCATAAGAGCCAAAAGTGCAGAGGCCTCAAAGGCCGCAGACCAAGGCCTTAGGATCACCGCAACGCCAAAGAGCCCCACAAGAATTGCCGACCAGCGCCGAATTCCCACTTTTTCGCGCAAAACGACAGCCGCGCCCAGGGTCACCAGCAGCGGGCTGACCTGAATAATCGCTGAGACGGTGGTAATGGGCACCAAGGCCAGGGAGAGCACGAAAAACGCCGTTCCGACCAGCTCGGACAGGGTGCGGCCAATGACCCAGGGGTTGCGGATCATCTCCGCAGTCACACCTTCGCCCTTATGGCGGCTCCAGAGATAAAAGCCCAAGGTGCCGCCGACGCCGATCATCAAGAGGATTTGACCCGAAGACAGGCGGGTTGAGAGAAGTTTGATGAGCGAATCTTCCACCGCAAAGGCAGCCATCGCCAGGGTGATGAAACCGATGCCAAGCAGATTTTCGCGTTTTATGCTGTCAGTCATTGTCGCCGCGCTTAATCGGCACGCCGTACAGTTCTAAACGATGTCCCTTAAGCCTGTATCCCAGACGCTCGGCAATTTTTTCTTGCAAGGCTTCAATATCAGGGTCAATAAATTCAATCACTTCACCGCTGTTCATATCGATCAAGTGATCGTGATGGTCACGCTCTGCATCTTCGTAGCGCGCCCGGCCATCGCCAAATTCCAACTTCTCAAGAATGCCTGATTCCTCGAACAATTTGACCGAACGATAGACTGTTGCGATGGAGATCCGTGGGTCGAGTTTTAGCGCCCGCGCATAGAGCTCTTCTACATCGGGATGATCTTGTGAGGCTTCCAGGACTTGAGCCACGGTGCGACGTTGATCGGTCATGCGCAGCCCATTTTGCGCGCATCTTTGAATAATATCTTTTGCCATATCGTCACCCACGCCCCAACTGCCCGGCCTAGCTTAGCGCGGATCAGGATTATCGCTCACCCGTCGGGCCATTGGCGCAACGGTGAGGCCTTGTACGATGATAGAGAACAAAACCACAATATAGGTTACGGTTAATATAAGCGGTTTGAATTCAGATTCCGGCAAAGACAGCGCCAAAGCGACAGAAATTCCGCCCTTAAGGCCGCCCCAGGTCATGATCGGCACAATGCCCTGGGAGAAGTCGCGAAAGGGGCGCAGAACCATGATGGGCACAATGACCGCGCACCAACGGGCCAAAAGCGACAGGCCGATTGCAAGCAGGCCTGCGGTGATTGCGCCGATGGAGAAGGCGATGGCAAAGACCTCTAAGCCGATCATGAGAAAGAGGATCGCATTCAAAATTTCATCGAGCAATTTCCAAAACGCATCCACATAGTCCCGAGTTTTTTGCGTCATGGCATGGGCCGTCATCTCATCGCCGATCAAAAGCCCGGCGCAGACGGCCATGATCGGGGCTGAGACATGCAGCCAAAGCGCCAATTGATAGCCGCCAAAGGCGAGCGCAAGCGTCAGCAGGACTTCGACAGAATAGTCATTAATCTCACACATCACCCGATAGGTGCCCCAACCGAGGGCAAGACCCAAAACAGCCCCGCCAAAGGCTTCGCGGAAAAACAAGAGGGCGGCATCGCCAAAGCTGGCACCATGGGCGCCCGCGCCCGGAAAGGCCAGGCCCACTAAAACCAAAAACACCACATAGCCAACGCCGTCATTAAACAGGCTCTCGCCGGCAATCTTGGTCTCAAGCGACTTGGGCAGCTTCGCCGCTCGAAGGACTCCCAAGACAGCCACAGGATCGGTTGGAGAAATCAGCGCGCCGAAGACCAGAGCGATCAGCAGCGGAGCGCCGGTGATCCAGCTAAATCCAATCCCCGCAACCAGTGTCGATAGGCAAACCCCCATGGTCGCCATGAGCATAACAATACCCCAATGGGCCTTGAGATCGGAAAATTTCACATGCAGGGCACCGGCAAACAAAAGCAGGCCCAGCATCCCTTCAAGTAAAGCATCTGAAAAATCAAACGCGACGACCATCCGTTGAAGCTCTGCGGTCAGGTGCAAGCTGGGCCAGAGTGCATCAAGGCCGAGGAGCCCAAGAGAGGCCAGGAGCGAGACGATTAAGATACCAATTGCTGAGGGCAGGCGGAAAAAAATGGCATTGATCGCTGCAAATGTGCCGGCCAGAACAATAAGGGCGGAGGTGATTTGCAAAAAAGTCATATCTGCTTATGCCATAGATGGCGATAATTTTCTACACTGCGCCGCGCTAGGTGCCGCAAAAAGTTTGTGTTACAGCCTCTTGCGGGCTCGGGGCGGCGATGAATCTTGCAGTGTCACAGGGCGCANATGGCGTCTTAAGGGCCGTATGCAGCGCGTGAAACAGCTGCATGTCACCGGCAACCGCATCGGCGATCATGGCTTCCACCAGATGATTGCGTGGGATGATGGCCGGGTTAACCTGCGCCAAGGCAGCCTGCGCCGGTCCAGCCGCCTGCCAACGGCCGTGCCAATCGGCAAAATCAGGATGTGCGCCCAAATGCGCATGAGCGTCCCCCAGGGCCAAAGCTCGGAAACTCAGCGTAAAATCTGCACCAATATCGGCCATGATTTTGAGCAAACCATCAATCAGCGCACCCGTCTCTTGGTTTGGTGTCAAACCGATCTTACGGGCAAAAACTGCTGCATATTCAGTGTCGAATATGTCGCCAAAGCCCTGCACAATTTCGGTAAAGCGGGTGACGGCGGCGTCGCGATCCTCTGTGAGGGGCAGCAAAGCCGTGGCCAATTGAGCCATATTCCAAGCGGCCAAATTTGGCTGATTGCCATAGGCATAGCGGCCCTGCCGATCAATGGAGCTGAAGGTCTTCATCGGCACAAAATCATCCATGAAAGCACAGGGGCCATAATCAATTGTGATCCCTCCCACATGGCTGTTGTCTGTGTTCATCACGCCGTGAATAAAGCCCACGCCCATCCATTGCGCGATGAGGCGCGCTTGCGCGGCCACGGCTGCGCTCAAAAATTGCTCGAGCGTTTGTGCCGCGCCATAGTGGCGCGCCCGGGCCTGCTGTAAGAGCGCTTCCAGCGCCTGGGTATCATTGCGGGCGGCGAAATATTGAAATGTACCGACCCGAATATGGCTTGAGGCCGTTCTGCATATGACTGCGCCGGGCAGGGGGCCTTGCTCGCGCAGAATGGTCTCGCCGGTGGCCACGGCCGCCAGGGCGCGGGTGGTGGGAATGCCGAGTGCATGCATAGCTTCCGAGATCAAATATTCACGCAAGACCGGCCCATACCAGGCCCGCCCATCGCCATTGCGCGACCAGGCGGTGCGTCCGGCGCCTTTGAGTTGAACATCAAAGCGCCCTTGCGGCCCGATCACCTCGCCGAGCAGAACCGCGCGCCCATCGCCAAGCTGAGGGTTCCAATGGCCAAATTGATGCCCGGCATAGGCCTGCGCTATAGGGTCTGCGCACTGAGGAATTTGATTGCCCGCCATAAACGCTGGCCAATCCTCATCAAAATTGATGCCAAGTTCTTTGGCGTGTTCGGTATTGAGCATCAAACCCTGAGGGTCCGCAACCGGCACAGGCGCTTGCCGGGTGAACATTTGCGGCGGCAGGGCTGCGTAGCTATTGTCCCAATTGGCCCGCATCACAAACGCGCCAAGCGCTGGGTGATGAGATCAAAATAGCCAGTCGCATCAATATTGCCTAAAAACAGCGCATTGGCCGGGCGATCCGTGACGCGCCACCAATCGGCAACTGTCATGCCACGGGTCAGCTCGGATTGGGTTTCAATTTCCACATTGATCCTCCGCCCTGAGAAGAGCTCGGGCGCGATCAAATAGGCGATGACGCATGGGTCGTGCAGCGGCGCGCCTTCGGAGCCATATTTTTCGGAATCAAACCGCTCAAAGAATTCTGTCCAGCCGGCCACCACGTCGCAGATTGGATGGTTTTTGGCCCGCAATGCGGCGCTCCAGGCTGGCGTGGTCAGAGCCTTATGCGTCACATCTAGAGGCGCTGCGACCAAATCCACACCGGATTGAAACACCAGCTGCGCCGCTTCGGGGTCAACATAGATGTTAAATTCAGCCGCGGGCGTGATATTGCCAACCTCAAAATAAGCCCCGCCCATCAAGACAACCTGTGCGATGCGCTCGGCGATATCAGGCGCCCGTTGCAGGGCAGTGGCAATATTTGTCAGCGGGCCAAGGGGGCAGAGTGTGATGGTCTTTGGCGGCGCTGTGCGCAGGGCGCTGATGATAAAATCTACCGCGTGGGTGCTTTGCAAGTCCATCACCGGCGCGGGGAGCGGCGCCCCATCCAATCCGCTGTCGCCATGGACATGTTCTGCCGTGACCAAACCGCGACCCATAGGGCGGTCACAGCCGGCAAACACTGGCAAATCGGCGCGACCTGCCAATTCGCAGACCTGCCGCGCGTTGTAGCTGGTGCGCTCCAAAGGGACATTGCCCGCAACACAGGTCAGTCCCAGAACGTTAAGTTCCTCAGATGCCAAGGCCAGCAAGATTGCCACCGCATCATCTTGGCCGGGATCCGTGTCAATAATGATGTCGCGGCGCATCGGCTGACCTCTCTGTACAGTTATGGAGCCCCTCTTGAGCCTTGGTGGTCAATCGGTCCCGCGATAAGGTTGGACATATTGCAACGCCATATCCCAAGGAAAGAAGATCCAAGTGTCTTGGCTGACTTCGGTAATGAATGTATCCACCATAGGGCGGCCTTGCGGTTTGGCATAGACCGTGGCGAAATGGGCCTTAGGATATTTTGAGCGCACCAGCTCCAGAGTTTTCCCACTGTCAACCAAATCATCAATGACCAAAATACCCGTGCCATCGCCCATTAATTCTGCATCTGGGGCCTTGAGGATCACGGCATCGGCGCGTTCTTGATGGTGATAGCTTTTCACGCTGACCGTATCGACATTGCGCACGTCCAATTCCCGCGCCACAATCATCGCAGGGGCCATGCCGCCGCGTGTAATGGCCACAATCGCGCGCCATCCGCCATCTTCGGGGCCTTTGCCATCGAGACGCCAGGCCAATGCCCGCGAATCTCGGTGCATTTGATCCCAGCTGACATGGAAGCCTTTTTCATGTGGTAGACGATCTGACATGATGTTTCCTTACCTTAAAAATCGCTTTACCTGCTATTCAGGCAGCTCGAGACCCTTCATTCCGATGACATGATAGCCGGCATCCACATGTAGGATTTCCCCCGTCACCCCAGATCCGAGGTCTGACAGCAGATAAAGAGCCGATTTTCCGACTTCCGCCTGGGTCACTGTGCGGCGCAACGGGCTGTTGGTTTCATTCCATTTCATAATCTCGCGAAAATCGCCGATGCCGGAGGCGGCTAGGGTTTTGATGGTTCCCGCTGAGATCGCGTTGACGCGGATATTGTAGCGCCCCAGGTCCTCGGCCAAATAGCGCACCGAGGCTTCCAAAGCTGCCTTTGCCACACCCATAACATTGTAATTGGGCATAACTTTTTCCGCGCCGTAATAGGTCATGGTCAGGCAGGATGCGCCGGGCGCCAATAGCTCTTGGGCCGCTTGCAAAATGGCGGTGAAGGAATAGGCGGAAATATCCATCGTCATTAGGAAATTGTCCCGCGATGTATTGATATATTGCCCACGCAACTCGGATTTATCTGAAAAACCAATAGCGTGCACGATAAAGTCTATCTGGCCCCATGCCTCTTTTGCTTGCTTCATCAAAGCGGCGATAGAGGCCGGGTCCCCTGCGTCACATTCTGCGACGATGGTCGCGTTGAGCTGTTCGGCCAGTGGCAAAACGCGCTTTTTCATCGCGTCCCCGACATAGGTCACACCGATCTGTGCACCCTCGGCCTGCAAAGCCTCAGCGATGCCCCAGGCAATCGATTTATCATTGGCCAGGCCCATGATCAGGCCACGTTTTCCGGTCATCAGCCCCATTGGACTTTCCCCCATCGAAAATTATATTATGAATGGTCTAAGCGAACACCCCCTGTGCATCAACCCAAAGGCTACTTCTGACATGGAAAAAAGAACTGGAATTTTCGAAGGCAACGATCCCTTTGCATTGGCGCGCGATTGGATGAGCGCCGCAGAGGCGGGGGAGTTGAATGATCCCAACGCTATGGCACTGTCGACAGTTGACAGGAACGGCATGCCCAATGCGCGGATTGTATTGCTCAAATCTATCGAGGATGGCGGTTTTGTCTTTTATACCAATTATGAGAGCACAAAGGCCCAAGAGGCCTTTGAAGCCGGCCGTGCGGCCTTTGTCATCCATTGGAAATCTCTGCGCCGACAAATCCGGTGTCGCGGCTTTGTGGAGCGGGAAGATGGCCCGCTGGCGGATGACTATTTCATGAGCCGGTCGCCTCTATCGCGGATCGGCGCTGTGGCCTCGGTCCAGTCGCAACCGCTCGAGTCGCGGCAAGTTTTGATGGACCGCGTGGAAGCGGTGCGCGCAGAGCAGGGCGATTCTGTCACGCGGCCAAGTTTTTGGGGCGGGATTCGCATCACGCCTGTTGAGTTGGAATTTTGGGCCGATGGGGAGGCGCGTTTACATGACCGCTTCCGATGGACACGATCAACGCCAGAGGCGGCATGGGACGTGCAACGTCTTTACCCTTAGGCCGTATTGATGTGGGGGCGGCATAAGATGGCGATCATCGCGCGTCACCCATAACACCGGCCGCGCCAGTTCAAGCGCATTTAGAGAATCTGCCTGCGAAATTTTGCGCTGCTGCAGTGCATATGTGGTTGAGCGCGGCTCTAAATTAATTTAAGATAGAATGCGTTAAGTATTAGATATTTGAAATTGTTTAATTTAATTACTGAAAGATAAACATGTCCCGAGACACTGTTGATGGCGGTTTGACGCTTACCGGAACAATTAAGTGGTTTGATCCCGTAAAAGGCTTTGGTTTCATCGTTTCCGATGAAATAGATATGGATATTTTGTTGCATGCCAATGTGCTGCGCAATTTTGGGCAAAGTTCGATTGCCGACGGCGTTGAGATCAAAGTCATTGCCCATCGCTCCGATCGCGGCATCCAAGCTTCTGAGGTCTTATCCGTTGCCTCTCCCAGGTCATTTAACACGTTTGGCTATGGAGAAATGGACGCGCTGGATGATGTGGCCCTGTTGGAGATTGAGCTGCAGCCCGGGGCGGATCAAATGGTTTGATAAGGCCAAGGGCTTCGGGTTTGCCAATGTCTTCGGAAAGTCGGCCGACATATTTGTGCATATAGATGTCTTGCGCCGCTGTGGCCTTTCGGGTTTGGTTGCAGGTGAAGGGGTGGCCCTGAGAGTTGTGGCGGGTGAGCGGGGCCTGATGGCCGTGGCGATCCTAAGCTGGGAGGCGGCGCAGGTAGAATGATCCGATATCGTGCAATTCTCGCTGCGTTTGTCTGTTTCATGGGCAGCATCGGCGCCGCGGATTGCAACGAAGGTCACGTCCACCTGTCAGGCCCTTGGGGCAGCGCTAAATTTCAAGTTGAAGTGATGGATGATGAGGCTGAGCGGGCGCGCGGCTTGATGAACAGGCCGCAGCTTGCCAAGTTTTCCGCCATGCTGTTTGTCTATGAGCGCGAACGCATCCTGTCTTTTTGGATGAAAAACACGCTGATCGGCTTGGATATATTATTTTTCGATTCCGCCGGTCGCCTGGTCAATATTCGAGCAGATGCGATTCCCGGAGATGAGACACCATTGCGTAGCACCGGGCCGGCGCAATATGTTTTGGAGATCAACGCTGGGCTGGCCTCAGCTCTGAAAATGGGTCCGAATACGGTTTTGAGCCATGCGAGATTGGCTGGAGACGAAAAAACCCCCGGCTGTGTGTGAAAACCCCTTTTCTTTCTCAATCCAATTGCCTAAAGAAGCCGCAGTGTCGGGGCGTGGCGCAGTCTGGTAGCGCACCTGTTTTGGGTACAGGGGGTCGTGAGTTCGAATCTCGCCGCCCCGACCACTCTCCCTAAGATCTCTGCAAAACACCATTTCACCATGAAATGAGGGCAGCGCCTGCCTGGGCGGGCGCATATGTTTGGTGGCGAAGTCACTGCAAAGTTTGAGCAATAACCATATATCCAGTATACNCAGATGGTGAATGCGCCTGCCGGGGGGCAGGCAGNCGCAGCCCGGTGTTGCCACCGGGCAAAATGTTTTGGCTTGGCGGCTGGGTTATGCAGAGGTCTCGGAGAGCAATTTCCAAATTCCCGCGGGGGCTTTGAAAGATGCGCGCCACCAAACGAGGTGCGACATATCCATACGGCCTAGCCATAAGGGTAGAAAAATATTCGTTTTCTGCGTCAAGCATTTTTTCCTTTAAAAAATGTTAAAAAATCGTTGACCTGCCCTTAGAAACTGGATCAGTTAGTAGTGGCAGCGAAGAAATACACCAAATGTAGTGTTTCGAACTAGGCGGTGAGGCCCCTGGACCAAGACAGGTTTCAGAGAAGTGAGTGCTGGTTAATTATGTAGAGAGCCGTATTTAAACGGCAAAATGAGGCAGAGACATGAAGATTGAACGGCGATTTACCAGCCCCAATGAAGACGCATATAGCTCAATTGAGTTCACAAAGACCACCAGCGAGATTCGCAATCCCGATGGCACAGTGGTGTTTCATCTGGCCGATCTAGAGGTTCCAGCATCATGGTCGCAGGTTGCGTCAGATGTTCTGGCGCAAAAGTATTTCCGCAAGGCTGGTGTGCCTTCTGAAACGAAAGC
>JGI26080J50196_1000528_pt1 | contig 17529 bp, 13 predicted proteins | sample SaaInl0LU_22_DNA_FD_50196 | JGI IMG/M metagenome (IMG submission 50196)
CATCACAGCTCTTATGACCGGTCACCACCTGCATTTCGGTCGGCTCCCCCACAATCACAGCCGCAGCCTTGGCGTAGTTGTCCAGAAGGCCCCCCGCCACATCCGGGGCGCCAAGCAGCCCGACCTCCTCATCGCGCGACAGGGCAAATTGCAGCGGGCGTTTGAGGTCAAAAGATTTTGCTTTCACCATGGCCTCCATCGCCAAGGCCACAAATCCTTTCATATCGCAGGTGCCGCGGCCATAGAGGCGGCCATCTTTTTCGACCACCTGCCAAGGATCGGTGCTCCAGTCCTGCCCTTCCACCGGCACAACATCGGAATGGCCCGAAAGCGCCACGCCACCGGCCACATTCGGTCCGACCTGCGCCACCAATCCGGCCTTACTGCCATCCTCACTGGGGTAGACCACGCTCTCAATTCCATGCTGCGCGAAATAGTCCCGCACGAAGTGAATAAGAGGCAAATTCGTATCCGAACTGACCGTTGGGAAAGAGACCAAATGGTCCAACAATTGGCGGGCGCTCAATGTATCTGTCATGCGGGTAATTGGACCTGCATTATTGCACAGGTCAAGAGGCTTTTGGCTCACTGCTGGATATGTTTGCGAATTCGGCGCAGGGCGAGATAGACCGATCCCACGACCAAAGGCACCACTGCGGCGGTCAGAACACTTTTTGACATGCCCATCATACCGGACAAAGGCGTCAGAACATAAAGCGACAGGCCCGTGGCGTAATAGCTTATTGCGACGACTGACAGCCCCTCAACGGTTCGTTGCAGCTGCAACTGCACATCTGCGCGGCGATTCATACTGCTCAAAAGCTCCTGGTTTTGTGTTTGCCGCTCCACATCCACACGCGTCCGCAGCAAATCACCGGTGCGAATGGCCCGAGAAATGAGATCTTGGAGTCGGTTATCCAGCGCTTGGACCGTGCGCATGGCAGGATCAAACCGGCGCATCATAAATTCGCGAAAGCTCTGACGCCCTTCGAATTGGGATTCTCTCAAAACTTCAATGCGTTGCGCCACAATTGCCGCATAGGCTTTGCTGGCGGAAAATCGATAGGCCACCGCGGCCGAATGCCCCTCAAGATCTGCTGAGAGTTTCAGCAATCCGTTGAGATTATCTTCCGCCGAGACCTGATCATCGGCCAAATCGGCCACCAAAGCCGACAGGTTCGTGTCAACGGCATTTAATTCTACCGACAAGCTGCGCGCGCGCATGAGGCCCAGCATCGACATGGTTTTATAGACCTCAATCTCATTGAGACGCTGAACAATCCGCCCCACACGACGCCGGCCCGTCGAGGCCGGCACAAAGACCGCAAAGCGCATATTCCCATTGCCATCCATGCGGTAATCCCCGGCTATGACCGCCGCACGGTCCAAGACCCGGCTGGCCGCCAAGCTTTCCGAGACAAACCAGCCGTCCAGCTTGTCCTTAATGCTTTGCGTGTCCTGATCTTCCTCAACCCTTATCGAAGTCGAGCTGAGCGTTGTTCCGGGCATAGCGGCCTGCCACGCGGCGGGAAAGATTGCAAATTCACTGCCATCAAAGGCTGCATCGCCCAGGTCATCGACAAAAGCCGTATAGGTTACAAATTCGGTATGACATTCCCATTTGACCCAAACCTCCCCAATTGACCAAAAAAATGCGACTCCGTTTCGGCGGGATGGGCCACGTTGTAATGATCGAGCAGACGCAAGAAATGGGCCCGATCCGCCGCCTCATCGCGGCCAGAATCATTCTGCGCTGAGGTATAGGCAAAAAACGCCGCGCGCGCAGGGGCGGAAATATGAGGAAATGGCCGCGCATGTAGCTCAGACGCAGTGGCGTGGCGCAAAGGATGATCGATCAACTGTGCCATAAAACAGCCTTACCTTGAACTCAAAAAGCAGCGTCGCCAGGGTGCAATCTGGCGACGCCATGTTTTATTACTCTATCATCGGAAGCAGCTTGTCCAATGAGGCTTTTGCATCCCCATAGAACATCCGCGTATTTTCCTTGAAAAATAGCGGGTTTTCGATGCCCGAATAGCCGGTGCCCTGCCCCCGTTTGGACACAAACACCTGTTTCGCCTTCCAACATTCCAAAACCGGCATCCCGGCAATGGGGCTGTTGGGATCATCTTGGGCTGCCGGATTCACGATGTCATTTGATCCGATGACAATGGCCACATCTGTGTCTGGGAAATCATCGTTGATTTCATCCATCTCCATGACGATGTCATAGGGCACTTTCGCTTCGGCCAAGAGCACATTCATGTGACCGGGCAAACGGCCCGCAACGGGGTGAATGGCGAAGCGCACATTCTTGCCCTTAGCGCGCAGTTTGCGCACCAATTCCGAAACCGATTGCTGCGCCTGCGCCACGGCCATCCCATAGCCCGGAATGATGATAACGCTGTCAGCTTCATTCAAAGCGGTCGCAACCCCATCTGCCTCGATCGCCACTTGCTCACCTTCCACAGCCATTTGCGGACCTGCTGTTCCGCCAAAGCCGCCAAGGATCACGCTGACAAAAGAGCGGTTCATCGCTTTGCACATGATGTAGGACAAAATCGCACCTGACGATCCGACCAAAGCGCCCACGACAATCAACAAATCATTGCCAAGGCTGAAGCCAATCGCTGCGGCCGCCCAACCCGAGTAGGAGTTGAGCATGGAGACCACAACCGGCATATCCGCGCCGCCGATGCCCATGATCAAATGATAGCCAATGAACAAAGCCATAAGGGTCAAAATCATCATCGGCAGCAAGGCGCCAGAATTCAGATACCAGATCAGCGAGGCCAATGAGACCAAAGCCGCCGTGGCATTGAGCACATGCCCGCCCGGCAGTTTTGTGGCGGCAGAATTCACTTTGCCCGCCAATTTTCCGTAAGCGATCACAGATCCTGTGAAGGTGACAGCCCCAATCCAAATCCCGAGCGATGTCTCAACCCGCAAGATATTGATCTCGACCGCGGTCTTTTTCGCCAAAAGGGCCGCAAAACCCTCTAAAGATTTACGCGCGCTCTCATCCATGGCCGCAACATTGACCAGCTCAAAATGCGTATTGAACCCAACAAACACCGCTGCCAGCCCGACAAGGGCATGCATGCCGGCCACCAGCTCTGGCATTTGGGTCATTTCAACTTTTGATGCCAGTTGATAGCCGATCAACCCACCGGCCGCGATCAAAACCAAAGACAACCCCCAAAGACCAAAACCGGGTCCAAACAATGTGGCTGTCACCGCCAGCGCCATGCCGACAATGCCATACCAAACGGCCCGTTTGGCACTTTCTTGGCCCGACAAACCGCCGAGGGACAAAATGAAAAGAATAGCCGCAACAACATAGACGGCAGTGGTAAAGCCCATTTCCATAGTATCGACCTCCTTAAGATTTCTGGAACATGGCAAGCATGCGCCGGGTTACGAGAAAGCCGCCAAAAATGTTGATGCCCGCAAAGAACACCGCGATCGCCGCGAGTACGGTCACAAGGAAGCTGGTCGATCCAACTTGCAGCACCGCGCCCAAGATGATGATCGAGGAAATCGCATTGGTCACCGCCATCAACGGCGTATGCAACGAATGGCTGACATTCCAAATGACTTGGAAGCCGACAAAGACCGACAGAACAAACACGATAAAATGCTGCATAAAGCTTGCCGGTGCGTAGCTGCCGACCAAAAACAGCAGCGCCCCACCAATGGCCAGTAAAGCAACTTGGTTCTGGGTTTGCTTTTTGAAAGCCTGCACCTCTTCGGCGCGCTTTTCCTCAGCGGTTTTCTCGGGCAGTTTTTCTTTTGGTTTGGCCGCAATGGCCTGAATCTTGGGCGGCGGCGGCGGGAAGGTGATTTCTCCGGCATGGGCGATGGTCGCCCCGCGGATGACGTCGTCTTCCATATCATGCACAATAACCCCATCTTTTTCCGGGGTAAGGTCTGAGACCATATGGCGGATATTATTGGCATAGAGCGTGCTGGCCTGCGCCGCCATCCGGCTTGGGAAATCCGTGTAGCCGATGATGATCACGCCATTATCGGTCACGATCCGCTCGTCCATGACCGTCAATTTGCAATTTCCGCCTTTCTCTGCGGCCAAATCAATAATCACAGAGCCGGGCTTCATGCTGGCCACCATGTCAGCGGTCCAAAGCTCAGGGGCTTCGCGATTGGGAATCAAAGCTGTGGTGATCACAATGTCCATATCAGGTGCGATCTCGCGAAATTTGGCCAATTGCGCGGCCGCAAACTCTGGTGAGGAGACGGCAGCATAGCCGCCTGTCGCGGCCCCATCGGCCTGCTCCTCTGAGAAATCCAAGAAGACAAACTCTGCACCCATTGATTCGACCTGCTCGGCCACCTCTGGACGCACGTCAAATGCGTAGGTTATCGCCCCAAGAGAGGTCGACGTCCCAATCGCCGCAAGTCCAGCCACACCCGCGCCAACCACCAAAACTTTGGCAGGGGGCACTTTGCCGGCGGCGGTGACCTGGCCTGTGAAGAACCGGCCGAAATTATTTCCAGCCTCAATCACCGCTCGGTACCCAGCAATATTGGCCATCGAGGACAGCGCGTCCATTTTCTGGGCGCGGCTGATCCGCGGCACCATATCCATGGCAATGACGCTGGCGCCTTTGGATTTGGCCAGCTCCATGAGATCCTCATTGGCCCCGGGATAGAAAAATGAAATCAATGTTTTTTCAGGAGAAAGTCGTTTGATTTCCGCCTCAGTCGGCGGGCGAACCTTAACGATAACATCGCAGGCTTTGGTCAAAGCGGCCGCGGTGGCGGCAACTTCCACGCCGGCGGCCTTATACTGCGCATCACTAAAACCCGCGGCACTGCCAGCACCTTTTTGGACAAGACAGTCATGACCAAGTTTCTGTAACTGAATTGCGCTTTCTGGTGTTAAGGCGACGCGCTGTTCGCCGGTAGAAATCTCTTTGAGAGCTCCAATTTTCATAATTTTCGTCCTTTCATGACGCGGTCTTTCACCGTCCTCGAAACCTTTTCGAATGGCGAATGGGTAACGCGCGCAATAATATTGCGCAACTGATCTAGCGTGGCTTTTCGCCGCAAAATGTGAGTATATTTCAGTGTACAGTTATTGAGGGGAATAATTTTGCTACTCACAGGAAAAAATGTCGTCATCACGGGCGGCGGAACCGGCATCGGACTGGCGATTGCGCGTAAATTGGCTGCGGAGGGCTGCAATGTGGCCATCACCGGGCGGCGTTTGGAGGTGTTGGACCAGGCCGCCAACTCTTTTGGAGGCTATGCCGTCAAGATGGATGTGGCCGATGAAGCCTCGGTGGTCACGGGCATGAAATCGATTGCCGATCACTTTGGAAGCATTGATATTTGCATCGCCAATGCCGGCATCGCAGAGGGGCAGAATATTCGCAATTCCAGCTTCGAGTTTTGGCGCAAAATCATGGCAATCAATCTGGACGGCGCCTATCTGACGATCCGCGAATCTCTAAGATACATGCCGGTGAAAGACTGGGGCCGCATCTTGGCCGTTTCCTCCATTGCCGGGGTGCGCGGATTGAAAGGGGCACATGCCTACAGCGCATCAAAGCACGGGGTCATCGGGATGATCCGGGCGCTCAGCGCCGATCACGCCAAATTGCCTGTCACATTTAATGCGTTATGCCCCGGCTATGTCGACACGGACATCATTGACCGCAATACACAAAGCATCTCTGAGCGGGCACATATTAGCCAAGAGGAGGCCCGCGCCTTGATGGTCGATCTGAACCCGCATGGGCGGCTGATTACAGCACAGGAGGTGGCCTCGGCCGCTTTGTGGATTTGCAGCCCCGGCTCAGACAGTTTTGACGGGCAGGCCATGGAAATCTCGGGCGGGCAACCCTAAGCGGCCCCCCGGCGCGCCGCGCGCCATTCACAGACCGCCGCTCCAAAGGCCGAAAACAGCGGCCTGGAGACCGGATCTTGCGCGGCATTATACTCTGGATGCCATTGAACGCCCAGGCCAAAGCCTTTGGCATCTTTGATGTAAATCGCCTCGGGCGTGCCGTCGGGGGCATGGCCATCAACCACCACACGCGGCCCCGGCTCTTTGATCCCCTGCCCATGCAGCGTATTGGTGCGCACGACCTCCGCCCCCAGCATCCGCGCAAAAACCCCGCCGGGCGTGAAACGGACATCATGGCGCAGCGCAAATTTCTCTTCCAAGGTGCCGTCCGGCGGCATGCGATGATTGTCTCGCCCGGGCAATTCCCGGATCTCGGGGTGAAGACTGCCCCCCATCGCGACATTCATCTCTTGAAACCCGCGGCAAATCGCCAAATAGGGCTGACCACGCGTCACCAGGGCGCGGATCAACGGCAAGGCTAGGCCATCGCGTTTCTCATCCATCTCCCCATGACCTTCGGTCAGAGATTCGCCATATTCTTTCGGATGTACATTGGGGCGCCCGCCGGTGAACACAAATCCATCGCAGGCCTCCAAAAGCTCCTCAACCGGGGCCAACAGCGCATCGGGTGGGACAATGACGGGCAAAGCGTTGCAAATCTCGCGCACTGCGCGAGAATTCATCTCACCCACCCCATGCACCAAATACTCTGAATTAATCAGATGGGGATTGCCAATAATGCCGATCACGGGGCGCACCATAGTCACACCTTATGCGAGTTTTCCCTTACATAAGATGTCCATCGCCGGCAGGAAAGCCCTCAAATAAAAAGCTTTGTAACAAAAGCACCGGGGCAATTGCAGCCGCCAAATGCCAAAATAACACTGATCCAAGGGGGCGGCGGCCAAGCGGCGCATCTGTGCAAGACGACCACTGCGAGGCGCACCGCGCAAAATTTCACTTAAAATCAATATTATAAATTTCGTAGAGCTTCGGACAGGAGCGCCGGCCGGCGGATCCGCGCTGTGGTTTAACCCAAAGCGCTGCAACCGCCGAAGGCTCCCCGCATAAAATTCAATCGCATCTGCACAAAAAAGGAGCGCCCCGCGCTCCTTTCTGTCTCGGTGTCACTGCACCGATTGGGTCACAGCCAGTGAAGGCCGTCGATCGGCTCTAACCATCACCAACCAAGCCAGAGCCCTCAATACCGGCCATGGCTGCAATCAAATCATTGTCAGAGGTATCGCCGGTGACACCAACGGCGCCGACCACGCTGCCTTTTTTGTCGCGCAGCAAAACGCCTCCGGGAACTGGGATCACTTTACCCCCATAAAGTCCGTTCACCGCGGTCATAAAATAGGCCTGCTGGTCTGCGCGCGCCATTTGAGCGGTGCCGCCCATGCCCAGCATGATTGAGCCAAAGGCCTTGGCTTGCGCGATGGCAAAGCGGCCCGGCGCCGCCCCATCTTCACGTTCAAAGGCAATCACATGCCCACCAGCATCCAGCACGACGACCGAGAGCGGTTTAAGCGCGAGCTCTTTGCCCTTAGCTAATGTCCCGCGGATGATGGATTTTGCTTTTCTAAGGTTAATATCAGGCATCAGTTTTCTTTCGAGTGAACCCCGCGAAATCACGGGATTAAGTAAAAGTGAAGCACAGTGGTTACTGCGCCTGGGCGGCTTTCAATTCCAATCTCCGGCGGTGCAAAACTGGTTCCGTATAGCCAGACGGCTGCACCCGACCTTCGAACACAAGATCACAGGCCGCTTTGAATGCGATCCCATCAAAACCGGGGGCCATGGGCGTGTAGCTGGCGTCCCCTGCATTTTGCCCATCGACCACAGCGGCCATTTGCTTCATTGCGGCCATGACCATGTCACGGTCAATAACATCATGATGCAACCAATTTGCCAAGGCCTGCGAAGAGATCCGGCAGGTCGCACGGTCTTCCATGAGCCCCACATTGTGGATGTCTGGCACTTTCGAACAGCCAACCCCGCTGTCCACCCAGCGCACCACATAGCCTAAGATCCCTTGCGCATTGTTTTCAATCTCTTGCGTCAACTCATCGGGCGACCAATTGCTGCCACTGGCCACGGGAATGGTCAATAGGTCATCAAGACCGCGGCGCGGGCCTTTGGCTTTCAGCTCTGCTTGCACCGCCATCACATCCACCTGATGATAATGGGTGGCATGCAGGGTCGCGGCCGTTGGGCTTGGAACCCAGGCGCAGGTCGCACCCGCTTTCGGATGGCCAATTTTTTGCGCCAACATATCGCCCATCAAATCAGGCATGGCCCACATGCCTTTGCCGATCTGCGCCTTGCCCTGCAAACCACAGGCCAAACCGATGTCAACGTTACGGTCTTCATAGGCATTGATCCAAGGGGTCACTTTCATTTGCCCTTTTGGAATCATTGGTCCCGCTTCCATCGAGGTGTGAATTTCGTCACCGGTACGATCTAAAAAGCCCGTGTTGATGAAGGCCACACGCGCCTCGGCGGCTTTGATGCAGGCTTTGAGATTGGCGCTGGTGCGGCGTTCCTCATCCATGATGCCCAGCTTTACGGTATTTTGCGGCAGTCCCAAAATGCGTTCAACCCGGGTGAAGATTTCATCCGCAAAAGCCACCTCCTCCGGTCCATGCATCTTGGGTTTGACCACATAAACCGAACCATGCAGCGAGTTGCCGCCTGAGCGCTGCAAATCATGCATCGCGATCAGCGTCGTGCACAGAGCGTCCAGCAAGCCTTCGCCAATTTCACGCCCATCACGATCTTTGACCGCCGGGTTGCTCATCAAATGGCCTACATTGCGCACCAACATGAGCGCGCGGCCCTTGAGCTTGTGGGTCTTGCCCGCATGCACATAGCTGCGATCCGCATTCAAGACCCGATCAAAGGATTTGCCGCCCTTGCTCACGGTCTCACGCAGATCACCGCGCATCAATCCAAGCCAATTGCGATAGGCGATCACCTTATCGGCCCCATCGACTGCGGCCACCGAATCTTCGCAATCCATAATGGCCGAGATCGCGCTTTCCAGCAGGATATCGTCTACATGCGCTTTATCTCCGCTGCCTATATTGCCCTTTGGGTCAATTTGAATGGCAATATGCAGACGATTCTTCTGCAAAATCACCTCAACCAGCGCGCCGTGATCGTCTGTATTCATCCCGATATATTGTGAGGGATCCGCAAGAGCAGGGACCAGCGCATCGCCCACAACCTCATAGGCTGTCACATCCGCATGCGAACCGCTGGCCAAGGGCGCGACCTGATCCAAATAGGCTTTGGCCCAGTCGATCACCCGCGCACCGCGCGCCGCATCATAGCCTGCACCGCTTGGCGCGTCCCCCATAGCATCCGTGCCGTAGAGCGCATCATAGAGGCTGCCCCAGCGGGCATTGGCCGCGTTCAACGCATAGCGCGCATTCATAATCGGCACCACAAGTTGCGGGCCGGGGGTTGACGCAATTTCAGGATCGACATTTTGAGTTGTTACCGAAAAATCCGCCGGTTCCGGCACCAAATAGCCAATCTCTTTCAAAAAGTCTTGATAAGCGGCGGCGTCATGCGCCTGACCACGGCGCGCAATGTGCCAGGCGTCAATTTTTCCTTGTATATCTGAACGTTGCTCTAAAAGGGCTCGGTTCTTTGGTCCCAACTCATGCGCCAATTCCGACAGGCCATCCCAAAACTGGGCAGCGCTGACGGCCAATCCGTCCAAAGCTTCAGACTCGATGAACTTATGTAACTCTTCGGCCACCGAGAGGCCTGAAACTTGAATATATTTTGGCATAGTCGCAATCTCCAGAAATATGTGATCCTACAATGCGGATCGCTTCGGGTCTCGATACCCAGCTCGCCTGCGAATTTCAAGGCAAATTGGTTACTATTTTGTACCAATTTTCCTTTCGGGGACAAATTCCACTCCCTGCGTGAAGTTTTCTGGCCGCGCTTATTCCAACTGAGCGCGAAGGTCGCTAGGTATCACACAACCCTATCAGGAGCCGCGCCATGACTGCCGAAAACTCGCAAACGATCTACCTCAAAGATTACCAAGCGCCCGCCTATTTGGTGGACCACGTCGCGCTTGAATTTGACCTGCACCCCACCGCCACGCGGGTGCGCTCCACGGTCAAATTCCGACCAAACCCGGACAGCAGCAGCGCGGAATTCTTTCTGCATGGGGAAAATTTAAAATTCCTGTCGGCCTATATCAATGGGGCTGCCGTCACTCCGGTGATCACTGAGGCGGGGTTGAGCTGCACTGTGCCGGATGGGCCTTTCATCTGGCAAAGCGAGGTGGAGATAAACCCCAGCGCCAATACGGAATTGTCGGGCCTTTACATGTCGAATGGCATGTTTTGCACCCAATGCGAGGCCGAAGGCTTTCGCCGCATCACCTATTACCCCGATCGCCCCGATGTCATGGCGCCCTTCGATGTGACCATCCATAGCGACCTGACCTATGCCCTATCCAATGGTGAGCCCATGGGCAGTGAGGGCAAAACCCGCCGCTGGCAAGATCCCTGGCCGAAACCGGCCTATCTGTTCGCTTTGGTTGCGGGCGAATTTCAAGTGGTCTGCGATCACTTCACCACTGCCTCCGGCAAACCGGTGGATTTGAATATCTATGTGCGCGATGGCGATCAAGACAAATGCGCCTTCGCCTTGGAAGCGCTCAAGGCCAGCATGGCTTGGGATGAACGTGTCTATGGCCGCGAATATGATCTCTCTGTCTTCAATATCGTTGCCGTAGATGATTTCAACATGGGCGCGATGGAAAACAAAGGTCTGAATATATTTAATTCCTCCGCCGTTCTGGCCAGTCCTGAAACCGCATTAGACGCCAATTTCGAACGCATCGAAGCCATTATCGCCCATGAATATTTTCACAATTGGACCGGCAACCGTATCACCTGCCGTGACTGGTTCCAATTGAGCCTCAAAGAGGGCCTAACGGTGTTTCGTGACCAACAATTCAGCGCAGATATGCGCGGCGCAGAGGTGCGACGCATTGAAGATGTCGTCGCTTTGCGTGCACGACAATTTCGCGAAGACAGCGGCCCCTTGGCCCATCCCGTACGGCCTGAGAGCTTTGTGGAAATCAACAATTTCTATACGGCCACCGTCTATGAAAAAGGTGCAGAATTGATCCGTATGCTCAAGCTATTGGTCGGCGATGCGGCCTATAAAAAGGCATTGGACCTCTATTTCACCCGCCATGACGGGCAGGCCTGCACGATTGAAGATTGGCTGGCCGTGTTCACCGATGTCACGGGGCAGGATCTCAGCCAATTCAAACTTTGGTACAGCCAGGCCGGCACGCCCATCGTGACCGTGCGCGACCATTTCGCCGATGGCACCTATGAGTTGACCCTGACCCAAGTCACACCGCCCACGCCTGGCCAGCCAGACAAACAACCGCTGGTGATCCCTGTTGCGCTGGGGCTTTTGTATCCAGACGGGACAGAAGCGCTGGACACGCAGCTGCTGGTGCTCACCGAAGCCGAGCAGAGCTTCCGCTTCTCAGGTCTGCGCGCCGCGCCAATCCCATCCCTATTGCGCGGATTTTCCGCACCTGTGATCTTGCGGCGCAAGACCAGCCCGGGCGAACACCTGGTGCAGCTGACCCATGATCCAGATCTATTCAATCGCTTTGAGGCCAGTCGCGAGCTGGGCAAATCGGCGGTCCTGGCCGTGCTTCAGACGGGGGCTGTGCCCGATGACGCCTATTGCACCGCCCTGCTCCAGGTGATGGCCAATGAGGACCTGGATCCGGCCTTCCGCGCCATATGCTGCGCCCTGCCCGGTCAAGATGAAATTGCCAGATCCCTTGCTGAGCAAGGCCAGATCCCTGACCCTGTTGCAATTGACGCAGCCGTGCATCACCTGTCCGAGCATTTGGCCCGCCAAGGGCTTGACGCGCTTCAAGCGCTTTACCACGCCCACCAGCTCTCCGGGCCCTTTTCGGCAGATGCGGCCAGCTGTGGCGCGCGGGCGCTGAGCGCCCTGGCCTTACGCCTCATCAGCCATGTCGATGGCGGCGCCTTGGCCGCAGAGCAATTTGCCAAGGCCGACACGATGACCTTGCAACTTCCGGCGCTTGCCAATCTGAGCCGCCACGGCCAAGGTGCTGAAGCGATGGCACAATTTTACCAGCAATGGCGCCATGAGCGTCTGGTGATCGACAAATGGTTCAGCCTACAAGTCACCGCCTGCCCGGCAAGCCAAGCCGTGGCTATTGCGCGCGACTTGCTGAAGCACCCCGATTTCACTTTGAAAAATCCAAACCGATTCCGCGCATTGATCGGCGCCTTGGCCATGACGCCTGCAGCGTTTCACCAAGCGGATGGATCCGCCTATGCGCTGGTGGCCGATCAGCTGATTGCTCTGGATGACATCAATCCGCAACTCTGCGCGCGCATGACCACCGTCTTCGAAACATGGCGCCGCTATGACAAAGAGCGTCAAGCACTTATGTGTGCAGAGCTCAGCCGTCTTGCCGCAAAGCCCAATCTGTCGCGGGACACAAGGGAGATGGTCACCCGGCTTTTGGGGGCGTAAAACATCAGGATCGGTCAGGCGCATCTTGTCGAGGGCGGCTGTTCACCGTAGAACACAGGCAAACACTAAGATTTATCGGGGCACTGCTATGCTGGACCAAACATTTGAGACACCCAAACCCAAGGTCATTGCCGGGGCAAAACATGATTGGGAACTGGTGATCGGCCTTGAGGTCCATGCGCAAGTGACCTCAAAAGCCAAGCTCTTTTCTGGGGCGTCTACCCAGTTTGGTGCCGAGCCGAACTCAAATGTCGCCTTCGTGGACGCGGGCATGCCAGGCATGTTGCCGGTGATCAACGAGGAATGCGTGGCCCAAGCGGTGCGCACCGGGCTTGGGCTCAAAGCACAGATCAACACATTCTCAGCCTTTGATCGGAAAAACTATTTCTACCCCGACTTGCCACAGGGTTACCAAATCAGCCAGCTTTACCATCCGATTGTCGGAGAGGGTGAGGTCTTCGTCGAATTGGGCGACGGAACAGCCCGTTTGGTGCGCATTGAACGTATTCACCTGGAGCAAGATGCCGGCAAATCGGTGCATGACATGGACCCCAACAATTCTTTTGTGGATCTCAACCGCACCGGCGTGGCCTTGATGGAAATCGTCAGCCGCCCAGACATTCGCGGCCCCGAAGAGGCGGCGGCCTATGTCACCAAGCTGCGCCAAATCATGCAATATCTCGGCACCTGCGATGGCAATATGCAAAACGGCAGCCTGCGGGCCGATGTCAATGTCTCTGTCTGCCGGCCTGGGGATTACGAAAAATATCAAGCCACGCAAGATTTCTCCCACCTCGGCACACGCTGCGAGATCAAGAATATGAACTCCATGCGTTTCATGCAGGCTGCGATTGACTATGAGGCCCGCCGGCAAATTGCCATATTGGAAGACGGCGGCGAGGTGATCCAAGAAACCCGGCTTTATGACGCGGATAAAAACGAAACCCGTTCCATGCGTTCAAAAGAGGAAGCGCATGACTATCGCTATTTCCCTTGCCCGGACCTGCTGCCTTTGGAGATTGAACAAGAGTGGATTGATGATCTGGCAGCGCAGCTTCCGGAGCTGCCAGATGCCAAAAAGTCCCGCTTTATCAATGAGTTTGGCCTGTCCAACTATGACGCCTCTGTATTGACCGCTGAAACGCAGAACGCCAGCTATTTCGAAAAAGTGGCGCAGGGCCGTGATGGCAAGGTTGCGGCCAATTGGGTCATCAATGAACTGTTCGGCCGGATGAAAAAAGATGATGTCACCATCGCCAATTGCCCAGTCAGCCCCGATCAACTCGGCGGCGTTATTGACTTGATTTCAAGTGGCGAGATTTCGGGCAAGATCGCCAAGGACTTGTTTGAAATTGTCTATACCGAGGGTGGCACCCCAGCCGAAATCGTCGAAAGCCGCGGTATGAAACAGGTCACAGATACCGGCGCGATTGAGGCTGCTGTCGATCAAATCATCGCCGACAATCCAGCCCAAGTGGAAAAAGCCAAGCAAAATCCAAAATTGGCAGGCTGGTTTGTCGGGCAAGTGATCAAGGCCACGGGTGGCAAGGCCAATCCGCAGGTGGTCAATCAAATTGTGGCGGCGAAACTGGCGCTGTAGGCGCTGTGGGTCTGGGAATCTGCCTAAGCGCTGCGCACGGTCAATGCCAATGCGTGGATCCGTTCGATACAATCACGCCCGAGCGCTGCATGAATGGCGCGGTGCTGGGCAATGCGACTCATGCCGGAAAAATGAGTCGCAGTGATGCGCACCTCGAAGTGGCTTTCCCCGCCCTCTTGGAAGCCGGAATGCCCGCGATGCGCTTCTGACACATCTGCAACCTCTAATTCCTGCGGATTAAATGCCTCTCGCAGAGTTTTTTCGATTAGATCCGCCGTTCTGTCCAGTTTTCTCATCTCGACCCCTTTCATCTTTCTCATTCAGGTCTAAACTCTGATCTCCGAGTCGGAAAGGTTAATGCGATGAAGAAGGACGATCCCTTCGGTTTTGATATGTCCGTATCCACGGCCAAAAAGAACAATCCACGCGGTCGCAGGGGCATGTCAGGCGCTTTCGAGACCTCAACGCGCAAATGCGAGCATGCCGGCTGTGCTGAATCCGGGAAATACCGTGCACCCAAATCGCCAGATATTTTGGACGATTACTTTTGGTTCTGCAAAGAACATGTGCGCGAGTATAATCTGAAATGGAACTTCTTTGATGGAAACACCGAAGAAGAGCTGCAAAGACAAATGGACAGTGACCGCGTGTGGGAGCGCGAAACCAAGCCATTTCGCTCCACTGAAGAGCAACGGGCTTGGGCCCGCCTTGGCGTGGATGACCCGCATCAAGTTTTGGGCGCCAATGCGACGCAAAATCCTGGAAAATCCATCACCGGGGCCACCCGTAAATTGCCATCGTCGGAACGTCGCGCCTTGGATATTTTGGAAGCCAAAGATCACTGGACCAAGGCTGAAATTCGCAAAGCCTATAAATCGCTGATCAAAGTGCTGCATCCCGATATGAATGGTGGCGACCGCAGCCAAGAAGAGCAATTGGGCGAAGTGGTCTGGGCTTGGGATCAAATCAAAGAAAGCCGCAGCTTTAAATAAACCAAATTACGCCGCCATCGCGGACAGCACAGCGCAATAAGGAACCCAATTCAATAAAAACATAGGGCCAGAAGGCTCATGGCGCAGCGCACTGTGGATTTTGTCTTTCCCTTGCCCTTTGCCGCATTATGTTGCACGAACAGCGCGGCGCACTGCCGGGGCACAAAGGAATGAGACAATGGCTGACACAAGTTTAGATATCGACACGCATCCAACACAAGATATTTCGGTTCGCGAAGTATTTGGAATCGACTCTGATATGGTCGTGAAAGGCTTTGCCGATCGCACCTCCCGCGTGCCAGATATCGACAGCACCTATAAATTTGACCCGGACACCACTTTGGCCATCCTCGCGGGCTTTGCCTATAACCGCCGCGTTATGATCCAAGGGTATCACGGCACCGGCAAATCCACCCATATCGAACAGGTCGCCAGCCGATTGAACTGGCCAGCCGTTCGCGTGAACCTCGACAGCCATATCAGCCGCATCGACCTCATTGGGAAAGACGCCATCAAGCTCAAGGACGGCAAGCAAGTCACCGATTTCCAAGAAGGCATTTTGCCCTGGGCACTGCGCAATCCCACTGCGATTGTCTTTGATGAATATGACGCCGGGCGCGCGGATGTGATGTTTGTGATCCAGCGCGTTTTGGAAGTGGACGGCAAATTGACCTTGCTGGATCAAAACCAAGTGATCAACCCTCACCCATATTTCCGTATTTTTGCGACGGCCAATACCGTGGGTCTTGGCGACACCACCGGGCTTTATCACGGCACACAGCAAATCAACCAAGGGCAAATGGACCGGTGGAGCCTGGTCTCTACGTTGAATTATCTCTCCGTTGAGGCAGAAGCTGCCATCGTTCTTGCAAAGAACCCGCATTACAATACCGAAAGCGGTCGCCGCACCATCAAACAGATGGTCACTGTCGCCGATCTGTCGCGCACCGCTTTCAAAAATGGTGATCTGTCCACTGTGATGTCCCCGCGCACCGTCATCGCTTGGGCGCAAAATGCCGAAATTTTCCGCAATATCGGCTATGCGTTCCGCTTGAGCTTCCTGAACAAATGCGACGAGCTGGAACGTCAAACGGTCGCGGAATTCTACCAGCGCTGCTTTGACGAAGAATTGCCAGAATCGGCCGTATCGACGAGCATGTCGTAAGCCGCCAATTCAGCGGGCCCTAAGTGGATCATATTGATGCAAAATAACGACAATCCTGCCGATCCGTTCAAAAAGGCACTGGCCGAAGCAACCAAGGTTATGGCCGATGATGCCGAGCTCTCGGTCACCTATTCGGTGGATCCGCCAGGGGCGACGCGCGACTCGATCCGGCTGCCACAGGTCAGCCGGCGGCTCACGGCGCAGGAGGTGCGTTTGGCCCGCGGCACCGCTGATGCTCTGGCCCTGCGCCACAAATTCCATGACGCAAGCACATTCGACCGCTATGTTCCGCAGGGCCAAATGGCCCGCGACATCTATGATGCGATGGAAACGGCGCGCTGCGAGGCGGTTGGTGCCCGCGCCATGCCCGGCACCCACACCAATATTGATGCAAAGATTGAGAATGAAGCTTTGCGTCAGGGCTTTGGCGATATTCGCGAAGCCAGCCAAGCTCCCCTGGCCACGGCTGCCGGCTATTTGGTGCGCCACCTTGCCACTGGGCGCGACCTGCCGCCCGATGCTGCCAATGTGATGAATCTCTGGCGCGATTTCATTGAGGGGCAAACCGGCGGCAGTCTCGGCACAATCGAAGATATTTTGGCCGATCAAGCAGAGTTTGCGAAATTCACCCGTAAGATTATTCGCGATTTGGGCTATGGGGACCAGCTCGGCGAAGATCCCGACTTCGAAGATGAGGACGCCGAGGATCAGGCCGATGCAGATGAAGATCAAGACGATCAACCCGACAGCACCGGCGAAGATGATGATTCTGAAGAGCAAGATGATGCCAATCCAGAACAGAGCCAAGATAAGCAGCAAGATGCTTCAACGGCGCAAGTCTCGATGGATGACATGGCCGACAGTGACATGGGCGAAGAAATGGAGCTGCCCGAGGGCGAGGCTCCTCTCGAGCCACCAGCACCGCAACCCGTCTCAGATGCAGATCCGCAATACATGGTCTATCGCACAGAATTTGATGAAGAAATTCGGGCTGAAGATTTGGCGGAGCCGCAGGAGCTGGAGCGTTTACGCGCCTATCTTGATCAACAGCTGGAGCCTCTAAAAGGGGCCGTTAGCCGCTTGGCCAACAAGCTACAACGTCGCTTGCAGGCGCAGCAAAACCGCAGTTGGGAGTTTGATCTTGAGGAGGGCACCTTGGATGCAGGGCGTCTGGCGCGGGTGATTGCCAATCCCACAACGCCGCTGTCCTTCAAGGTTGAAAAAGACACGGAATTTCGCGACACATGCGTGACGCTCTTGCTCGACAATTCCGGCTCTATGCGCGGTCGTCCCATCTCCATCGCGGCCATCTGTGCCGATGTGCTGGCCC
>JGI26080J50196_1000532_pt1 | contig 17485 bp, 9 predicted proteins | sample SaaInl0LU_22_DNA_FD_50196 | JGI IMG/M metagenome (IMG submission 50196)
CCAGACCGATTCTTCCGCGAAGTAGTTGGATTCGAACTGCCTGCGCTCGGCTCCTACGGTGCGGGTCTAGTTTTCCTAGAGGAAGCTAGTGCGGCAAAGGACAAGCAGGCATTTGAAGCTCTCTGCTCCGAGGAGTCGCTGACTGTTCTCGGTTGGCGAGTGCCACCAACAGATCCGAGCGTGCTGGGAGCTTTGGCCAAGGAGGCAATGCCGCTGATTGAGCAGGTGTTTGTCGCCGGAACTGATAAGGCCAGTGGACTGGAGCTAGAGCGCAGGCTGTTTAGGGTTCGCAAGCGCAGCGAGCGTGAGATTGGCATCTACCACCCCTCGCTATCGGTCAGAACGATTGTCTATAAGGGCATGGTCACAACCCTGCAGCTGGAGCCGTTCTTCCCTGATTTGTCTGACGACCGTTTCGAGTCACTCTTGGCTCTGGTTCACAGTCGCTTTTCTACCAACACTTTCCCATCCTGGCCACTGGCTCATCCATTCAGGTTCATTGCTCACAACGGTGAAATTAACACCGTCAAGGGAAATGCCAACTGGATGGCAGCCAGAGAATCTCAGCTTGCAACTGATGTGCTTGGAGACATTGAGCAGCTGAAGCCAATTGTGTCTGCAGGAGCATCAGACTCCGCGACCTTCGATGAGGTTTTAGAGCTGCTCGTGCTGTCGGGAAGATCGCTGCCTCACGCCATGATGATGATGATTCCGGGTGCATGGGAAAAGCAGCTTGACCTGGACCCTCAACTAAGAGACTTCTACGAATACCACTCCATGATCATGGAGCCGTGGGACGGCCCAGCTGCAGTTGTCTTCACGGACGGTGACCTAGTTGGGGCAACCCTTGACCGAAACGGTCTTAGGCCGGGTCGCTTCGTCGTCACAGAAGACGGTTTCATCATTCTTGCCTCGGAGATCGGCGTTGCTGACATCCCCGAAGATCGAATCGTTCGCAAGGGCCGACTTCAGCCTGGAAAAATGTTCCTAATTGACACCAAGGCTGGTCGGATCATTGAGGACGAGCAGATCAAGAGCGAGGTTGCTGCTCTAGAGCCGTGGGGCCAGTGGCTGGATGAGAGTCGCATTAACCTGCGTGATCTCCCGGACCGCGAGCACGTGCGTTATTCAAGTAAATCTGTTCACAGGCGCCAGCGTGCCTTCGGCTACACCGAAGAGGACCTAAAGGAATTCATTGCGCCGATGGCTAGAACCGGTCAAGAGCCAATTGGAGCGATGGGAACCGATACTCCAATCGCTGCAATTTCGGAACGTCCAAAGCTGCTGTTTGATTACTTCACTCAGCAGTTCGCACAGGTTACTAACCCGCCGCTCGACGCCATTCGCGAAGAAGTCGTTACTTCAATGACCACCAGCATTGGTCCGGTTAGGAACCTGCTTGAGGCTAGTGCCGAGCATGCCAAGCAAATGGTTCTGGACTACCCGATTCTAGGAAACGATGAGCTTGCAAAAATCAAGCACATCGACCGCGCGAACAACATCGGCAAGGCAGTGACAATTTCGTGCCTATATCGAGTCGATGATGGCGCATCCGCTCTGGAGGAGCGCCTAGAACAGATGTGTGAAGAGGTCGACAAGGCCCTTGAATCCGGCGCCACCTTTATTGTGTTGTCCGATCGAGACAGCAATAGGGAGCTCGCTCCAATTCCTTCCCTGATGTCCTGCTCTGCAATACATCACCACTTGATCCGCAAGGGCACCAGAATGATGGCCGGGCTGGTGGTGGAGACCGGTGATGCCAGAGATGTGCACCACGTTGCAACCCTGATTGGGTTTGGCGCGTCAGCGATCAATCCTTATTTGGCGCTAGAGAGTGCCGAAGAGCTAGTTGTGAACGGAACCATCACCGGAATCACACCTGAGCGAAGCAGCAAGAACATGATCAAGGCCCTGGGCAAGGGTGTCCTCAAGGTCATGTCCAAAATGGGAATCTCGACTGTCGCCTCCTATGGTGGCGCACAGTGTTTTGAGGCGATTGGCCTGAGCCAAGAGCTGGTTGACAAGTACTTCACTGGCACCACCACAAAACTCGGTGGTGTTTCAATGGGCATCCTTCACCGTGAAATCGAGCAGCGACACACAGCCGCCTATCCAATCGAGGGAACCACTCAGGACCTTGGGCCACTCGAAGTCGGTGGCGAGATGAAGTGGCGAAGAGAAGGACCTCCGCACCTATTCAACCCGGAGACCATCTTTAAGCTACAGCACTCGACCAGCCACAAGAATTACGAAATCTTCAAGTCATACACAAACGCTGTTGACGACCAAGCTGAGCGCCTAATGACCATTCGAGGACTCTTCGAGTTCAAGCAGGGGCTTCGCGAACCAGTGCCAATCGAGCAGGTTGAGCCCGTCAGCGAAATCGTGAAGCGGTTTTCTACCGGCGCGATGAGCATGGGGGCAATCTCCCCAGAGGCGCATGAGACACTCGCGATTGCCATGAACCGCCTTGGCGGAAAGAGCAATACCGGTGAGGGCGGTGAATCTGTTGAGCGATTGCTTGATAGGGACCGACGAAGCGCTGTCAAGCAGGTTGCCTCTGGTCGTTTTGGTGTGACCTCGATGTATCTGACTCATGCTGATGACATTCAGATCAAGATGGCTCAGGGTGCAAAGCCTGGTGAGGGTGGCCAGTTGCCTCCCAACAAGGTTTACCCATGGATTGCGGAGCTCCGCCACTCAACTCCTGGTGTGGGCCTGATTTCACCGCCACCGCACCATGACATCTATTCGATTGAGGACCTGAAGCAACTGATCTTTGACCTCAAGCGTGCAAACAGAGCTGCCAGAATCCACGTGAAGCTGGTCAGCCAGTTTGGTGTTGGAACCGTAGCTGCTGGTGTTGCTAAGGCCAAAGCAGACGTGGTTTTGATCTCCGGACATGACGGCGGAACCGGAGCAAGTCCGTTGAACTCACTCAAGCATGCAGGAACCCCTTGGGAACTTGGTCTGGCCGAAGCCCAGCAGACACTGCTACTGAACGGCCTGCGCGACCGCATTGTGGTTCAGGTGGACGGCTCTATGAAGACCGGCCGTGACGTTGTCATTGCTGCGCTACTCGGAGCCGAAGAGTATGGCTTTGCAACTGCACCACTGGTGGTTGAAGGTTGCATCCTGATGCGCGTTTGCCACCTGGACACCTGTCCGGTTGGAGTTGCCACTCAGAACCCGTTGCTTAGAGACCGATTCCATGGTCAGGCGGACCATGTTGTCAACTTCTTTGAATTCCTAGCCCAGGAGGTCAGGGAGTACCTTGCGGAGCTCGGCTTCAGATCTCTTGAAGAGGCAATCGGCCACGTTGATGTGCTTGATGTGAACAAGGCCATTCACCACTGGAAGGCCGACGGGCTCGACCTGTCTCCTATTTTTGCGGCGAAGGACATTATTACTTCGGAGTCGCAGTACCAAACCAAAGAGCAGGATCATCAACTAGACGAGCACTTCGACTATCCACTGCTGGATCAGGCTTCGGCGGCCCTGAAAGAGGGCAAGCCAGTGTTGATCGAAAAGAAAATCAACAACACCATGCAGGCCATCGGAACCATGTTTGGTAATGAACTCACCAAGCGTTGGGGGGAGCAGGGTCTTGAGCCAGGAACGCTACGCCTGAACCTCTCAGGAAGCGCTGGACAGTCATTCGGTGCATTTGTGCCACGTGGCATGGAGATTAATGTGCAGGGTGACTGCAACGACTATGTCGGAAAGGGCCTATCCGGGGGAGTGATTTCGGTCCGGCCATCGGAATCAGCGGGCTTTATTGCCGCCGAGAACGTGATTGCTGGCAACGTGATTGGTTACGGAGCAACCTCCGGCAAGATCTTCCTAAACGGCGTTGTGGGAGAGCGATTCATGGTTCGAAACTCCGGAGCGATTGCTGTAGCCGAAGGCGTGGGCGATCACGCTTTGGAATACATGACCGGAGGCCGCGCGGTTATCCTCGGGAAAACTGGAATCAACCTCGGTGCCGGCATGTCAGGCGGAATTGCCTACGTTTACAAGCTCTCTGAAGCACGGGTTAACCGTGAGGCACTGCAGCTTGGCGAAATTTCGCTAAGTGCCCTTGAGTCTGCAGAGCAGCAAGAGCTGCTTTCGATTCTTGAGGAGCACGTTGACCGAACCGGTTCGCCTCTTGGTGCAAAGATCCTGGAAAACTTCGACTCAGAGGTTAAGAACTTCGTGAGAGTGCTTCCAAGGGATTACGCGCGAGTAGTTGGCATCCAGCAGGAGGCGCTGGAAACCGGCATTGCGCTTGACGGCGAGGAAGTCTGGACTCAAATTCTGGAGGTAACCAATGGCTGACCCAAGAGGATTCATAAAAGTAACCGAGCGAGAGACCGCTCAGCGTAGACCGGTTCCAGTCAGAATCAAGGACTGGAAAGAGGTCTACGAAGAGCGGAACTCCGGAGCTGTCAAGGAGCAGGCCAGCCGATGCATGGATTGCGGTATTCCGTTCTGTCATGCTGGCTGCCCGCTTGGCAACCTAATCCCAGAGTGGAATGACTTGACGCACCGTGGCCGCAATAGAGAGGCCATTGACCGACTTCACTCCACAAACAACTTCCCGGAATTTACCGGTCGACTCTGTCCCGCTCCCTGTGAGAGTGCCTGCGTACTTGGAATCAACCAGCCTGCGGTGACCATCAAGGAGATCGAGGTTTCGATAATCGACGACGCCTTCGATGGCGGATATGTTGCCCCAAGCATTCCCGAGAGATTGACTGGCAAGACAATTGCGGTTGTTGGTTCGGGACCAGCGGGGCTGGCGGCCGCGCAGCAGCTGACTCGTGCTGGTCACACTGTTGCAGTGTTCGAGCGAGACGATCGAATTGGTGGCCTACTCAGGTATGGCATCCCTGACTTCAAGATGGAGAAACGCCACATTGATAAGCGCCTCGAGCAGATGATTGCCGAGGGAACCAGGTTCCGCACCGGCGTCAATGTTGGCGTCGACATCACCTGGGAAGAGCTCAAAATGCGTTACGACGCAGTTCTAGTGGCAACAGGTGCTCTAAAACCGCGTGGTTTNNATGTGCCAGGCGCTGACCTTGCCGGTGTCCACTTCGCGATGGACTACCTGTCTCAGGCGAACAAGGTTGTTGCCGGCGACCTAGTCGAAGACCAAATTCATGCCTCCGGCAAGCACGTAATAATTCTGGGTGGTGGCGACACCGGTGCTGACTGTCTCGGCACTGCCACAAGGCAAGGTGCAGCTTCGGTGACCACCATCGCAATCGGGCAAAAGCCTTCGGAGACCAGAACCGATAACCAGCCATGGCCAATGGATCCAACGCTCTACGAGGTTGCCAGCGCTCACGAGGAATTCGGCGACAGAAAGTACCTACACGCCACAATTGAACTTGTTGGTGAGAACGGCGTGGTGACCGGCATCAAGGTCGGTGACACCGAGTTTGTGGATGGCAAGCGACTCCCAAAGCCGGGTACCGAGCGTGTTTTGAAAGCCGACCTGGTGCTGTTTGCACTTGGCTTCACAGGAACTGAATCTGAGTCGATAGTTCAGCAGCTAAAGATAGAACTTGATGAAAGGACCAACATCAGTCGAGATGGTCAATACCGTGCAACTGATTCAATTTTCGTCGCCGGTGATGCAGGACGTGGTCAATCACTGATAGTTTGGGCAATAGCTGAAGGCAGGGCAGCCGCCTCAGCGATTGATAAACATCTCGAAGGTGAGACACAGCTGCCGTTCCCCGTGAAGCCAACTGATAAACCAATTTCGGTTTACAGCTAGAAATGAAACTAGGTAACTTAAGAAAATGAGACGCGCGAAAATTGTAGCCACTTTCGGACCAGCGATTTCAGACATAGAAATGACCAGGGCGGTTATTGCCGCCGGGGTTGACGTAGCACGTATGAACCTGAGCCACGGTTCCTACGAAGTGCACGAAAAGGTCTATGCGAACATCCGACAGGCCAGCGAAGAGGCTAAGAAGTCCGTAGGAATTCTGGTCGACCTGCAGGGCCCCAAGATCCGCCTCGGAAAGTTTGCAGAGGGCAAGGTTGAACTCGTACCAGGTGCGACCTTCAAGATCACTACAGATGACATTGCCGGGGACGTGAACATCTGCTCCACAACCTACAAGGGCCTACCAGGCGACGTTGCGGTTGGAGACATGTTGCTGATCGACGACGGTCGACTATCACTTCGTGCCACCGCCGTGGACAAGACCACTGTGACAACCGAGGTTGTTTATGGTGGCCCCTGCTCCAACAACAAGGGAATCAACCTGCCGGGAGTGGCCGTAAACGTTCCTGCTCTAAGCGAGAAGGACGAAGACGATCTTCGCTGGGCCCTAAAGCTTGGTGCAGACATGGTTGCCCTTAGCTTTGTTAGAAACGCCAAGGATATCATCCGCGTTCACGAGATCATGACCGAAGAGGGTCGCTTTGTTCCAGTAGTCGCGAAAATCGAGAAGCCGCAGGCAGTTGCAGCCCTTGAAGAAATCATCGACGCCTTTGACGGCGTGATGGTAGCCAGGGGAGACCTGGGAGTGGAGTTACCACTTGAGCAGGTTCCGATCGTTCAGAAGCGCGCCGTTGAGCTTGCTCGTCGCTGGGCAAAGCCAGTAATTGTTGCTACCCAGATGCTCGAAAGCATGATTTCGGCTAACAGGCCTACCAGAGCAGAAACCTCTGACGTGGCTAACGCAGTTCTAGATGGGGCAGACGCACTGATGCTCTCAGGAGAAACCTCGGTTGGTGAGTATCCAATCGAAACCATCGAAACCATGGCGAAGATCATCGAATCGACTGAAGAAAATGGCCTGGAGCGCATCCCTGCACTTGGCACACAGCCACACACTCACTCGGGTGCGGTGGTTCGTGCTGCGCTGCAAATTGCAGAGCTGCTGGGTGCGAAGTATGTCTGCGTTTTCACTGAGTCAGGTGACACGCTGCTTAGGGTCTCAAGGCTCCGCTCTCGCGTGCCAGTGCTTGCCTTTACGCCAAATGAAGAGATTCGTAGAAGGCTGTCTCTGATCTGGGGAGCAACGACTTTCCAGGTAGGAAAGGCAACCCACACCGACCAAATGATCAAGCAGGTTGACGAGATCGTACTTGCCTCCGGCAAGTGCCGCGTCGGAGACGAAGTTGTGATTGTGGCCGGATCCCCTCCGGGAATCCCGGGTTCCACCAACTCGCTCAGGGTTCACCGTGTTGGTGATGCCGTGAACGAAACAGTTCCTGGCTACGCTTCCTAAAACCTTAAGCCAAAAAAGAGCGGTGGATTTCCACCGCTCTTTTTCTTTGGTGCCGGAAGTGGGATTTGAACCCACACGCCCATAGGACAAAGCATTTTGAGTGCTTCGCGTCTGCCGTTCCGCCATTCCGGCTAGCTCATACACTCTAGCGGATTCCAAATTGCGCCATGGCGCTAAACTTGGATTTATGGATGAACCACTGAAGGTTGTTGTCGCAGAAGACGAAGGCCTCATTCGCATGGACATTGTCGCAACGCTGAATGAGTCTGGCTACGAGGTAGTTGGCGAGGCCGCCGACGGTGAAGAGGCCGTCAGGCTCGCAACCGAACTCATCCCAGACCTAATCGTGATGGACATCAAGATGCCGAAGCTCGACGGGATCTCTGCTGCTGAAAAGATCGCTGAGTTGAAGATCCCGGTTGTGCTGCTAACCGCCTTTTTCTCAGTCAGATTTAGTCAAACGAGCCGCTGAGGCTGGAGCCATGGCTTACGTGACCAAGCCCTTCAAGCCCACCGACCTGCTTCCTGCGCTTCAGATTGCGCTATCTAGGCACGAGGAAATCACCGCACTGGAATCTGAGATTGCAGACATAACAGAGCGCCTCGAAACCAGAAAGCTTATGGACAGGGCTAAGTCTGCACTGCAAACCAAAATGAACCTCACTGAACCAGAGGCGTTTAGGTGGATTCAAAAGGCTTCCATGGACCGCCGTCTAAGCATGGCGCAGGTTGCCAAAACTGTTATTGACCAGCTAGAGAAGAAGTAACTACTTTTTCTCCCGCAGGAAATTAGTGATCCTGACTGTGGAGAGCAGAGTGCCATTCTCGTCAGTCATCTTTATCTCGTGAGAGGTTAGCGTCCTGCCGAGTTTGATTGCGGTGCAGGTTCCGGTAACAATTCCAGAGGTTGCTGACGCATGATGTGTCGCGTTTATTTCAATCCCCACTGCAAATCCCCATGGGTGAGCATGCACATTTGCTGCAAATGATCCGAGTGACTCGCCCAGTACAACGTGAGCGCCGCCATGAAGGACACCTAGCGGCTGAGTGTTCCCAGCCACTGGCATTGTTGCAACGGCCTTCTCTGCACTGAGCTCGACAAGCTTGATGCCCATCCGGTCAGCCAAATCTCCCAGACCCCTGTGGTTCATAATTTCCTTGGCATGTTCAGATTTTGCGACATTTTCATCGGTCACGTGTTACCACCTTCGGCAAAGTAGGCTATGGCTATGAGCACCTCTTCAAAGCCTACCTTGCTGTTGATTGATGGGCACTCCCTGGCATTCAGAGCCTTTTATGCACTGAATGCGGAGAACTTCAAGAACTCCCAGGGGCAGCACACCAACGCCGTCCACGGCTTTATCTCAATGATGCTGAACATACTCGAGGGCGAGAAGCCGACACACCTGTGCGTTGCTTTCGACGTCTCCAGGGAGAGCTTTAGGACTCAAGAACTGCCGGAATACAAAGGCACCAGGGGTGAGACACCAGAAGAGTTCATAGGGCAGACCGAACTTTTGGTTGAGGCGCTTGAGGCCATGAACATTACCTCGGTGTCCAGAGAAAACTACGAAGCCGATGACCTGCTTGCTTCACTTGCCCACCAGGGAGAATTGCATGGGATGCGGGTGCTGGTCGTGTCCGGTGACCGCGACACCTTCCAGCTAATTCGACCCGAAACCACCGTGCTATATCCGGTCAAGGGAGTCATGAACCTGGCTCGCATGGACGACGAGGCGGTTCTTGCAAAATACGGTGTACACGCCGTGCAATACCCGGAGCTCGCGGCACTAGTTGGGGAAACCTCAGACAACCTGATTGGAATTCCAGGGGTGGGACCAAAGACTGCCGCCAAGTGGATTCAGCAGTTCGGTTCGCTCGATCAAATTATCGAGCGCGCTGATGAAATACCGGGCAAGGTGGGCGAAAGCCTTCGGGAACATAAACATCTTGCAGTGCGCAACCGCAGACTAAACCACCTGCTAACCGACCTCGAGTTCGACTTCACACTGGATCAATTGGAACTGGGTCCAGTGAATGAAGATGCACTTCGAGAAGTATTTGCGAAATTATCGTTCCGAACACTGTTGACCAGAGTGCTGAAATTGCGCGGAGCCAATGGCTCGCAACACTCGGTCGGCAAGGCTGTTGTTGAGGGTGAACCTAGACCTTCCGAAACTCTTTCCCCAGAACCCATGCCAACCATCGCCTCCGAGATTCTTGCGACGTTGCCGGACGAACCAGTTGCCAGCGCGACCGCTTCGCCAGCAGAGCTCAAGGCCCTGATAAATGCTGGAAGCTCCTTCGTGCATGTCGAGCTAAGTGATGACGAGGTAGTTGGCTTCGGTGTTGCAAACCTGGAGCNAAGATTGAATTGGGATGGCCAGAACGCAGCCCAAATTGGGGAACTGTTGAACGCCGGGGGATTTGGGTGCTGGGATACAAAGGCTCTGCGGAAGCGCTTAGCTGCTATCAACCTGCACCCAAATGGGCTCACCGACGACCCGTTGCTAGCCGGTTACCTGGTTGATCCACTGTCAAAGGATCTAAATCCAGATGCGCTGATCCGACAGTATGCGGGGATTGACATCACTCGCCAAGATCCGAACGAACTATTGAGCGAGACCGATCCTTCCTTGGATGCTTGGGTTTCAGCGGTGCTAAGCGCTGTGCTGGTCCCTCACCTTGAAGATAATGGGCAGCTGGGGGTCTACCGAGACATCGAGTTGCCGGCTGCCGACGTTCTGGCAGAAATGGAAATCACCGGCATCGAAATTGATGTCAACGCGCTCGAAACTCAGTTTCAGGAACTGACCATTGAGGTCGATGCTATTGCCGCTCAGGCATACGCAATTATTGGGCATGAGGTTAACCTGGCAAGCCCAAAGCAACTGCAGGTTGTTCTATTTGAAGAACTCGGGATGACCGGGACCAAGAGCCTGAAGACAGGCTTTTCTACAAACGCCGAGGCTCTAAGCACCCTGTTCGAACAAACACAGCATCCCTTCCTAGAGCGCCTTCTGGCTCATCGAGATGCCACCAAGCTTCGCCAAATGACCGAAACGCTGCTGAAGGCGGTCGCAGCCGATGGACGAATACACACCACCTACTCGCAGGTTGGCACCTCCACTGGACGACTAAGCAGCGAAAACCCGAACCTGCAGAACATTCCAATCAAGACCGAACGCGGGCAACGCTTGCGCAGCGCCTTTGTTGCAGGCGAAGGTTTTGAGACGCTCCTTACCGCCGACTATTCGCAAATTGAAATGCGGATCATGGCTCACCTTTCAGAGGATCAGGGCTTGATCCAGGCTTTCCAGGAAGGTGAGGACCTTCACAACTTTGTTGGAGCCAGAATCTACGACGTGGCGCCAAGCGAGGTCACCCCACAAATGCGATCTAAGGTCAAGGCCATGAGCTATGGCCTCGTTTATGGCCTAAGTGAATACGGACTAGCACGCCAGTTGAAAATTACCGGCGCCGAGGCAAAGCAGCTGATGTCGGATTACTTCGAACGTTTCGGGGGAGTGAAGAGCTATCTTGACTTGGTGGTTCAACGAGCTAAGTCACTTGGGCATACCACCACGATTTACGGCCGCCGCAGGCCATTTCCAGATCTGCACTCAAAGATATTCCAGGTGCGTGAGAATGCCCGTCGGGCTGCACTGAACGCACCGGTTCAAGGCAGTGCTGCAGACATTATGAAGCTTGCGATGATTGATGTTGCCAGTCGCATGCGGGAACAAAAACTCTCCTCGCAGCTGCTGCTTCAAGTTCATGACGAATTGGTGTTCGCGGTTGCACCGGGAGAGCTCGAAATCCTCAAATCTCTTGCCCTGGAGTCGATGCAGAATGTAGCGGAATTGACTGTGCCACTCGATGTGCACATTGGCGTGGGGGCCAATTGGGAGCTAGCGGGACACTAGAAAACACGCTAGTATTTGCAGGTGCCCTAGGGCATGTTCCTGTCCGTTCGTCGGGCCAAGAAAACAATGATTTACCAAAATCATTTTGGCGCGACCCGATTATAAAAGTGAAGTAATTAAACATATGGCAACCAAAGCAACTGCAAAAACTACGCAGGTAGCAGTAAACGACATCGGCTCAGCTGAAGAATTCCTAGCCGCTGTTGAGGCAACACTCAAGTTCTTTAACGACGGAGACCTAATCTCCGGAACCGTGGTCAAGATCGACCGCGATGAAGTACTGCTTGATGTTGGATACAAGACCGAGGGTGTAATCCCTTCCCGTGAACTTTCAATCCGCCAGGATGCAGATCCAAATGACGTCGTCAAGGTTGGCGACGCAATTGAGGCTCTTGTTCTTCAGAAAGAAGACAAAGAAGGCCGACTAATCCTTTCCAAGAAGCGTGCACAGTACGAGCGCGCATGGGGCGACGTCGAGCGCATCAAAGAAGCAGACGGCGTTGTTACTGGAACCGTCATCGAAGTTGTTAAGGGTGGTGTCATCGTTGACATTGGTCTTCGTGGCTTCCTGCCTGCATCACTGATCGAACTGCGTCGTGTTCGTGACCTGGGTCCATACCTTGGCACCGAAGTTGAGGCCAAGATCCTAGAACTTGACAAGAACCGCAACAACGTAGTTCTTTCCCGCCGTGCACTGCTTGAGCAGAGCCAGAGCGAAAACCGCAGCACCTTCTTGAACGACCTAGTCAAGGGACAGGTTCGTACCGGTGTTGTTTCATCGATCGTAAACTTCGGTGCATTCATTGACCTAGGCGGCGTGGATGGACTTGTCCACGTTTCAGAGCTGAGCTGGAAGCACATTGAGCACGCCAGCGAGGTAGTTGAGGTTGGCCAGGAAGTAACCGTTGAGGTGCTTGAGGTTGACCAGGACCGCGAGCGTGTCTCACTGTCCCTAAAGGCCACCCAGGAAGACCCATGGCAGCTGTTCGCAAGAACACACGCTATTGGCCAGTACATCCCTGGCAAGGTAACCAAGATTGTTCCATTCGGCGCGTTCGTGCGCGTCGCAGATGGCATCGAGGGCCTAGTCCACATCTCAGAGCTTTCGGCTAAGCACGTTGAGCACGCCGATCAGGTTGTCTCAGTGAACCAGGAAGTATTCGTGAAGCTGATCGACATCGATCTAGAGCGTCGCAGAATCTCACTGTCGCTGAAGCAGGCCCTTGAGGAAGTTGACCCAGCGGGCACCGACTTCAACCCTGTGCTTTACGGCATGAGCGCTGACTACGACGAAAAGGGTCAGTACCGCTACCCAGAGGGCTTCGACCCAGCCACCAGTGAGTGGAAAGACGGTTTCGAGGAAGCTCGCACCAAGTGGGAGGCCGAGTACGCCGAGGCTCACGCTCGTTGGGAGACTCACAAGGTTCAGGCCAAGGCTGCTTTCGAGCACCTAGCCGCGCTTCCTGACACAGCTCCAGCACAGGAGGCCACAGCGTCTTCTGGTGAAGCTGCTGACCAGGGAACCCTGGCTGACGACGCATCTCTTGCAGCGCTGCGCGACAAGCTAAGCGAAGACAAGTAATAAGAAGTATTTAGATAAGAGGGAGTGCCAACGGCACTCCCTCTTTTTCTTTATCCTTATATCTATGCTGATTGCACTCACCGGTGGAATTGCCTCGGGTAAGTCAACCCTGGCAAGACAGTTTGTAGCGCTTGGCGCCACCGAGATCGATGCCGATCTGCTTGCCCGCGAGGTTGTGGAACCGGGATCTGCGGGTCTAGCAGCAGTAACCGAAGTCTTCGGAACAGCGGTGCTGGCAGAAGACGGATCATTGGACCGTCAGGCGCTGGCAACAATCGCGTTCTCAGACGAGCAAAGTCGCAAGCGACTTGAATCAATCTTGCATCCCTTGATTCAACAACTTTCCAGTGAGCGCATCAAGAACACAGACGGTGTTGTGGTGTACACAATTCCGCTGCTCGTTGAGACCAAATCGCCGCTGAATTTTGACCATATCATCGCTGTCAGTGCTCCGGTGGAGACCAGGGTTCAGCGATTGATTCAACATCGGGGAATGACAGAACAGGCTGCAAGAGCAAGAATTCACGCCCAATCAAGCGACCAGGAGCGCGAGTCAATCGCAGACACGGTGATTAGCTCTGATTGCAGCATGGAGGAGCTTGTGTCCAGGGCGACAAGCGCGTACCTAGAGCTAACCGCCGGGACCGACTGATGGAAGAGGTAACCACGCCCTTCAAGGTAGTCAGCCCCTACTCGCCAGCTGGAGACCAGCCAAACGCCATTGCTGAACTGACCGAGCGCATCAATGCTGGCGAGCGAGATGTTGTGTTGTTGGGTGCCACTGGAACCGGTAAGTCCGCAACCACCGCCTGGTTGGTTGAGAAACTGCAGCGACCAACGCTGGTAATTGCCCACAACAAAACCCTTGCCGCTCAGTTGGCCAGTGAACTGCGCGAGATGTTTCCCGAGAACGCAGTGGAGTATTTCGTCAGCTATTACGACTACTACCAGCCAGAGGCTTACGTTCCTCAAACCGACACCTTCATCGAGAAGGACTCCTCGATCAATGAGGAGGTTGAACGTCTTAGATACTCAGCGACCATGTCGCTGCTGTCAAGACGGGACGTGATTGTGGTTGCAACAGTTTCCTGCATCTACGGTTTGGGTGCCCCAAAGGAATATCTAGCGCAATCTTTGCCGCTGAAGGTTGGGCAGGTAATTGACCGAGACGATCTGATTCGTGCCTTGGTAGCAATCCAGTATCAGCGAAATGACATTGAATTTACCCGCGGCAATTTCCGAGTTAAGGGTGACACGGTAGAGATCATCGCTGTCTACGATGAGGAAGCAACTCGAATCGAATTCTTCGGCGACGAGATCGAAAAGATCTACAGAATTCACCCACTCACCGGGGAAATCCTGATGGAGCGCGACAGTGTTGCGATCTACCCAGCCTCTTACTACGTTGCGCCAGTCGAGCGGATGGGTAAGGCAATTGAGGACATCGAGAACGAGCTGGAGCAGCGCTACCGAGAACTCGAAGGCCAGGGCAAGCTTCTAGAAGCACAGCGCATAAAGATGCGAACCACGTTCGACTTGGAAATGATTCGTGAGCTTGGTTTTTGTTCGGGCATCGAGAATTACTCGAAGCACATTGATCAGCGCGAAACCGGGGAGCCGCCGGCATGTCTCCTGGATTATTTCCCTGAGGACTTCCTGACAGTCATTGATGAGTCTCACGTAACCGTCCCGCAAATCGGGGCTATGTACATGGGAGACTCTTCTAGGAAGCGAACCCTGGTTGAGCACGGGTTCCGTTTACCCTCTGCCCTTGATAACCGACCGCTGCGCTTTGAAGAATTCCTGGAGCGCACCGGACAAACCGTTTACCTGTCGGCAACACCAGCCAAATACGAACTTGAGAAGTCAGACGGAGTAGTCGAGCAAATCATTCGCCCCACCGGTCTGGTTGATCCTCAAATTGTCGTCAAACCCGCCAAGGGACAAATCGACGACCTGCTGGATGAAATCAGGACCAGAACCGAAAAGAACGAGCGGGTGCTGGTGACAACGCTCACCAAAAGACTGGCCGAAGAGGTCACCGAGTACTTCACCGAAATGGGAGTTCGAGTCCGCTACCTACACTCCGACGTCGACACGTTGAGACGCGTCGAGTTACTAAGGGAGCTCAGACAGGGAATCTTCGATGTACTGGTTGGAATCAACTTGCTCAGAGAAGGTCTGGACCTTCCTGAAGTGTCACTGGTTGCCATCCTGGACGCCGACAAAGAGGGTTTCCTCAGGTCTACGACCTCTTTGATTCAGACCATCGGTCGCGCCGCTAGAAACGTCAATGGCGAAGTTCACATGTATGCCGATGTAATGACCAAGTCCATGACCCGGGCAATTGACGAAACCAATCGTCGACGAGATAAGCAGATCGCCTATAACAAGAAGATGGGCGTCGATCCGCAACCACTGCGCAAAAAGATTGCCGACATCACCGACAGCCTGCAGCGGGAAGAAGTTGACACCGAAAAGCTGGTCGCTGAACTGAGCATGCAGGCAAGCAAGAAGGCTGGAACAAAGGCACGCGGGCGCCCTGCAATTGGTGCAGCCGGGCAGCAAGAAATTCTAAAGACTGTGCTCGAACTCGATGCCCAGATGAAGTTGGCCGCCTCGGAACTGAAGTTTGAATTGGCGGCACGAATTAGGGACGAGATATCCGAACTAAAAAAGGAGTTGCGAGCTTTCGAACGAGCAGGACATGCCTAAACTTGTGCAATGACCATTCAGCAGCCTAAAGGTGCAAAATTAGCCATCAAAGGCGCGAGGGTTCACAACCTAAAGAATCTTGATTTAGAGCTCCCCAGAGACGCGATGATCGTCTTTACTGGCCTGAGTGGATCCGGTAAGTCATCGCTTGCATTCGACACGATTTTCGCCGAGGGACAGCGCCGATATGTCGAATCCCTTAGCGCCTACGCTAGACAGTTTCTCGGTCAGGTGGATAGACCGGACGTAGATTTCATTGAGGGATTGAGCCCGGCAGTTTCCATTGACCAAAAGTCCACAAATAGAAACCCTCGGTCAACAGTTGGAACAATCACCGAGATCCACGATTACCTGAGATTGCTGTGGGCGAGAATCGGCGTGCCACACTGCCACGTCTGCAACGAGGTGATTTCAAAGCAAACCCCACAGGCGATCGTTGACCAACTTTTGGCGCTCGAGACCGGAACAAAGTTTCAACTGCTCGCACCAATAGTGGTGCAGAAGAAGGGGGAGTTCCAAGACCTGTTTGTCTCGCTTCAGTCCCAGGGCTATGCCAGGGCAGTGATAGACGGCGAAACCGTGGTCCTTGCCGAAGCTAAGGCGCTGAAGAAGAGCTACAAGCACGACATATCGGTGGTGGTTGACCGCCTGGTCGTGAAACCGGAAGCNCAGTCGAGAATTACTGACTCCGTAGAAACCGCACTGAAGCTTGCAGGTGGTCGNATAGTCGTTGACTTCATCGACCTCAAAACCCAACGTGTCTTTTCCGAGAACCTGAGTTGCCCAAATGAGCACGATTTAGCCCTCACCGAGATTGAACCGCGCACCTTTTCCTTCAATGCGCCCTTTGGGGCCTGCCAGGTTTGCACCGGACTTGGAACCAAGATGGCGGTGGACAAGGATCTTGTAATTGGGGACGAAGCAGCCAGCATCAACCAGGGAGCTATTTTGCCCTGGTCCACTCAAGGCAAGGGCCTGTACTCCTATTTCGTGAGACTACTGCAGGGATTAGCGGAAGATCTTGAATTCGACCTCGATACCCCCTGGAAGAAGCTGTCGGAGTCCACCCGCGACGCAATCCTCAACGGCAACGACTTTGAGGTGCAGGTGAAGTGGCGCTCGAAGTACGGTCGTGAAATGCGCTACACCTCTGGCTTTGAGGGCGTTCTTCCCTACATCGAGCGCAAATATCTTGAGTCCGATAGCGATTGGGCAAGGGCAAAATGGGCTGATTACCTTCGCGAAATTCCATGCCCGGCCTGCGATGGTGCGCGGCTACGGCCGGAGGTACTAGCGGTGACAGTCCACGGTAAGTCCATTCATGACGTGGCTCAAATATCCCTTGGGGAATCTCACGATTTCTTCGATTCGTTGGACCTGAGCGAGAGGGAGGCAAAAATTGCAGCCCAGGTGCTCAGAGAGATTCGCGCCAGGTTGGATTTCCTGCTAGCTGTTGGACTTGACTACCTTTCTCTCGAAAGAGCAGCAGGTTCACTGTCCGGGGGAGAAGCGCAGCGAATCAGACTGGCCACCCAAATCGGAGCCGGCCTTACTGGAGTGCTCTACGTGCTGGACGAGCCATCAATTGGACTTCACCAGCGAGACAACCTGCGCCTGATTGAGACGCTCATAAAGCTCCGAGACCTTGGCAACACACTCATCGTCGTCGAGCACGACGAGGACACGATTCGTGCTGCCGACTGGCTAGTCGATATCGGACCTGGAGCGGGCGTCAACGGTGGCGAGGTTGTCCACTCCGGCAGCTATGCAGCTCTGCTGAAGAACCAGAATTCGATTACCGGCGCATACCTGTCAGAGAAGCTCAAGATTGAGACTCCTAAAAAGCGAAGGAAGGCAAAGCCAGGCGGCGGTCTGAAAGTTGTCGGTGCAAGGGAAAACAACCTCAAGAATGTTGATGTTAAATTTCCACTAGGAGTTATGACCGCAGTCACTGGCGTAAGCGGCTCAGGAAAGTCCTCGCTGGTCAACGACGTGCTCTACGAGGTTTTGGCGCAGCGTCTAAA
>JGI26080J50196_1000544_pt1 | contig 17343 bp, 15 predicted proteins | sample SaaInl0LU_22_DNA_FD_50196 | JGI IMG/M metagenome (IMG submission 50196)
GAGCGCTTGTACGGATCCCCCATTGGGCAAATCGAAGCGCATAGAAATATTGTCAATAAGCAGGCCTGACACCTGAAGCTCCCATCTGGCCAAAATGCTTGGCCTTCTCTCATGTTAACGGAGGATTCCCGCGGACTAATCACACAGTAAAAAGGGAGGTAGGCGATCTGAAACCGCCTACCTCATTTAAAACTTACATGCCTTTGGCAGCTGCCAGAGGACCTGTGTTTACATTGTCAACATAGCTGTCTTTGGCGCTGTCGATTGAACCTGCGTTCACGAAGACATCCGCCACACCTTTCATGAAGGTCTGCGCGTTGCCGCCGAGCCAAGACTTGGACAATTGCGTGTCGATGTCTGGGAAAACAAAGGTGCTCATGGAGCCTTTTGCATCTTCAACGCTCATACCCGCATCTTGTGCGATCATATTGGCCATGAATTCAGGCTGAGAGGCATTCCATGCCGCATTGGCATCGGCGGTCACAGCCAAGAATTTTGCCACAACATCGGCATTTTCAGCGACAAAACCAGAAGGTGCTGTGGTCACATCAAAGACCAAAATACCCAGTTCAGTTTTTTCTGCACCGGTCAGCAATACGTTGCCAGATTCTTTCATACGGCGCAGCGCACCGCCCCAGCCGCAAGCCATGTCTACAGCGCCTTGTGCCAAGGCCGCTTGGCCTTCAGCAGGGGCCATGTCCACAACAGTCAGGCTATCAAGGGATACGCCGAAATGCTCCATTTGCTTCAGGAAGCCGTAATGTGCCGCAGTGCCCAACGGCACGGCAACTTTCTTGCCAGCCAATTCGCCGGCGGAGCTTTTGTCAATTTCCAAGCCAGATGCGACCACACAGTTGTCATTGTCCGCATAGGACACAGCCACATCAACGATTTGCAGATCCTGACCCGCAGATGTTGCAACTACGAAAGGAGGCACGCCTTGAGACACGGAAATATCAATATCACCGGAGGCCATGGCCGCAGACATTGCTGTGCCTGTGTCGAAAGAAACCCAGTTTACCTTCATGCCCAAAGCGGCGTCATAGGCGCCAGAAACTTTCGCAGCTTGGAATGGCATGGGCCACTCAAGGAAATATGCAACGTTCAACTCGCCATGCCCGCCCGCAAATGCAGCGGAGCCTGACACCAAAGTTACCCCAGCAACAGCACCCTTCAATGCAGTTTTCAATTTCATATCATTTTCTCCCAGTTGCGCTGGCGCTTAATGCCCAGCTTGTTTACGTCGTCTATTCTCGCCAGGATGAGACCGGCTTGCACGGTCAAAAACGGCAGACTTTAGGAGTATACCGAACCATAAAATAAGAGTCGCGCAAAGCAAATTCTTGAATTTTTTCTGAATAATTGTGCGATATCACTCAAAATATTCAGAGAAATATTCGCTCAAACTTGCGCAGCTTTTGATTTGATCTCTCCCAGTTTCACAACGAGCCGCGGCCGATCTTCACGCCAACACAACGACATCATCCGGGCAACACTGCAAACAGTCGTCGCGTGCAGCAAGAGGAAATGCTTTTTGGACATACAGAGGATATATATCTGGACCTATTTCTACTCTGGCTTTTCTGCGCTGATAGCGGTCAACTCAGGACTATAGAATCCGACTATCCCATAAGATCTAAAAAGGAGCGTGGCCTATGGACGGCAATCTGCAAAATGATTTGAGTGACGTTGTCGCCAACGACAAAGCCCATGTTTGGCATCACTTGATCCAACATAAAATGTTCGAAACCGCTGACCCCAATATCATTGTCGAGGGCAAGGGCATGCGGGTTTGGAATCAAGCCGGCAAGGAGCATCTGGATGCGGTCTCCGGCGGGGTTTGGACCGTCAACGTCGGCTACGGCCGCGAGAGCATCGCCGATGCCGTGCGCGATCAATTGGTCAAGATGAACTATTTTGCCGGCTCCGCTGGCTCGATTCCTGCGGCCAATTTTGCCAAACGCTTGATCGAAAAAATGCCAGGCATGAGCCGGGCCTATTTCTCAAACTCAGGATCGGAGGCCAATGAAAAAGGCTTCAAGATGATCCGGCAAATCGCGCATAAGAAATATGGTGGCAAGAAAAATAAAATTCTGTACCGCGAACGCGACTATCACGGCACCACCATTGCGACTTTGGCGGCCGGTGGCCAGCATGAGCGCAGCGCCCAATATGGCCCCTTTCCTGAGGGTTTCATTTCTGTGCCTCATTGCCTTGAATATCGCGAAGCGGCGCAAGACAACCTCGGACAAGGCGAAAGCTACGGGCTACGCGCAGCAAATGCGATTGAAGATGTCATCCTGCGCGAAGGTCCCGACACCGTTGGCGGTTTGATCCTTGAGCCAATCACAGCAGGTGGCGGCGTTATTGTGCCCCCCGAAGGCTACTGGCCACGGGTGCAAGAAATCTGCAAAAAATATGATGTCTTGTTGATGATCGACGAAGTTGTTTGCGGCCTTGGGCGCACAGGCACCTGGTTTGGATATCAACATTACGACATCAAGCCAGATATCGTCACAATGGCCAAGGGCGTTGCTTCAGGCTATGCGGCCATCTCATTGACCGTCACCACGGAAGAGGTGTTCGAGCAATTCAAAGATGCCAGCGATCACATGGGATATTTCCGCGATATCTCCACCTTCGGCGGATGCACCGCAGGCCCGGCAGCAGCGCTGGAAAACATGCGCATCATTGAGGATGAAAACCTTCTTGAAAATTGCACAGCCCGCGGAGCGCAATTGATTGCTAACCTCGAAGCCTTGGCTGAGAAACACAGCATCATTGGCGATGTCCGTGGTAAAGGCTTGTTCTGCGGCGCAGAGCTGGTGACGAACCGCGAAACCCGCGAACCGGCACCGGAAGCAAAAGTGCAGGCGGTGGTCAAAGACTGCATGGCGCAGGGCGTCATCATCGGCGCGACAAACCGCTCCTTGCCAGGGTTCAACAACACTCTGTGCCTGTCACCGGCGCTGATTTGTACAGCCGAAGATATCGACCTCATCACCGATGCAATAGATCAGGCCTTAAGCCGAGTCTTTGGCTAATCCTCCCAAAGCCTGACTAAAAAGGCAGGGCCTGTCCCTGCCTTTTTTATACCCAACCAAATATTTCCAAACATGCCACCACTTCTAGACCTTGCGCCCCTACAGAAAACTCGGCATCAATAGATCCAAAAGTCATATAGGTTTAGGTCCAAAATGGCGATTTCTGAAGAGACTTTCTTTTTGCCGCCCGATGCGGAAGGCACCCTGCAAAACCAAATCCAACAGCTGGTCGCCGAAGCGATTCTCAGCGGAAGGTTTCGGGCTGGCGAAAAAATGCCTTCAAGCCGAAAATTGGCGGCCCATTTGGGGGTGAGCCGGATCACCGTGACCCTCGCCTATACAGAGCTTCTGGCCGATGATTATCTCACGAGCCGCGGTCGGTCCGGTTATTATATCAGCACAAATGCACCGCAGCCGCCAAAATTCCCCATCATGCCCCGCGAAGACAAAGTGGATTGGGTCCGCGCCATTGGTCAAAAGTTTTCCGGCGGGGTGACACTTACGAAACCCTCCGATTGGGGCAGTTACAAATATCCCTTCATCTACGGCCAAGCCGATGAAACCCTGTTTGATCGGTCGAATTGGCGGCTCTGTGCACTTCAAGCTCTGGGCTCGAAAGATTATGATGCGCTGACCAGTGATTACTTCGATCGGGATGATCCAAAGTTGATCGAATTCATTCTGCGCCACACCCTGCCGCGCCGGGGAATCAGGGCCGAACCAGATGAGGTTTTGGTCACCATGGGGGCGCAGAATGCACTTTGGTTAACTGCGAATGTTCTGCTGAACCAAAGACGAACAGCGGCATTGGAAAACCCCTGCTACCCATCCCTGCGCGATATTTTAACCCAGTCGCGCTGCCAAGTGGCCAGTGTTGCGGTGGATGCGGCAGGCCTGCCGCCAGATGCCTTGCCATCTGATGTTGATGTGGTCTTCACCACCCCATCCCACCAATGCCCGACCGCCACCACAATGCCGCTGGAGCGCCGCCGGACACTCCTAACTCGCGCGGCAGAGAAAGATTTTTTAATTGTTGAGGATGACTATGAATTCGAAATGTCCTTTCTCAAAGCACCCTCTCCAGCGTCTGAAATCCTTGGACCGTGAGGGGCGGGTGATCTATGTTGGCAGTTTCTCTAAATCGCTATTTCCAGGGTTGCGGCTTGGCTATTTGGTGGGCTCCAAGCCATTTATCCGCGAGGCACGCGCGCTGCGCTCAACCGTGCTGCGCCATCCCCCCGGCCATATTCAACGCACGGCGGCCTATTTCCTGTCGCTCGGCCATTACGACGCGCTGATCCGCCGGATGGGCACAGAATTTCATGCGCGGCGCCTGGCCATGGAGGAGGCCTTCGCCCAGAATGGCCTGACCGTTGCCGGGCAAGGCGCCTTTGGCGGTAGCTCCTTTTGGATGCGTGCCCCGGCCAACGTCGACACCGAGCAGGTTGCAGAGCGGCTGCGCAGCAAGGGCGTCTTGATCGAACCGGGCCGGCCGTTTTTCACCCAGCAAGATGCCCCGAAAAATTATTATCGATTGGCCTATAGCTCGCTTCCCGTTCGAAAAATTGCAGAAGGCGTGGCGCTTATTGCCAGCGAGATGCGCCCGTGATGCAAGCGGTCTTAGCAGCCTTGGCCCTGCCGCCGGATCACCTTGCATTGCTCGGTCTGATTTGCTTAATTGCCGGGCTGGTGCGCGGCTTTTCGGGCTTTGCACTGTCCGCCATGGTCATGGCATCCGGCGCCTTGATCCTGCCGCCTGTCCAACTGATCCCCGTCTGTTGGTGGCTTGAGATGACCGCCTCGCTTTTCATGCTGCGCGGCGGCTGGCGGGAGGCCAATCGCAAGGTTGCGCTGGGTCTGGCCATTGGGTCAACCATTGGCGTGCCTTTTGGTCTGGCCCTTACAACGCAGGTGGATGTGGAAACCTCAAAGCTGATCGCGCTGGCGGTCATCGCCAGTCTCGCCGCCCTGCAGCTTGCCCGGGTGCAATTGCGCTTTCTGGCGAGCACCTGGGGGCTTTACGGATCGGGCTGGATGGCCGGCGTGGCCACGGGCCTGGCGAGTGTTGGCGGCATGGTTGTGGCGCTTTACGTCCTAGCGCAAAATGCGCCGCCGCGTGAGATGCGCGCCTCTTTGGTGTTATTTTTGTTTCTGGGCAGTGTCACGACGGCGCTGAGCCTGCTGGCTTTTGGACTAATGGACCGAACCGCCATAGCCCGCGGATTGGCCATGGCTGGACCCGCGGCTCTTGGGGTTATCCTGGGGCAGCTGTCATTCATCCCCAGGTGGGAGCATTTTTACAAGCCGTTTTGTCTTCTGCTTTTGCTGGCTCTGGCCAGCTGGGGCATCCTGCGGATGATCTTTGGAATTTAACACCCCAACGCGGCGCGCCCTATCGAATGCGGGTCTCACTGGCCGCATCGAACAGACGGGCAGAGGCAGCGTCAAGGATTAGCCCCACAGTATCGCCCTCCGTTGAGCGGATTTCGCCGCGCTCTTCCACAACAATTTTCTCGCCGGAGGTGCCTTTCAAATAGGCGTAGGAGACGCCACCAAGGCTTTCGGTCATCTCGATGCGATGGGTGGTGCCCGTGGGATCAAGGGTCAAATGCTCAGGACGCAGACCAATTTCAACCGCCGTCCCCTCAGCCGGCAGGGTGACGGGCAGATCCACCGAGGTCTCCAAGCCAGGCACATCCACCAGACCATCTTTCACCACAGCTGAAAGGAAATTCATTGCCGGACTGCCGATGAACCCGGCCACAAATTTATTGTCCGGATCACGGTAAAGATCCATTGGTGCGCCGACCTGTTCAATCACCCCACCCCGCAGAACGACGATCTTATCGGCCAGTGTCATAGCCTCAACCTGATCATGGGTGACATAGATCATGGTCGCGCCGATTTCCTTATGCAGCCTTGCGATCTCCACGCGCATCTCCACCCGCAATTCCGCATCGAGGTTGGACAGGGGCTCATCAAACAAAAATACCTCTGGCCCGCGCACAATCGCCCGGCCGATCGACACCCGCTGCCGCTGCCCACCCGAGAGCGCGGCAGGCTTGCGCTTGAGGTAGTCATCAAGTTTCAAAATCCGGCTGGCTTCGGCTACCTTTTGAGCAATTTCGGCCTTTGGATAGCCATTCATGCGCAGACCAAACCCCATGTTTTCTTGCACAGTCATATGCGGATAGAGCGCATAGGTTTGAAATACCATCGCCACGCCGCGCCGCGCCGGATCTTCCCGGGTGACATCGCGCGCACCAATAGAAATGGCGCCGCCCGTGGTGTCCTCAAGCCCAGCCACCATCCGCAGCAGGGTGGATTTGCCGCAACCTGAAGGTCCGACGAAGACACAGAATTCACCATCTTTGATCTCAAGATCAATTCCATGTATGACCTGAACTTCACCATATTTTTTGGTGATATTAGATAGAGTTACACCAGACATTTATCTCGTCTCCCAATTGCTCAGCCCCATGTCGGAACTTGCCATAATTCTGCTTGGGCCCCAATGGAATTTGCGGTGTCGCGCAAATCGGGCCAATGTTTGTTCAAATCATCAATACAATATCGGTTTGTGGAGGTGGCGATGGACACGGCGCCGACAACCTGCTCTTGCCCAGTCAAAATCGGGCAGGCGATGGAAATGATTCCAAGTTCATGCTCTTCGCGGTCATAGGCCACACGCGCCTTGCGGATGGTTGCCAATTCCGCCGCCAGAGTTGTGCGGTCTCGGTGCGTATTGGGGGTATAGGCAACAAAGGATTGTTCCTCTAATGCGCGATTTTGCGCACGCTCCGACATGAAGGCCAGAATCACTTTCCCCACGCCCGTGCAATATCCCGGCGCTATTTTTCCGGCCTGCGCCAAAGTGTCGAATTTGTCAGTCACCCTGTATTTATCGACAAATAGCACATGGCCATTATCGATTTGTGCCAGGTGAATAGACTCACCAATCTTCTCGGCTAATGCCTCAATAAAAGGGCGGGCGACGGAGGCAAGGGAGCTATGCCGCCAAGCCGCGTGGGCCAAACGCACCAACCGCAGCCCCATGGAATAGGTTTGCCGTTCAGCATCAAAGGCCAGCATCCCCTGATTGGTCAGAGTTTGCACGAACCTGTAAAGCGTAGGCTTCGGAAAGGGGCTATTGGCCAAAAGCTCGGAAAACCGCACGGGGCGTTGAAACGACGCCACTTGATCCAAGACCTGCATCGCCTTGCCAACGGTTCCATCTGCATGTGGTGCGTCATACATTTTTAAATGTCAGTCCCAATATTAGTCGAATTCGCTTCATTCCTAAGTCAGCGCAGGTGCGAAACAAAGTTTCTGTCACAAACGCCGACGAATTTGTTGACAAGCATAGGCGAGTCACGATTAGAATATCAATATATAAAACCGAGTTTCATTATTTGAAACCAAAAATGTGGAAACACCAGGGAGGATACCATGCGTTCCATTTTAAAGGCGACAGCTGTGTCGCTCGCAACACTCGTTGCATTGGCCGGACCGGCATCTGCAGAATTGACCGGCAATCTAAAGATCAATCTCGATACATCGAACCCGGCGCCGCGCGCGACCATGGAGGCGATGATCTCTCGCTTTCAATCGTTGCACCCAGGGCTGAACATCACCACCACAGTGATTGATCGCGAAGCCTATAAAACTCAGATCCGCAACTTCCTATCTGCGGATGCGCCAGATGTTTTGACATGGTATGCGGCAAACCGCATGAAACCCTATGTCGACGCAGGCCTCTTGGAAGATGTCTCTGACATGTGGAACGAGCCGGCCATTGCTGGCAGCCTGGCCTCCACCAAAGGCGCGATGACCATCGACGGCAAGCAATGGGGCGTTCCCTACACCTATTATCAATGGGGTATTTATTACCGCAAAGATATCTATGAAGACCTGGGTCTGAATGAGCCAGCAGACTTCAATGAGATGCTATCCAACTGTGAAGCAATGATTGCTTCGGGCCGCAAATGCTATGCCATCGGTACGAAATGGCTTTGGACAGCCTCGGGTTGGTTTGATTATCTCAACATGCGGACCCATGGTTTTGACTTCCACATGCAAATGGCACGCGGCGAAATTGAATGGACCGATCCACGGGTTCGTGAGACCTTTGACAATTGGGGCAAATTGGTGCGCATGGGCGCCTTCATTGATGACCACCAAAACAAAGATTGGCAACAGTCCCTGCCCTTCGTGGTGAATGGTGAGGCCGGTGCCATCTTGAAGGGCAACTTCGCCGTAGCGCCGCTGCGCGATGCTGGTCTGACAGATGATCAGCTGGACTTCCATCAGTTCCCTGCCATCACCCCAGGTGTGGCAATGGCAGAAGATGCACCAACGGATACATTCCATATCGCAGCCAATGCTCAAAACAAAGACAACGCACGTGCATTCCTGCGCTATCTCGTGTCGCCTGCAGAGCAAACGATCATCAACAATGGCGCCAATCTTGGCCAGTTGCCAGTCAACTCAGCCGCCGCCATCGACGATGACAAATTCCTGAACGAAGGCTTCACCATGCTGTCGACCAATAGCCCCGGCGGCGTGGCACAGTTCTTTGACCGCGACTTCCCCGCAGAAATGGCCAAAGCCGCCATGGAAGGTATGCAGGAGTTCATGGTATTCCCAGACAACTTGGATGATATCCTTGAGCGTTTGGAATCCGTACGTCAGGACGTGTACTAAGACGCATCGCTGGACCCACGGGCCCAGCGTCGTTTTAATTTCATCATGGGATGCACGTAGCGCTGTGCATCCCAACTCACCATCAGCAGTGATAAGCGCCAAAGCGACGTTTCTCTGTGCTGATTTTGACCTTCACAACTCGCGGAGGCGCCCGCATGGCCATAACAACCCAACCGATCCCCCCGCTGGCCAAGCAGAGCTGGTACAAGCGCAATGAGATTGCGGTGACGCCATGGCTGTTTTTGGTGCCAGGGTTGATCATGTTCGCAGTCTATGTGATTTTTCCAATCTTCCAGAGCTTTCGGATCTCACTGTATAAATGGGATGGATTGGGCACGCTGGCCACCCATGCGGATTATGTTGGCCTGGCCAATTTTGAGAAACTTCTCACCCGAGATCGGGCCTTTAACACCTCGCTTTGGAACAACCTGAAGTGGTTGATTTTTTACCTCGCGGCCATTCCGGCTGGCCTGTTCATTGCGCTATTTCTCAACCAAACCGTGCGCGGCATTCGCCTGTATAAATCTCTGTTTTTCTTTCCCTTTGTTATCTCACAAATTGTTGTGGGCCTGGTGTTTACCTGGTTTTATGATCCACAATATGGGCTGTTCAATGGCATCATTGGTTTCATTGGATTTGAGCCGATCAATGTGTTGGGTGACCCCACACTCTCGACCTATGGCATCATCGCCGCCGGGATATGGCCACAAACTGCCTATTGTATGATCCTCTATCTCACAGGGTTAAACTCCGTGGATCCTGAGCAAATCGAAGCGGCACGGCTGGATGGGGCCAAGGGGCTGCGGATGCTTTGGCATGTCATTCTGCCGCAATTGCGCCCCGCGACCTTCATTGCCTTTGTGGTGACGGTGATTGGCTCGCTGCGGTCTTTTGACCTGATCTCAATCATGACCAACGGCGGCCCCTTCGGCTCATCGCGTGTTTTAAGCTTTTACATGTTCGAGAAGTCCCTATCTGAATATGGGTTCAAAATGGGTTATGGTGCCGCGATTGCCGTCATTTTGTTTTTGATCATGATGGTCTTCATTGGGTATTTCCTCTGGCGCATGTACCAAGATGAGAAAGCCGCAAGCCGATGAGCCGTCACAGCCCATTTTGGAGCCCTCGCTGATGTTTCCCAAACCGATCGAAAAATCTCACCGCGCCTGGCAGATTGGATATCAAGCCCTCTTGCCCATCGCGATGCTTTTGTGGCTGGCACCGCTCCTCGCGGTGGCACTATTCTCGATCCGCCCGGACTCTGATTTCTCCATCGGCAATTATTGGGGCTGGCCGACATCCTTTGAGATGATCGAAAACTACATGATGGTCTTCACCTCTTCCATGCCGCGCTACATCATGAATTCCTTTTTCATCACCATCCCAACGGTGATTGGAGCGGTCGCGCTCAGCTGTATGACCGGCTTTGCACTGGGCGTTTACAAATTCCGCGGCAATTTACTGATCTTCTTCATGTTTATTGCCGGCAATTTCGTGCCCTTTCAAATCCTCATGGTGCCCGTGCGCGACCTGACCCTTGATATGGGGTTGTATAATACCAAGACCGGGCTTCGTCTTGTTTCACATCGCGTTTCAAACTGGATTTTGCACCCTTTTCATGCGCAATTTCATCAAGGCCTTGCCCTATGAGCTGATCGAAGCGGCCCGGGTTGAAGGGATCGCGGAATGGCGGATATTTTGGTTTGTGGTCCTGCCGCTCATGAAACCTGCGATTGCGGCGCTGTCGGTTTTGATCTTTACCTTCATCTGGAATGATTATTTCTGGGCCATTGTGCTGACCCAGGGCGAAAATGCCCAGCCTGTGACCGCTGGGATCACCAGCTTTAACGCGCAGTTTCGCGCCATGTATCATCTGATGAGCGCCGGCTCGATTGTTGCAGCGCTGCCGCCTGTCTTGATGTTCTTCCTCATGCAGAAACATTTCATTGCCGGCCTAACCCTTGGCGCGGTCAAGTAACCCATACCCTAGCCGCCAAGGAGCACGCTATGTCACAGTTTTGGCGCTTAGATGGGCCCCTTCAAACCTTNATTCTTGCGGCGCAGCAGGAGCGGCTGCCGCAGGTCATCTATTGGGGGCCACCCCTGCCCACATCCGACGATTGCGCCGCGCTCGCCGCCGCCCATNCNATGGACGTTNCGGGCGGTATGCTCGATGCNAACCCAGAGCTGTCCATCTGCCCCGAATCCAGCCAATCCTTTCCCGGTCAACCGGGTCTCATGTGCCGCGATGCGCAGGGGCGCGTGCTGCGCCCAAAGTTTCGCTTTGTGAAGGACCTGGCGCAAGAGCACAGCCTATGTCTCACCTATACAGACAAAGATTTGGGCCTGACCTATGAGGCGCATTTTGAACTGACAGCCAGCTCAAACATGCTCACCTGCTGGAGCCGCTTGGAAGCGACGCGGCCGCTCATGCTGCATTGGCTGGCCGCCCCAGTGTTTCCCGCGCCACAGTTAAGTGATTCCATGATGAGCTTTTCCGGGCGTTGGATCGGCGAATTTCAAACCCACTCAATCCCTTGGCGCCCCGGCATTCACAAGCGCGAGAGCCGCACAGGCCGCAGCGGGCATGAACATTTCCCCGGCCTCATCCTCCCCGAGATTGGCGCGCGCAACACAATCGGCCGGGCCTATGGGTTTCACTATGGCTGGTCAGGTGGGCATCAAATGATCGCCGAAGAGCTGCCCGATGGGCGCCGGCAAATCCAATTTGGCCATGCCTGTGACAGCCACAACGGCCCGGCCCAAAGTTTTGAAACTGCGAAACTCTATGCTGTGTTTTCCGACAGGGGGATCAATGGCTGTGGGACAGGTTTTCAAAGGCACCTGCGCGATCATATCCTAACCTTCCCGAAAGCCTCCCTGCCGCGTCCGGTACATTATAATTGCTGGGAAGCCATTTATTTTGACCATGATTTAAGCAGCCTAAAGGACATCGCAACCCGCGCCAAAGATCTGGGTGCCGAGCGGTTTGTTCTCGATGACGGCTGGTTTGGTCGCCGCGATGATGACAGCTCCTCCCTTGGCGATTGGCAGATTGATCCGCGCAAATATCCGAGCGGATTGGATCCGCTGATCGATCATATCACATCTCTGGGCCTGCAATTCGGTCTTTGGGTTGAGCCGGAAATGGTGAACCCCGACAGCAACCTCTATCGCGCCCATCCCGATTGGATTCTGGGACCGAAAAGACCAACTGCTTGGGCGCCAACAACTGGTGCTCGACATGGCGCGCGATGAGGTCACAGCCTATCTGTATGACTGCATCTCCGCCCTGCTAGAGACCTATGACATTGGCTATTTGAAATGGGATCACAACCGGACCTTGCCCCTGTCCGATGTGACCCAAACCGAAGGCACCTATGCGCTTTTGGCCCGCTTGCGCGCCGCCTTTCCCCATGTGGAGATTGAAAGCTGCGCCTCTGGCGGCGGGCGCATTGATTTTGGCATATTGCAGCACTGCCAGCGGGTCTGGCTGTCAGACAGCAATGACGCGCTCGAGCGCAGCCGCATTCAACATGGCGCAGCGTTGTTTTTGCCCGCCCTCGTAACCGGCAGCCACGTTGGTCCACGCCTGTGTCATACCTCGGGTCGCGTGTTTGACATGCGATACCGCGCTTGGGTCGCCGCACAAAGACATATGGGCTTTGAAATGGATCCGCGCGAGCTGGACGCGCAAGAGGCGCAGATCCTCACCGAGGTGACCCAATGGTACAAAGACAACCGAGACTGGCTGGCCACAGCGGATATCCTACGCTTGGATACCGCCGATCCCTCGGTTCTGGCAGAGATGCAGCGCGCAGCGGATGGGTCGCGCTTTGTGGTGTTTTGCAATCAACTGGACAGCGCACAACAAATTCTGCCCCGCCCGCTTTGCTTAACCGAGCTTGACCCGAAAGCCCGATACAGGCTGCATCTGCGCAACCGCGATGAGGCGACAAGCCTATCACGCGGGGCGCCCCTGCTCAAATCACAAGACCTGCAAGCCTCTGGAGCTTGGTTGATGGCCCATGGGGTGCAGCTACCCTATGCCATGCCTGGCTCAATATGGGTTGTTGAAGGCCGAAAACTCTGACTTTATTCTCACAAGACACAAAGACCGCCGCAAGGAGACCCATCATGCCCAGCGCCCAGTATAGCGATCTCAAAGAGGCCTCCGTCTATATCACCGGCGGTGGCTCTGGCATCGGCGCGGCCATCACTGAAGGCTTTGTCGCCCAGGGCGCCAAGGTGGCCTTTATCGGAAGATCCGACGCCACGGCTTTCGCCAATGATCTGGCTGAAAAATACGGCAACCCGCCGCTATTTATTCAAGGTGACATCACCGACACCGGCGCGCTCAAAGCCAGCATGGCGCAGGCCAAAGACGCGCATGGTCCGATCACCTGCCTGATCAACAATGCGGCCAATGATGAGCGGCATAGAACGCAGGACGTCACTGAAGACTTCTGGGATTGGATGGTGCAAATCAATCTCAAGGCCTACTTCTTTGCCTGCCAAACTGCCCTGCCGCAGATGCAAGCGGCCGGCTTTGGCTCGATCATCAATTTCAGCTCGATCAGCTATATGATGGGAAATGCAGGCTATCCGATCTACACCGCCTGCAATTCGGCCATCAACGGCATGACCCGCAGTCTCGCACGCGAATTTGGACCCGATCGAATTCGCGTTAATGCCTTGGCACCGGGCTGGGTGCTGACGCAAAAGCAAAAAGATCTCTGGGTCACAGAAGAAGGTTTGGCGGCCCATGTGGCAAGGCAATGCCTCAAAGAGACTTTGGAGCCAGAGGATATCGTTGGCGGATGCCTGTTTCTGGCCTCTCAATCCTCGAAAATGATGACCGGCCAAGCCTTGGTCATAGATGGCGGCGTGGTCACCACAGGATGACTATTGCAGCCGATTGGATCGCCGTGGATTGGGGCACAAGCACACTGCGGGCTTGGGCAATGAGCCATGATGGGCAGGATCTGGCCACCGCCTCAAGCGCGGAAGGCATGGGGCAATTGACCTCAGAGGGGTTTGAACCGGCGCTGTTGCGGCTGATCGAGACTTGGCTTGCAGAAGACAAGCCGACCGCAGTTATCGCCTGCGGCATGGTCGGCGCCAAACAAGGCTGGATCGAAGCCCCCTACGCAGCCACCCCCTGCCAGCCGCAGTCGCGCTTCACCGCGGCCCCAACCCGAGATCCAAGGCTAGATGTGCAAATCATCGCCGGTGTCAGCCAATCCGAACCTGCCGATGTCATGCGCGGCGAAGAAACGCAAATTGCCGGGTTTCAGCGCCTGAATCCCAAATGGGATGGGGTTATTTGCCTGCCTGGCACCCATACCAAATGGGTGCAAATGAGTGCGGGCGAGATCGTGAGCTTTCAAACCTTCATGACCGGCGAAATTTTCGCCCTTCTCTCCACCTCTTCGGTTCTGCGCCATTCTGTGAGCGGCGAGACTTGGGAGGATGACGCCTTCCTGACAGCTGTGGACGAGGCCATGTCGCGTCCAGAAGCCTTAGCCGCGCGGCTATTTGGGATCAGGGCCCAGGATCTTCTCCACCATCTGCCCCCCGCCTCCGCCCGCGCGCGCCTATCTGGCCTCTTGGTCGGCGCGGAATTGGCCGCTGCGAAACCCTATTGGATTGGACAATCCATTGCCATGATTGGCGCACAAGAGCTCTGCGATGGCTATGCAGCCGCGCTTGCAGCGCAGCACGTGCCGGTAACCCGCACCGATGCCAGCCAAATGACCCTCGCCGGTCTCAAAGCAGCCTATGCCACTTGGAAGGAAACCCAATGACCCGTCCTATTATCGCCATTCTGCGCGGGGTGACGCCAGAGGAGGTCTTGGCGGTTGCCGATGCCATTTTGCAAGCGGGTATTGAAAAAATCGAAGTACCGCTGAACTCTCCTTCGCCCTTAGACAGTATCGAAGCTCTGGCGAAGGCCTATGACGATCAGGCCTTGATTGGTGCCGGAACGGTGCTGACACCGCAAGAGGTTGCGCAGGTGCATCAGGCCGGGGGCCGTTTGGTGGTGTCGCCAAATTGCGATGTTGAGGTCATAAGGGCCACAACCGCCGCTGGTCTAGAAAGTTGGCCCGGAATCTTTACCCCAAGTGAGGCCTTAACAGCCCTCAAAGCGGGGGCAACGGGCTTGAAACTATTTCCCGGCGACATGGCGCAGCCGCGCGGCCTAAAGGCGATGCGCGCTATTTTGCCAGCCGGGACGCAGGTCTATGCGGTGGGCGGCGCTCAGCCAGATAATTTCGCCGATTGGATTGCCGCCAGCGCTGATGGCTTCGGCCTTGGCTCGGCCATTTACAAACCCGGCGACACGCCACAGAGCGTTAAACAAAAGGCGCGCGCCATTGTGGCCGCATTCGATGCCGCATGGTAAGCGTTTTTGACACCCGCCCCTGCAGCCTGGGCGAGGGTCCGCTCTGGCATCCCTTGCGCGGCGAGCTGTTCTGGTTTGACATCAACGCCCATCAATTGCTCAGCAAAACCGACATGTGGCAATTTGATGAATTTGTCTCTGCGGCTGGATGGATCAGCCGCGATGAGTTGCTCATCGCCTCTGAAAGTCAGCTGTTTCGCTTTCACCTGGGCGATCACAGTCAAAGTAAAATCTGCGATCTCGAAGCGGACAATCCCGTCACACGTTCCAATGATGGGCGCTGTGATCCGCAAGGTGGGTTTTGGATTGGCACGATGGGCAAGAAAGCAGAGGCCAAGGCCGGCGCGATTTACCGATATTATCGCGGTGATCTGGTGCAGCTGTTCCCTGAGATCACCATTCCCAATGCCATTTGTTTTGCACCAGATGGGCAGACCGCCTATTTCACCGACACCCCGCTCCGGCAAATTCTTGCGGTCGATCTGGATGCAGATGGCTGGCCATGCAGCGCAGCGCGCGTGGCGGTGGATTTGACAGCAACAGCCGAGAACCCCGACGGTGCCGTGGTGGATGCGCAGGGCAATATTTGGAACGCGCAATGGGGCGCCGCGCGCTGGCCTGCTATAGCCCGCAAGGCGCTTTGTTAGAGACCCTGGACATTGGCGCGGCGCAGGCCACATGCCCCGCTTTTGCCGGAGCCAGCGGCCGAATTTTTTGCACCAGCGCAACAGAAGGCATCGCGCCGGCAGAGCTCACGGCATATGATGGCCAAACCTTCGCTGCCGAGGTCGCCGCTGTCGGACAGCTCGAACATCAAGTCATTTTGTGAGGTCCCAATGAAACGCAGCCTCGGAGTTTGTTACTATCCAGAGCATTGGCCCGAAGAGATTTGGGCCCTTGATGCGCAGCAGATGGTTGAAACCGGTCTCACTTGGGTGCGGATTGGCGAATTTGCTTGGTCGCGGCTTGAGCCGCAGCCTGGGCAGTTTGACTGGGGCTGGCTGGACCGCGCAATTGCGACTTTGGGCACTGCCGGGCTCAAGGTTATTTTGGGCACACCCACCGCCACCCCGCCGCGCTGGATGCTCGACAAATATCCAGACATGCTGGCCCGCAACAGCGCAGGCGAGGTCCGCAAATTTGGCTCGCGGCGCCATTATTGTTTTAGCCACGCAGCCTACCGAGACGAAGCCCGGCGGATCACGCGCCTCATGGCCGAACGCTATGGCGCGCACCCCAGCATTGCTGCATGGCAGACCGACAATGAGTATGATTGCCACGATACAGCCATTAGCTATTCTGCCCATGCCAAACACGCCTTTCAAGACTGGTGCGCCCAGCGCTATCAAAGCCCACAAGCGCTCAATGCGGCTTGGGGGAATGTGTTTTGGTCCATGGAATATGACAGTTTCGACCAGTTGGATCTGCCCAATCAAACCGTGACCGAACCAAACCCCAGCCATGTCTTGGCCTTTCGCAGGTTCTCATCCGATCAAGTGGTATTGTTCAACCGCGTGCAATGTGACGAAATTCGCAAATATTCTGATCATCCCATCATTCATAATTTCATGGGCCGCATCACCGCCTTTGATCATTATGACCTGGGCGCAGATTTGGATATATCCTCTTGGGACAGCTACCCTATGGGGTTTTTGCTGGACCGCGTTGGCGCTGATGAAACCGCGCAGGCGCATTATTTGCGCCAAGGTGACCCAGACTTTCAAGCCTTCCACCATGATCTTTACCGCGCCACCTCCTCGGGGCGCTGGTGGGTGATGGAGCAACAGCCCGGCCCGGTCAACTGGGCCCCATGGAACCCCGCCCCCCTACCCGGCATGCCGCGACTTTGGGCTTGGGAGGCTTTTGCCCATGGCGCAGAAACCGTGTGCTATTTCCGCTGGCGGCAAGCGCCATTCGCCCAAGAGCAAATGCACGCAGGCCTTTTGCGGCCCGATCGCAGCCCCGCCCCCGCCCTGGCTGAGGCCGCCCAGGTCGCAAAGGAGCTGGCAGAGGTGCCAGATGTTGGCACGGCAAAAGCCCCGGTGGCACTGGTGTTTGATTATGACAGCGCCTACGCTTGGGAAAGCCAGCCACAAGGCGCAGATTTCGATTATTTCCAGTTGGTGTTTGACTGCTACCGCGCTTTGCGGCGGGCGGGGCTCTCGGTGGATGTCGTGCCCAAATCTGTGG
>JGI26080J50196_1000558_pt1 | contig 17130 bp, 18 predicted proteins | sample SaaInl0LU_22_DNA_FD_50196 | JGI IMG/M metagenome (IMG submission 50196)
GCGTGTCGCACAATCTGGCGTCCCGCCGCTCATCTGCACCAATTGCGGATAGAGACTGGCCAGCGCGCGATGCGCACGCGCCAAAGGCCAATCATCGAGCGGTGCCTCAATGGTTGGATAACGCAGCACCAAGCGACGCCAAAAATGCACAAGCAAAAGCCGGGTCAATCGGGCCTGCGGCACCGTCAGCACATGCCCATCAAGAGCGCCGCAGAGGCGCGCGATCACACCACAGATCTCAGCATTCAGCGCGGGAAACACCTGCCTGCGCGCCCAATCTGGAAAGGTAGACGGCGTGCTGTCAAAAATCACAAGCCTGTCGCGCCAAGGCTTCAATCCCTCTGACATGGCCGCAGCAGGCCAACAGGCAAGCCGCGCCCCAAAAATCAATGGCGGCTCTGCCGCGCAGTCTTTTTGCAACTCAGCCAGATCCACATCCGGCCCGATCAACCCATAGCACCAATGCTCAATGTCGCGGGGCGCCGCATAAATCTGGCGCGCGGCCCGGTGATATTGCTCCAGACCCGCGCTTGAGAAGCGATAAAACGCTTGCCGCCCCAGGCGCCGGCCCGTGACCAAACCTTCTTTGGACAGGCGCGACATGGCTGTGCGCACCGCTTGCGGCTCAATCTCTAGCGCCGCGCAGAGCTCAAGAAGCGCGGACATCGAGAGCTCCCCCCCCTCCGGTTCGCCCAACTCGCCCAAAATCGTGACAATCACCGACCATACCCGCAACCGCCCCTGGGCGTGCAGATGGTGAATCAATTGGGCAAGAGGCGCAGGCTGCTCCGTCATGCCCCTTTGGTTTCACCATATGAATTCATGGTCAACAATTCATATTCCGCCACCAAATCGCGATCTTGGTTGCGCAAGGCCACATGCCAGCGCACTTCCCCATAGGCCTGCGTGCGGCGCGTCTTGCGCTTGACCGTAAGCTGCACCGAAATGCAGTCACCCGCAACGACCGGCTTTTGAAACGACAACGCATTGAGCCCGGTATTGGCCAGCACCGGGCCAGGACTTGGCTCCACAAAAAGACCTGCGGCAAAACTGAGCAACAAATACCCATGCGCGACGCGGTCTGGAAAAAACGGATTGGCCTTGGCTGCCTTGGCATCCATATGCGCGTAAAACCGATCACCGGTAAACTCGGCAAAATGCTCAATATCGGCCAGCGTGACCTCGCGCGCAGCGGTGTGGAGGGTCTCGCCAATCTGAAGCGCTTCAAAACTGCGCGTAAAGGGATGCGCAGGCCCCACATGCTCCGCCGCGCCTGTCACCCAAATTCCCGTGATGGCTGAAAGCATATCCGGGCTGCCTTGAATGGCGCTGCGTTGCATAAAATGTTTCACACCGCGCAGACCGCCCAATTCTTCTGAGCCGCCCGCACGGCCTGGCCCGCCATGCACCATATGCGGCAAGGGCGCGCCATGGCCTGTACTCTCGGCCTGAGATACCCGGTCGTTGAAATAAAGGCGCCCATGAAACGCCCCCGCCCCCAAAACCACCTGCCGTGCCACCTGTGGATCATGGGTGATGACAGAGGCCACCAGCGAGCCGCCACCCTTGTTCAGCAAGGAAATTGCATGGGGCACATCGCGATAAGCCATGACCGTGGAGACCGGGCCAAAGGCCTCAATCTCATGAACGGTCTTGGCGGCATCAGGATCTGGACAGTTGAGCAGCACAGGCGACATAAATGCCCCCTCTTTGGCATCGGCCCCTCTGACCACGCAGTGCTGCGCATCGCCGAATACAACATCGCATTCCCCCGCCAGAAGCTGTAATTTGCCCCGCACATCCTCGCGTTGCGCCTGAGAGACCAAGGCGCCCATCTGCGTCTCTTTCTGAGCCGGATGGCCAATTTTCGTGGCCGCCAGCCGCTCTGACAGGGCCGCAGTCACCGCCTGCAAATGGGCCTCGGGCACCATGATGCGCCGGATAGCGGTGCATTTTTGCCCCGCTTTCGTGGTCATTTCACGGTGCACCTCGGTGATGAAGAGATCAAATTCCGTAGACCCAGGCTCTATATCCGGCCCCAGCACAGAACCATTCAAACTGTCTTGTTCCGCAGTGAAGCGCACGGCGTTTTGCAAAAGTGATGGCCGGCTGCGCAGCGCCATGGCTGTGGCAGCGCTGCCGGTGAACCCCACAGTGTCTTGCGCGTCCAGACAGTCCAAAAGATCCCCCGTGGCGCCCATGATCAGCTGAAGCGCGCCGTCGGGCAAAATTCCACTATCTGCGATCAACCGCACCACGGCTTGCGTCAGATAGCCCGTGTCACTGGCCGGTTTGACCAGACTGGGCACCCCAGCCAAAAGACTGGGAGCAAGCTTTTCCAACATGCCCCACACTGGAAAGTTGAACGCATTGATTTGCAATGAAATCCCTTGGCGCGGTGTCAAAACATGCTGGCCAAGAAAGCTGCCGTCACGGCTGAGCACCTCCAGCTCGCCATCGGGCAGAACAAACCCCTCGGGCATTTCGCGGCGCCCTTTGGACGCATAGACCAACAAGGTGCCAATGCCCCCGTCAATATCAATCTGACTGTCCGCAAGCGTGGCGCCAGTAAGGAACGACAAATCATAGAGCGCTTTGCGATGGGCCTTCAGATGCAAAGCGAGGGCTTTGAGCATGCGCGCACGGTCGTGAAAATTCAATGCGCGCAGAGCCGGGCCCCCGTGGCTTTTGGCATAGTCCCGCATGGCCGCCACATCTGGCACCCCGCCCAGAACGCCGAGGGTCTCACCGGTGACCGCCGAGCGAACCTGCCGCCCGCTGCTGTCTGAGCGGAGCCAGTGCCCCATAGCATAGCTTGAAAAATGATCTTGATCCAACACCGGCGCACCTCTGTTCAAAACTTGGAATATTAATTGACCAAGCGGTCGGTCTATGCAAGTTATTTGTAGAACCCGCATTGGAGGTCCGCATGTCTGACACGATCCTGACCCAACACACCGACGGCTGGATGCAGATCACTTTGAACCGACCCGATCGGCTCAACGCCTTTAATGACGAGATGCATGCCGCCCTCAGCGCGGCGCTTTCAGAGGCAGAAAAGCCCGAGGTGCGCGCTCTATTGCTCACCGGTGCCGGGCGTGGATTTTGCGCTGGGCAAGATCTTGAGGGCCGCGATCCGCGCAGATTGGGCGGCCCCCCTGATCTGGGCCATACCCTGAGCACGCTTTACAATCCTCTGGTGCAGCGCCTACGCGCATTGGCCAAACCTGTCGTCTGCGCTGTCAATGGCGTCGCGGCCGGGGCAGGCGCCAATATTGTATTTGGCTGCGATATTGTCCTGGCGGCCACCACGGCAAAATTTGTACAAAGCTTTGCCAAAGTTGGGCTGATCCCTGATGCGGGTGGCACCTATCATTTGGCGCAAATCTTGGGACCGCTGCGCGCCAAAGCCTGGGCCATGACCGCCGCGCCAATCACTGCGCAAACCGCCCAAGACTGGGGATTGGTTTGGCAATGCTTCGAACCGGGCGCGCTTTTGGAGGCTGCACAGCAGATGACCGCAGACCTGGCCAAGGGCGCGACCCTGGGTTTGGCACAGACCAAACATGCCATCCACAAAGCGGGGCAAATAGATCTCGAGGCGCATATGGCGCTTGAAGCGGAAATTCAGCGCGCCTGCGGCCAGTCGGCAGATTACCTCGAAGGCGTTACAGCCTTCCTCGACAAGCGCCCCGCAAAGTATTCAGGATCCTAAAATGCCCCTCACCGCGCAACAAATCGCTGAAAAATCATCCGCGGCCTTGGGTGCCCATGATGCGGCCAGTCAAGCGCTGGGGTTGCAGGTCACCCATATCGCGCCCGGACAGGCCAATGTGACCATGCAGGTCACAGAGCAGATGCTCAACGGCCATGGGATATGCCACGGCGGGTTAATCTTCACCCTGGCCGACACGGCCTTTGCCCACGCCTGCAACAGCTATAATCAACGGGTCGTGGCCCAGACCTGCTCCGTCAGCTTTCTGGCCCCCGGCCAGTTGGGCGATCAGCTCACCGCCGCGGCCCGCGAGCTGCACCGCGCCGGGCGCAGCGGCATTTATGATATTGAAGTCACCCGCGCCACGGGCGAAGTGATTGCCCAGTTCCGGGGACACTCCCGCAGCATCAAAGGTCAGCATTTTGAGGAGCTCCAACCATGACTGAAGCCTATCTGTGCACCGGGCGTCGCAGCGCGATCGGTCGGTTCGGCGGCGCTTTGGCGCAAACCCGGCCCGATGATCTTTTGGCCCATGTGATCCGTGCCACTTTGGCCGATGTGCCGACCCTCGATCCAGCGGCCATTGATGATGTGATCATGGGATGCGCCAATCAGGCCGGAGAAGACAATCGCAATGTGGCGCGCATGGCGGCCCTCTTGGCAGGCTTGCCTGAGAGCGTGGCGGGCGTCACGCTCAACCGCTTATGCGGCTCAGGACTGGACGCAATCGCGATAGGTGCTCGTGCCATCAAAGCCGGGGAGGCCGAGATCATACTGGCCGGCGGCGTTGAAAGCATGACCCGCGCGCCCATGGTCATGCCCAAGGCCGAGAGCGCCTTTTCACGAAAAGCTGAAATTTTCGACACAACCATCGGATGGCGGTTTGTGAACCGCGAGATGAAAGCGCGCTTTGGCATCGACAGCATGCCCGAAACAGCCGAAAATGTGGCCGCCGATTTTGGCATATCGCGCGCAGATCAAGACGCCTTTGCCCATCGCAGCCAGGGCCGCGCGGCGCAAGCCCAGGCCGCGGGGCGATTTGCCCGGGAAATCACGCCGATATCTCTGCCGCAACGGCGCGGCGACCCGATCATCTTTGACACAGATGAACACCCCCGCACGACCAGCCTTGAAAAACTCGCCAGCCTCACCACCCCGTTTCGGCAAAATGGCACGGTCACAGCCGGCAATGCCTCGGGCGTCAATGATGGGGCCGCAGCGCTCATCATCGCCTCACAAGCGGCGGTGGAGCGCTTTGACCTCAAGCCCATGGCCCGCATTCTTGGAACGGCCGTGGCCGGGGTCGCCCCGCGTATTATGGGCATCGGCCCTGCGCCGGCCAGCGAAAAGCTCTTGCAGCGGCTTGGGCTGACACTGTCAGACATAGATCTGATAGAACTGAACGAAGCCTTCGCGGCCCAAGGCTTGGCGGTCATGCGGCAGCTTGGCCTGGCCGATGATGCCGCCCATGTGAACCCCAATGGCGGCGCCATAGCCCTTGGCCACCCGCTGGGCATGTCAGGGGCGCGTCTGGCTTTGACCGCCGCCCATGAAATGCAGCTGAACGGCCACAAACGCGCCCTATGCACCATGTGCATCGGCGTGGGGCAAGGCATTGCGATGATACTTGAGAAACTGTGAGACGAGACAGATGAAAGATCTATCCCCAAAACCCGGAGATTTAAGCGCCATTGAAACCGCCAGCCGCGATGAAATCGAAGCGCTGCAACTTGAGCGGATGCGCTGGTCCTTGACCCATGCCTACACCAATGTGCCGCATTATAAACAGAGCTTCGATGCGGCCGGCGTGCATCCCGATGACCTGAAGTCTCTGGCCGATTTGGCCCGCTTTCCGTTCACAGTGAAAACGGATTTGCGGAGTAACTACCCCTTTGGCCTCTTCGCCGTGCCACGCAGTCAAATCAACCGCATTCATGCCTCCTCTGGAACCACAGGCCAGCCCACGGTGGTCGGCTATACCAAAGCTGATTTGGCGATGTGGGATGAGGTGATGGAACGCTCCTTGCGCGCGTCCGGCCTGCGCGCGGGAGATCTGCTCCACAACGCCTATGGCTATGGGCTTTTTACCGGTGGATTGGGCGTGCATGGCGGCGCGGAAAAAATGGGTCTGACGGTTGTGCCCGTCTCCGGTGGTATGACCGAACGGCAGGTGCGTTTGATCGAAGATTTTCAAGCCACTGGGATCACAGTCACCCCCTCCTATATGCTGTCAATTCTGGACGAGTACCGGCGCCAAGGGCTCGATCCGCGCAAGTCTCCGCTACAAGTGGGTATTTTTGGCGCCGAACCTTGGACCAACGCGATGCGCGAGGAGGTCGAGCAGTCGTTTGATATGCATGCGGTGGATATTTACGGCCTCTCAGAGGTGATGGGGCCCGGTGTGTCTTGCGAATGCGTCGAAAGCAAAGACGGGCTACATATTTGGGAAGACCACTTCTACCCGGAGATCATTGATCCCGAAACTGGCGCGGTTCTGCCCGATGGGGCGCTTGGGGAATTGGTCTTCACCTCTCTGAGCAAAGAAGCTTTTCCAATCATTCGATACCGCACCCGCGATCTGACCCGGCTCCTACCTGGCACAGCGCGCAGCATGCGGCGCATGGAAAAGGTCACCGGCCGCAGCGATGACATGATGATCCTGCGCGGCGTCAATGTCTTTCCGACGCAGATTGAGGAGCAATTGATGAAGGTGCCACAATTGGCGGCGCATTTTCAAATTGAACTGGTCAAAAAAGGCCCGATGGATCACATGATTGTGCATGTAGAAGGCGATAGCGCCGCCGGTGACACCCTGGCAACTCTCATCAAGGCCAATATCGGCATCACCGCAGAGGTACGCGCAGGCGCTGACAATTCCGTCGCCAGATCTCAAGGCAAAGCCGTACGGGTCATCGACAACCGAGCAGCGCGCTAACCTGTGGCCCGCCCCATCGCCAAGGACCACCGCGAAAAACGCAGCGCGATCTTGAAACAGGCCGCGGTCTATTTCGCAGACCACGGCTATGATCGCGCATCGGTCAATGGGGTGGCGGGGGCCTGCGGCATCTCCAAATCCCTGATCTATCACTATTACGACAGCAAGGAGCAGCTGCTTTTTGACATTTTGCACAGCCATCTCACAACGCTCTACGAGGGCCTAATAGCCCTGCCAAAGGCCGAAGATCCTGAGCTGCAGCTGCGTCAATTGGTGAGAAAACTGCTGCATATGTACCGCGGCGCAGATGCAGAGCATCGATTACAATTGCAAAGCACAACGGCCCTGCCCCAGGCGCAACGCCATATACTGGCGGACATCCAACGCTCGATTGTCAAAGAATTTTCCCAGGCCATTGCGGCCGCCGCGCCCGAATATCTAGAGCAAGACCCAGATCATTTGCGCCCGCTCACCATGTCGCTCTTTGGCATGGTCAATTGGTTCTACCTCTGGCACCAACCGGGCCGCGGCTTGAGCCGGGAAACCTATGCCGATCTGGCAACCGAAATTCTCTTGGGCGGGTTGGCGCGGCTTCAAAATCAGGGGCGATCCCCTTAACCCTTGGGCGCCAGAATATGCCCCATGCGCTGCATCGCCAGACTATAGCCCTGGACACCGAACCCGGCAATCACCCCATCTGCTCTCAACGAGACATAAGACGAATGGCGGAAGCTCTCGCGTTTATGCACATTTGAAATATGCACCTCGAGAACCGGGCCCTCAAAGGTATGCAAGGCGTCGAGCAAAGCAATCGACGTATGGGTGAAGGCCGCCGGGTTGATGATAATGCCCGCTGAAGTTTGACGGGCCGTGTGGATCATATCAATCAGCGCACCCTCATGATTGCTTTGCATCAACTCGCAGCGCAGCCCGAATTGCGCCGCCACCGCCGTGCAGGAGTTTGCCACATCGTCCAATGTGTCATGCCCGTAAATTTCCGGCTGACGTTGTCCCAAAAGGTTCAAATTGGGACCGTTCAAAATTGTGATGAGTTGCGCCATGATCTCAGTTCCATCTCGTTTGTCACCCGGCCATGCCACAGTTTTGCAGCAATTGCGACTGTTTCTTGCCCTTTGCTGAAATTATGCAGCCAGCTCGCAGAGCACCTGGTAGGCACATTGCACGTCGTCCTGGGTCACATCAAATTGACCAATCTGAAACCGTACGGCAATCTGCCCATCCACTTGCGTTTGTGTGATATAAATCCGCCCATCGTCATTGATCCGGTTTACAAAGGCAATTTGCGCCGCATCATCGCAGCCGGCCAATCGAAAGGTGAACAGGGATAAAACCGGCGCAGTCACAATCTCAAATTGAGGATGCTGTGACAATTGATCAGCCAAACCCTCAGCCCAAGCCACATGATTGCGCAGCCTCTGGCGCAGGGCCTCAAGCCCATAGGAGCGCAGCAAAAACCACAGCTTTAACGCGCGGAACCGCCGCCCGAGGGGCAAAGACCACTCCGAATAATTAATCACCCCGTCACGGCCATGGGTCTTGAGATATTCTGGTTGAATGGCCAGAGTTTTGGCCAAGCTTGCAGGATCGGCAAGGAAATGCGCCGAGCAATCAAACTGCGCACCCAGCCATTTATGCGGATTGAACACGAGGGAGTCCGCGCCCTCAATCCCGGCCCATAGCGCACGAAATTCAGGGCAGATCATGCCCGCGCCGGCCCAAGCCGCATCCACATGGCTGTAAAGGTTAAACTCTTTGGCCACGCCAAGCACAGCTGTAAGATCATCGCAGGCGCCGGTGCCTGTGCCGCCGGTGCAGGCGATCACCCCCGCCGGCAAATGTCCCGCCGCAATATCGGCCTCAATCGCTGCCCGCAGCGCCACCGGATCCATGCCGCGGTGGATGCCGCCAATGGGGATGCGCACGAGATTGTCTTGACCAATTCCCGCCACCCATATGGCACGATCTACCGATGTGTGAACCTCTGCCGAACAATAGATACGCAGCCGCGGCGCGCCCGATAGCCCAGAGCGATTGCCCTGCCAATTCAGCGCCCGCTCGCGCATGGTCAGCACCGCCGCCAATGTCGCCGAGGAGGCCGAATCTTGAATGACACCAGAAAACCCTGAGGGAAGACCAATGGCTTGGCGCAACCAATCGAGCATCACGGTTTCCATCTCCGTCGCCGCCGGTGAGGTCTGCCAAAGCATACATTGCGCCGCAATGGTTGAGACCAACATCTCTGCCAGCATAGACGGAGGGGCGGCATTGGCTGGGAAATAGGCAAAAAACCTTGGGTGCTGCCAATGGGTCATCCCTGGCATCACCACCCGCTCAAAATCGGCCATGATCTCTTCCATGGACTGCGGCGTCTCCGGGGCGCTGTGCTCTAAAAGAGCGGCCACATCCCCCGGCGCCGTTTGCGCGCGCACCGGGCGGTCGCGTAGATTTTTATGGTAATCTGCGGCCCATTGAGAAATCTTTGCACCCCAGTCAGAGAATTCATCCCAGTNCATTTTCAACCCCTTCTCTTAGCAGCACANACCCCATGCNGGCNGCCAAAGGCCGATAGAGCCATCGCGGTTTGCGCAAAATACAGCATACCGCNCCGCTCACGGCTCGCAAGCCATAACACGGCAGCGCGCCTTAAATCTATACAGGGCTATGCGTCCCCCTTTGTGCATCGCGCAATTTGACATTGACCCTTGGCGCGCAAAACGCCAGCCTTGCCGTACAGAAGCTCAGGCCCATAACGCCAGCAGTGGATGCACAGCTGCATCCCATGCAAGGCCGCGAGCAGTGCCAGACATCAGGGAGATCCCTTTGGAATTCCAAGGCAAGATAATTATCCTCACCGGTGCCGCGGGCGGCATTGGCGCGGCTTTGGCCCGTGAATTTGCCCAGCGCGGCGCGCGCTTGGCGCTCTGCGACCTCAATGCCCCCGCGCTGAACGACCTGGCCCAGGAGTTGGGCGCGCTGCAGATGGTCTGCGATGTGACTGTCGAAAGCCGCATTCAGGCCGTTGTGAAAGAGGTCGAAGTGACCCTTGGCCCGGTGGATATTTTCTTTTCCAATGCCGGATTCAGCGCAGGCGAGCCAGGTCACGCCGCCTCAGCGCCAGATCGGATTTGGCAGGCCGCCTGGGAGGTGCATGTCATGGCGCATGTCTATGCCTGCCGTGCTGTTTTGCCGGCCATGCTGGCGCGTGGCCAGGGCTATCTCGTGCAGATGGCCTCGGCTGCGGGGCTGCTCAACCAGATTGGCGATGCGGCCTATTCCACCAGCAAACACGCCGCCGTCGGTTTTGCCGAAGCCCTGGCCATTTCCCATGGGCACGAAGGCCTCAAAGTCTCAGTTGTTTGTCCGCAATATGTCGCCACGCCAATGCTGGGATATGATGATCCCGGCGCGGCCGCCCCATTGCCAGATGTATTGAGCCCAAAGACCGCAGCCCAGCGCATAGCAGATGCGATGGAGGAGGAACGCTTTTTGATCCTACCGCATCCGCAAGTCGCCGATTACATGGCCTTCAAAGCGATGGAGCCCGAAAAGTGGCTGGCTGCCATGCGCAAACTGCGCGCGCGACTGATGGCAAGGCTTGGCAAGCTTGATTTGGCACAGATGCACAAATGGATGTGATCGCCGGATCGCTTCCCTGTCAGAGGGTTTTTTGCATGGTGATTTCCGTCACGCGATCATAACCCGGATGGGCATTGCGCGCGGTCTCAATAAATCCGCATTTGCCGAATATTTTTTGGTTCTCCACCAGCTCAAGACGCACCTGCAGCTCAAGCCGGGACAGGCTCATGGAGCGGGCCAATGCCTCACTCGCCGCCAGCAGCGCACGCAACACGCCCCGGCCACGCAGATCCTCCGAAATGGCAATTTTTCCCAGATACAGCGCATGGGGCAAAGGCGTGGCCAGAAGGCAAGCGGCAACAGGATCGCCCAGAGCCAAAAGCCAGCTGCCTTTTGCCGCCTCTGCCAGCTTGCTGACGGTCAGCTGATGCATGGAGCTGGGCGGATCAATCCGTCCAGTCATATAGGCAAAGGAGGTTTGAATAAGCGTGAGCACCTGCGCCAAAGCCACGGTATCGCTGGCCTCCACGCGCCGCACTGCAGAGTGCAGATCGGCCTGCCCAATCATGCGCTGATAAATCGCTGTTCCGTGCCATTGGTCAAATTTGCGCCCAACCTCCTGCAAGCTTCCCACATGGGCAAAGCCACAGCGTTCGTGCAACTGCGCACTCTGCGGATTTGGCAAGGTGACAATGGCCACTGCCGTATGAAACCCGCGGGCGGCCAAATGTGCAAAGAGCATCCGATAGAGCGCCTGGGCAAGGCCGCGACCCTGTCCCTCAGGCGCCAAGTACACACTGACCTCTGCGGTGCGGTCATAGGCCGGACGGGGACGATAGGGGCTGGCATAGGCAAAGCCTAAAATTCCCGCATCTGACTGCGCCACGAAGTAACCATGCCTGGCAAGGTTGCTGGCTATGCGCTCAGCCATGGTCTCCACACTGGGTGGAACGGTTTCAAAAGAAATGGAAGTCTCTTGCACGAAAGGCGCATAAATCGCCCGAATATCAGCTGCATCCTCTGGCCGGGCCGCACGAATGGTGACATCTCCCTGCGGTGTAGACATCTCGGTGGCCCCTCAACCAATATGTGGATTCGGAGCGCCGATGCTGTTGCGCAACACCCCCCGCATTAGAACAATTGCCCGCCAATAGGCACATTCCTGATCTGGCCGCATCAACACCACTTTGCCGGCCTCATCCGGCACACCCAGCACCAAAATCTCTGACATCACCTTACCAATCTGGCGCGGCGGAAAGTTCACCACGGCCAGAACCTGGGTTCCAACCAACGCTTCGGGCGTATAATGATCGGTCAGCTGCGCGGAAGATTTCTTAATTCCAAGATCGCCGCCAAAATCCACCCAAAGCTTGATGGCTGGCACGCGGGCCTCGGGATAGGGCTCGGCTTGAGTGACATGGCCAATGCGAATATCAAGCTTGGCAAAATCCGCATAGGCGATCTCAGCCATTGGACAGCTCCTGCGATCGTTGGCTGGCAGCGGCCACGGCTTGATCCAAAAGTTGCGGCAATCCAGACTCGTTGCGCATCAAGATCTCAAGCGCCGCTTGGGTCGTGCCATTGGGGCTGGTGACGTTGACCCTAAGTTGCTCGGCGCTCTCACCAGAGTGAACGGCCAAAGCCCCTGCCCCCGCCACAGTGGCCTGCGCAAGCTGCATCGCCATATCCTCTGGCAGCCCTTGGTTTACACCCGCCGCAGCCAAAGCCTCGATCATTAAAAATACATAGGCCGGGCCGGAGCCAGACAGGCCCGTCACCGCATCCATTTGTTGCTCATTTTGCAACACAAGCGTTTGACCCACGGCCGCCATCAGGCTTTGCGCCTCTGCAACGTCTTTTTCCGTGGCTCGTCCATTGCCGATGAGCGCTGTTATTCCTTGTCCAATGGCCGCCGGCGTATTGGGCATGGCGCGCACAATTGGCGTGGATTTGCCCAAAACATCCTCAAAGGCCGAAATGGGCGTGCCGGCGGCCACTGAAATAAACAAAGTTGTCGCCGAACCAAACCGCTGCAATCGCGGCAGAGCTTCCCCCATCATCTGGGGCTTGACCGCCACCAAAACCGCGGCGGGGTCATCGGGCAGCATTTCATTGACCCGCACGCCAATTGACAAAAGCCAATCGCTGGGTTTCGGATCCAAGATCCAAATAGATTTAGGATCCATCCCCTGTTCGAGCCAACCGCTCAAGAGGGCCGACCCCATTTTTCCGCAGCCAAGCAGCACCAAGCCACGTTTTAAAATATTATTTGAGAACATCTCCAAACCCGTATTCGCCTTTCACCGCAGACCCTACGCGTGGCCGTGAGCCTCTGCAATGGCCACTTTCAATGCTGTCTCAAGGTCTTTTTCGCCCCATGTGACCATTTGAAAGGCTGGGTAATAGCGCTCAGCGGACATGACGGCGGCAGAAATCATTGTATCAATCTGATCGGGTGTCGCCATTTGGGCGTTGGAAAGGATCAACCCATAGCGATAAGCCATCAACCGCTCCGCGCCCCAATAGGTGAAACTGCCAGCCCAGCACATATCATTGACCGCATTGAGCGCCTCATAGAGCGCGGGCATCCGATGGGCTGGCGGGTCCATCTCGAAGCTACAGATCAAACGTAGAGTTTGATCGGCTTCACACCAAGCCAGAGTGATGGAATAGCTGCGCCATTGTCCGGCCATCTCCATTGAGATTTGATCATCCGCAATCCGGTCGAACTGCCATTCTTGATGGGTGGCAATATCTTCCACGATATCTATGGGATGCAGATCTTCAAAATCATAGGCGTGATTGGACAGTGCCATAAAGAACCCCTTTCCGGGTCAAAAACTCCGATCCGGCAGCTCCACAACCTCTTGTACACTCCCCAAGATTTTGCGGCCATCGAATACTTCTATACAACCTATGGTGTCCTTTGACCGGGATTCTGTCGAGTCATTTATCTGGGGATAAGTCATTTATCTGTGGACAAGACGGCAAAATCACCAGGCCGCAGCCGCAAAACCACAAAGGCCGCCCCGAGGGACGGCCTTTTAGCAGCTGAACCCGTCACCCGCCCACGGGATTCGTGTTGGGCAGTGGCGCGGCTTTGCTTAGGGCTTGGGCGCCGCCTTGATTTCGGAGCCTTTTTCGCAGCGGCCGCTTCTAGCGCCTCAAGCCGCGCGCTCAAGTCTTCATTTTGCGCCCGCGCCTTTTGCGCCATGGCCCGCACCGCGTCGAACTCTTCACGGGTGACAAAATTGCGATCCGCCAGCCAGCGGTCCATGAAGCTTTTCATGGCATTCTCGGCCTCGTCCTTGGCGCCTTGCGCGACACCCATCGCATTGGTCATGATTTGGCTCATATCATCCATGAACTTATTCTTGCTTTGCATCATCTGTCTCCTTGGCGGCGATAAGTCGCTTTGGTCTTATATGGGGGCTAATATCGCGGAACTCAAGGTTGACTTACAGCGCCGCTCTGGGAATGAAGGGTTATGATCGCTTCGATTCCCTTTCCAGATGTCTCGCCCACCCTCTTTTCGGTGGACATACCGCTCTGGCAGTTTTCACTGGCTGGCATGGATTTTAGCTTGGGTGGGTTCGAACTCGCCCTGCGCTGGTATGCTCTGGCCTATATCGCGGGTATTTTGCTTGCCTCTTGGATAATGCGCCGTGCCCTGCGCCGGCCTGCGCTCTGGCCGCAAGATCGGCCAGCTTTCAGCGAAGCAAACCTGGATGATCTCATCACCTGGTTAATCTTTGGCATCATCATCGGGGGGCGATTGGGTTATGTGCTGTTCTATAACCCCAGCTATTACCTCGCCAACCCCGCTGCAGCCCTCCGAATTTTTGACGGGGGCATGTCCTTTCATGGCGGTTTTCTGGGCGTTGTCGCGGCCGGATTGCTGTTTTGCCGTAAGCATAAGATCGCACTGCTAAAAGCCTCGGATGTGATGGCGGCCTCTGCTCCGGCGGGCCTGCTCTTTGGCCGGCTGGCCAATTTCATCAATGCCGAGCTCTGGGGCAGAGAGACCACCCTGCCTTGGGGGGTGATCTTTCCGGGCGAGGACGCTCAAACATGTGTTCAGGCGGCCGCCGGCCTTTGTGCGCGCCACCCCTCGCAGCTCTATGAGGCCTTGGGTGAAGGGCTTATCCTGGGCGCGCTTTTGCTTTATCTTCTGTTTCGCACAGGGGCATTGCGCCGCAGCGGTCTGTTGACCGGGATCTTTTTGATCGGATATGGTCTTACGCGGTTCATGGTCGAATGGGTGCGCCAACCAGATGCGCAGTTTCAAACCTTGGACAACCCCATTGGCTACGCCTTGCAACTGGGTCCGACCGGTCTGACCATGGGACAAATTCTAACCCTGCCGATGCTTCTGGCTGGGCTATGGTTGATCCAAAAGGCACGCGCCCGGCCATGAACGCCTTGGCCGAGACATTGCGCCAACGCATTGGGCAGCACGGCCCATTGACCCTTGCCGATTATATGGGGGAGTGCCTGCTCCATCCCAAGCACGGCTATTACACGCAGCAAGAGGCCTTCGGCCGCAGCGGCGATTTCATCACCGCCCCCGAAATAAGCCAAATGTTCGGGGAAATGATCGGCCTCTGTCTTGGTGCCACATGGCAAGCGCAGGGCGCACCCAGGGATGCTATTGTGGTGGAGTTGGGGCCCGGACGTGGCACATTGATGCAAGACCTGCGCCGCATTGCGCCGGCTGTACCGGGCTTTGACAGCTTGCCAATCCATATGATCGAAGCCTCGCCGAGATTGCGCCGGCTCCAATCCGATGCGCTGCCCGGTGTAATCCACCACGCCGAGGCAAGCGGACTGCCACAAGCGCCCCTCTTTCTCATTGCCAATGAATTTTTTGACGCCCTGCCCATCCGGCAATTTCGCCGCCACTCGGCGGGTTGGGAAGAGATATTGGTGGGATGCGACGCCAATGGCCTGTGCTTTGGCAAGGCCGCGCCGCAACCCTATCATTTTCTCGACCATCGGCTTGAGGATACCGAACCCGGCATGATCGTTGAATATTGCCCCGCGCTCCCGCCCATTGTGGCCGAGCTGTCCCAGCGTATCGCCGATCACGGCGGTGCGGCGCTGATCGTTGACTATGGCGATTGGCGCTCTCAAGGCGATACAGTGCAGGCCGTGAGCCATCATCAACCCGCCGATCCCCTAGCCGCGCCCGGGACCGCAGATCTCACAGCCCATCTGGACTTTGAGGCCCTGTATAACGCGGCCAAGGCCGCAGGGCTGCGCCCAACCCGTTTGACCACGCAGGGGGTATTTCTGGAGCGATTGGGACTGACCCAGCGCGCGCAAACCCTGGCCAAATCCCTAAGCGGAGCGGCGCTTGACTCCCACATTGCCGCGCATCGCCGCCTCACCCATCCTGACGAGATGGGCGGGCTATTCAAGGTCATGGGCCTTGTGGCAGAGAGCGCGGCTGTACCGCCGGGGCTTGAACCATGACGCTCACCCCCCTCACGTCTGACCTTCTGTCGGAGGTGTCACATGGGTTTTTCACCCGGATGGGCGGCAGCTCAACGGGTATTTATCATGGGTTGAATTGCGGCAAAGGCTCGGGTGACAGGCCTGACGCGGTCCAGAGCAATCGCGCAGCGGTTGCGGATTTTTTTGGACGGCCAGCCGATCACTTGCAATCGGTGCATCAAACCCATTCAGCGCAGGTGCAGATCCTAACCGCTCCGCTCACCGCTGCGCCCAAAGCCGATGCCATGGTGACCGCGACTGCGGGCGTGATCTTGGGGGTTCTTACGGCCGATTGCCAGCCTGTGTTGTTTCATGACGCGAAAGCCCGCGTCATTGGCGCCGCCCATGCGGGCTATCGGGGCGCCAAATTGGGGATTTTGCAAAATACCCTCGCGGCTATGGAGACCCTGGGCGCCCAGCGACAAGATATTCGCGCTGTCATCGGACCCTGCATCAGTCAAAAGGCCTATGAGGTTGGACCGGAATTTCTTGACGATATCTGCCACGACGCCCCTGACGCCCTGCGCTTTTTCGCTCAGGGCAAGGGCGATCGGTATCAGTTTGATCTGCCCAGCTACAGTTTGGACCAGCTGCGCGCAGCCGGGATCAAAGAGGCGGCATGGACGGGCCATTGCACCTATAGCGCGCCGGATCAGTTTTACTCTTATCGCCGCTCGGTGCACGAGCACCAGCCCGACTATGGCCGGCTGATCTCTTGTATTTGCCTGTAACGTCCAAGAGCATAAACTCCGGCGGTGAAATCACTGCAAAATTCGAAAAATTACAATATATACCAAGCATGTTGAGGCGCAGACCGGTGTTGCCACCGGGCAAAGTGTTTTGGCTTGGCGGCTCGGGTATGCAGAGGTCTTTTCCAGCAAAGCGCCGCGCCCAGAAGTTTTGAGCCTATCTAACAAACCGTTATAACCGGCAATACTTTCTGATCAGCCTATAGGGTCTTTGGAAAAGATCGAAAATAGACGCCCGTCCGTTACTGCAAACCCCAATGCGATAATGGCAAACCCAATCCATGCCTCAGGCCCCATTTTTTCTCCAAGGAACACAACACCCAGTCCGATCGCGAAAGGTGGAATAAGCAGGGTGACCAGCAATAGATTGGCTGTTCCAGCACGAACAAGAATGGCAAAGTACAAAACATATGCCAATGCCGTCGACAAAGCCGCCATGCCCAACAGAGCGCCCCACACGCTGGCGGATAGCTCAAGATTAGGTGGTCCGTCAAAAACAAGCACAATTGGTATCATCAGTAAGCTACTACCAACCAGCATGCCAAGTGCATTCATCAACGGCGTTTGGCCAGCTAATGCAGTCTTCCCCCACACGCCGGCAAATGCATAGGAAAGGGTCGCACCAAGAATAGCGAGCT
>JGI26080J50196_1000561_pt1 | contig 17104 bp, 11 predicted proteins | sample SaaInl0LU_22_DNA_FD_50196 | JGI IMG/M metagenome (IMG submission 50196)
CTTTTTTTAAATCTATATTAGGCATAAATTTTGATAAGTTAAATGATATTAAAATGTCTCAAAAAAGTAGGCGAGAACTTATATCGCATTTAATGGTGTATTACCAGCACCATTTAGATGGATTTAAAACACCAAAATCAATACACATACTCAATGAAGTATTTTCTTAGACTAATATATGTGACAGTCATTGGGTGCCTTCCTTTATTTTCAATAGCGCAAGAAGTCTTTGTGTATGACGCAGATACAAAAGAACCTCTGGCAGGTGTATTGGTGTACAACAAAGATCAATCCATACGTTTTCTTACAGCGCTAGACGGACGTTGTGTATTAAATGGGTATTCCGCAAAAGAGACCTTATATATTAACCATTCCTCATATATTGAATATAGAACCAATGTAAAACAGTGGGTGCAAAGGGGCCGTGTGGTTTATTTGCAGCGCAATGCTTTCGAGTTAGATGAGGTGGTGATGTCTGTGTCTAAATGGGAACAGCAGCGAAAAGATGTACCACAGAAGATTGTTGGTATAAATGCACAAAGCATTGCATTTAACCAGCCCCAAACGGCGGCAGACATGCTCCAGCAAACAGGCAAAGTCTACGTCCAGAAAAGTCAATTAGGCGGAGGAAGCCCTATGATCAGGGGTTTTGCAGCAAACAGACTGTTGCTTTCTGTAGACGGGGTGAGAATGAACAATGCTATTTTTAGAGGGGAAATTTACAAAACAGTATTGCTGTAGATCCCTTTAGTATAAAAAACACGGAGGTGATTTTTGGCTCTGGATCTGTTATTTATGGTAGTGACGCCATAGGTGGTGTGGTGCATTATTATACAAAGGAACCACAATTGAGCAAAAATGAGACTACAACATACTCCGGAAATGCCCAATATAGGTATTCGAGTGCCAACCAAGAGCGGACAGCCCATCTAGACCTTAGTGTAGGAACAGAAAAGTGGGGTTTTTTAAGCAGTATAACGCACAGTAATTTTGAAGATTTACAAATGGGTAAAAACGGCCCAGAGGCATACTTGAGACCTCAATTTGTATTACAAGGTGGCGGAGCAGACCTACTGGTAGACAATCCCAATCCAAGGCTTCAAAATCCCACAGGTTACAATCAGATAAACAGTTTGCAGAAAGTACGGTATAAAGCAGATGAAAACCTTGAATTCCAGTTGGGCGTTTACTTTTCTGAGACCTCTCATTTCGCCAGATACGACCGTCTCACAAGACCAGACAATGCAGGTACTGGACTACGCTCCGCAGTTTGGGATTACGGCCCACAAAAATGGTTTATGACCAATTTTAATATCTCTCATGCCCCCTTAAATACATTTTATGAGGGACTTAAATTTACAGCGGCATACCAGCGCTTTAATGAAAGCCGCTTTGACAGAGACTTTGGAGCGGTTTCTCTTTTCGGTACTGAGGAAAAAGTAGACGCAATATCATTTAACCTAGACATAGAACACAAAAAGACAGGCGCCTTTAGGTTATTTTATGGGGCTGAATATGTAGGGAATAAAGTGTACTCAAAGGGATCTGAAAACATAGTGAGCAGCAACATGATTTTACCAGCCGCTTCTAGGTATCCAGATAATGCGCTGTGGCGTTCCGCTGCATTGTATTTAAACAGCACTTTTGAGGCTTCTGAAAATTTTAAATTTTTAGGTGGTATTCGCTATACTCATGTTTGGGTAAATGCCTCTTTTGACAATGAATTTTATGATTTCCCTTTTGAAAAGGCAGACCTAAATACAGCTGCTTTAACAGGAAGCTTAGGTTGGAGTTGGTTTGTGGCGGAAGATTTTCAAGTGAGTTGGAATGCTACTACAGGATTTAGGGCCCCTAATATTGACGACATTGGAAAGGTTTTTGATTCAGAACCAGGGTCTGTTGTAGTGCCAAACCCAGCTTTGAAACCAGAATATGCATATGGAACAGAAATAGGCCTAAAAAAGAATTTTTCAGATAAAGTAGTTTGGAGACTTGCAGGGTATTACACCCATCTAAAAGACGCCTTAGTGCGAAGAAATTTTGCCTTAAACGGTCAGTCTCAAATAGTATATCAGGGTGTTTTAAGTCAGGTTCAAGCNGTTCAAAACGCTGCAAATGCCTATGTATACGGTTGGGAAATAGGGGCAGATTTTATGCTGAGTCCCTACTTGTCATTTGCGGCAAATTACAGTTATATTAAAGGCACAGAGGAAGAAGACAATGGGGCGCTATCTCCAGGCAGGCATGTGGCACCTTCTTTTGGAGACCTACAGCTGCTTTATAAAAATTCCAGGTTTAAAGCAAGTATATTGCTCAATTTTAATAGAGAAATAAGTGCAGATCAGCTGGCTGTATCAGAACAATCAAAAAGCTATATGTATGCTTTAGACCGCTTTGGGAATCCATACAGCCCCTCATGGCACAGCCTTAATTTCAGGTCNCAATACACCTTGACCAATGCCGTTACAACTTTTTTGGCTTGGGAGAATATCACCAATCAGTTGTACAGGACGTATGCTTCTGGCTTAAGTGCTCCAGGGAGCAACCTTATTCTGGGCGCTAGTTACCAATTTTAAAGGGTTTGTATTGTTTTTTAAGGGCCAGTATCTACCGCATTTTTAACATCCCTTTAAAATGAGGATGGTTTCGTTCTAATTGCTTAATTTTGCCCCTTTCATACCGCATACAAGACCTTAATACTATGAAGTTTGCAGAATATAAAGGATTAGATTTGCCTGGTATTTCCAAAGCTGTTTTACAGGAATGGAAAGACAAAGAGGTATTCCAAAAAAGCGTGGAGCAACGAGAAGGGCAACCTTCTTATGTGTTTTTTGAAGGGCCGCCGTCGGCCAACGGCATGCCTGGAATTCACCATGCAATGGCTAGAACGATCAAGGATATTTTTCCTAGATACAAGACCATGAAGGGTTTTCAGGTAAAGCGGAAAGCAGGTTGGGACACCCACGGTTTGCCTATTGAATTGGGTGTAGAAAAAGCCTTGGGAATTACCAAAGAAGACATTGGCACTAAGATATCTGTAGAAGATTATAACAAAGCTTGTAGAGCCGCTGTGATGCGCTACACCGATGTGTGGAACGACATGACAGATAAAATAGGCTATTGGGTAGATATGGAAAACCCTTATATTACCTATGAGCCAAAATACATGGAGTCTGTTTGGTGGTTGTTGAAAGAAATATACAAGAAAGGCCTAATCTATAAGGGATATACCATTCAACCTTATTCTCCTAAAGCTGGTACAGGATTGAGTTCACACGAGTTGAACCAGCCAGGCACCTATCAGGATGTGACAGATACCACAGTAACGGCACAGTTTAAAGCCATAGAAGAGACCCTACCAAAGGGCTTACAATCTTTAGACGCACCTTTATATTTCTTGGCATGGACCACTACCCCTTGGACCCTTCCGAGCAACACTGCTTTAACCGTAGGCCCTAAAATTGACTATGTTTTGGTGCGTACTTTTAATCAGTACACCTTTGAACCTATGCATGTATTGCTCGCCAAATCATTGGTAGGAAAGCAATTTGCAGGAAAGTTTGTAGCAGTGGAAAGTAAAGAAGCCATTCAACAATACAACAAAGAAGACAAGAAAATACCTTATTTGGTTTTAGCGTCTTTTAAAGGGGCAGACCTTATCGGTGTCACATACGAACAACTCATGACTGGTGTATTGCCTTGTGATCATCCTGAAAACGCTTTTAGAGTGATTGGAGGAGATTTTGTGACCACAGAAGATGGAACCGGTATTGTGCATACGGCCCCCACTTTTGGTGCAGACGACGCCTTGGTAGCCAAACAAGCTAGCCCAGAAATCCCGCCAATGTTGGTTTTAGATTCAGCGGGCAACAAAGTGCCTCTAGTAGACCTACAAGGAAAGTTTAGACCTGAAGTTGCGGGCTTAGCAGGTAAGTATGTTAAAAATGAGTACTATCCGGAGGGAGAAGCGCCAGAACGTTCTGCAGATGTAGAAATTGCCATTAGACTCAAGGAGGAAAACAGGGCTTTTAAAGTAGAAAAATATGTGCATTCCTATCCAAATTGCTGGAGAACAGACAAGCCTATTTTATATTACCCCTTAGACTCTTGGTTTATTAAAATGACTGAAGTAAAGGATAAAATGGTGTCTTTGAACCAGGAAATTAACTGGAAGCCAAAAGCCACCNGTGAAGGTAGGTTTGGAAACTGGTTGGCCAACGCCAATGACTGGAACCTTTCTAGATCTAGATATTGGGGAATTCCATTGCCTATTTGGAGAACGGCAGACGGCAAAGAAGAAATCATGATTGGTTCTGTAGCAGAACTTAAAGAAGCCATGAAAGCTTCTGTTGCTGCTGGACTTATGTCTAAAGATATTTTTGAAGACTTTAAAGTAGGAGACTATTCAGCGGAGAATTACGCCACAATAGACCTTCATAAAAACATTGTAGACCAGGTGGTTTTAGTATCCAGCACTGGGGAACCAATGCACAGAGAATCAGACCTTATAGATGTCTGGTTTGACTCTGGATCTATGCCTTATGCCCAGTGGCACTACCCATTTGAGAACAAAGAACTCATAGATGAGAACAAGGCCTTCCCTGCAGATTTCATTGCAGAAGGCGTAGACCAAACAAGGGGGTGGTTTTACACCCTTCACGCTATTGCGACCATGGTTTTTGACAAGCCAGCCTATAAAAATGTAGTCTCTAACGGGATGGTATTAGACAAGGACGGAAAGAAAATGTCTAAGCGCCTTGGCAATGCGATTGATCCTTTTGAAACTATTGCGGCCCATGGGGCCGACGCCACGCGTTGGTATATGATCGCCAATGCAAATCCATGGGACAACCTAAAGTTTGACACAGAAGGGATTGTAGAGGTNAAGCGTAAGTTTTTTGGCACCCTGTACAATACCTATTCTTTCTTTAGTTTGTATGCCAACTTAGATCATTTTGACAACAGTGCTCCTCAGATTCCATTAGNAGACAGGCCAGAAATTGACCGTTGGGTGCTTTCNGAACTCAATAGTTTAATCATCAGGGTAGAAGCGNCCTATGAAACCTANGAGCCCACAAAAGCAGCNAGAGCCATCTCAGATTTTGTGCAAGAAAATTTAAGCAACTGGTATGTTCGTTTGTGNAGAAGGCGTTTTTGGAAAGGAGAATACGGACCAGATAAAATAGCCGCTTACCAAACATTGTATGAATGTCTCTTGGTGGTTTCTAAATTATCTGCACCTATTGCTCCATTTTTCATGGACAGACTTTATCTAGATTTGGCTGGCGTGTGTGACCCTAATGTAAAAGAAAGTGTTCATTTAGCGCAATTTCCAGAGGCCAATAGCGCTGTTATTGATTCAGATTTAGAGCGCAAAATGCAATTGGCTCAGCAAACTTGTTCGCTAGTTTTGTCTATTAGACAAAAAGAAAAAATTAAAGTAAGACAGCCCCTTCAGAAAATTATGGTGCCTGTTTCTGCCCTAGTAAAAGCAATAGATTTAAAAGCAGTTGCTTCACTTATTTTATCTGAAGTAAATGTAAAAGAATTAGAAATTTTGGCGGATTCTTCAGATATCTTGGTCAAACAGATCAAGCCTAATTTTAAGACTTTAGGTCCTAAATTTGGTCCTAAAATGAAAGCGGTTGCTACAGCGATACAATCCTTAACATCAAAAGATATTAACCAAATGGAGCTAAATGGCGCTATTGAGTTGCTTGTAGATGGGGATAAAATAGCTTTGGAGTTGTCTGATGTGGAGATCAGTTCTCAGGATATTGAAGGATGGTTGGTAGCTTCTTCAGGCGCATTAACAGTGGCTTTAGATGCTACAATTAGCCCTGAACTAAAAGCAGAAGGAATAGCGAGAGAGCTGGTCAATAGGATTCAAAACTTAAGAAAAGACAGTGGCTTTGAAGTCACGGACAAAATTGTTATTAAATTTCTAAAAGACCCCTTTATAGATTCGGCTTTATTAGATAATTTAGAATATATTAAAACAGAAACATTGGCGACAGAAATATTGGTAGAAACAACTCTAAACGAGGGACTTCCAATTGAATTTGATGAGGTACGCTCAGTGTTATTTATTGAAAAACAAAACTAATATGGAAACAGATTTAAAAAACAGATATTCAGATAAAGATTTGGCAGAATTCAAGGTCCTTATCTCTGAGAAAATAGAGGTGGCTAAGTCTCATCTTGAACTTTTAAAGAGTTCATATATGAATGATGGAAACAATGGTACAGATGACACCTCTCCAACTTTCAAGGCTTTTGAAGAAGGCTCTGAGACCATGAGCAAAGAAGCTAATACCCAATTGGCTATTCGTCAAGAGAAATTTATCAGGGATTTAAAAAATGCCTTGCTTAGAATTGAGAATAAGACCTATGGCATATGCAGGGTAACGGGTAAATTAATCAACAAAGAAAGATTAAAGCTAGTCCCTCACGCGACCCTAAGTATTGAAGCTAAGAACATGCAAAAGTAGTCGTTATTGAAGGTTATATACACAGCGATACTTCTGGTGTTAGCCCTTCATTTATCCTGGTCTCAAAAGATATTATCTAAAGTTTTAGAAGACCCTTCTCTCACCCAAATCCATGTATTGGCCCAAGAAGTCAATACCTTACATTTAAAACCATCTTCCTCCAAGGAACTTCTTGTTTCAGCACGTTTAAATGGAGAGTACAGTCTCCATCAGATGATCGTGTTTACTAGAAAAGGAAATACCTTATTTATTGAACCAGACCTTTCAGCAACTTTTGAACTTCCCAATGACAAACTCAGTGCCCACAAAATATGGTCGGTTGATTTGGCTATTGAAATACCAACATATCTAGAAGTCTATATAGATGGAGGAAATACCCAAATAAATGCTGAGGGTATTTTTGAGAAACTTCAGATCCAACTCAATGACGGATTGTGTGTTTTAAAAGAAGTAGGGAATCAAGTGCGGGTAAATACCATTAGAGCGCCTATTATTTTAAAGCAAAAAAAAGCCATTGTAAATGCTGAAACAACCTATGGAACGCTAATTTTACCCAGTGTTCCAAAGGGGCTTTCAGAGATTGTATTGCGGTCCATACACGGAGACATTAAAGTGGTTCCTCTAGACTAGTTTCATTTTAATAATAATGTTTATTTTAGCCACCTAAGTACCTATTATGTTTAAAAAGCCTTTTTTACTCGCCTATTTTTTATTGATTCTGGACCAATGTGTAAAAATTTATATTAAAACACACTTTTTTTTAGGAGAATCAGTAGAGGTCTTTTCTGGTTTTCAAATTTTATTTATCGAAAACGAGGGCGCTGCTTGGGGGGCCAAACTCAGTGATATTTTACCCATTTCAGATGTAAGTGGAAAAATTGCCCTCACCGTTTTTAGACTGTTTGCTATTGTGGGGATTGGTGCGTGGTTTGTAAGTTCTGTTAAAAAAGGTCTGCCACTTTTTTTGCAAATGGCCCAAGCTTTGATTTTCGCAGGGGCCTTGGGTAATATTATTGATTCTGTTTTTTATGGGGTACTATTTAATGACAGTATGTACCAAGTAGCGACCCTATTTTCTGATCAGCCTTACGGCAGCTTACTACAAGGTAAGGTGGTAGACATGCTCTATTTCCCGCTCATAGATACTACATGGCCAGAATGGGTGCCAGTTTTAGGAGGAAATTCATTAAGATTTTTTGAACCAGTTTTTAATATTGCAGACACCGCTATTAGTACTGGAGTAGGTCTTTTATTGGTCTTCAACAAAAAAGCTTTTCCACAGGGATAGGTGTTTTGCGAATTTTCAAAGTCGCTAAATTTGTCTTCTTTTCTGCATCATTTGTCAGAATTAGATCTGAGCTGTATCATAAGACTCAGAATTGTTTATTTAAATTCGTATACCTTAACTGGTGTTACACAGTAATCTAATGGAATATCTGTGGCGTCTAAGCCCTCAATTTTTTCTTCAGGTTCAAATAGGGATAAGCCTATTTTTAGGGTATTTGGTTTGCATTTAGATAAAAAACGATCGTAGAATCCTTTTCCGTATCCGACTCTGTGCCCTTTTTTATCATATGCCAATAAAGGAATAAAGACTACTTCTATTTCTGAAGGGGGAACAGTCAATCCATTTTGAGGCTCTGGAATCCCCCAATGGTTTGTTTTTATTTTGGTATTGTCTGTCAGTAGTATATGCACTATTTCAGTATCGTTTTGTATTCTTGGCAAACAGACTTCTTTATCTCTTCCATGCAGTAATGTGAGGATGAATTCGGTATCTATTTCTTTTTTGGAAACAATACTCAGGAATAGGCTGTAATAGGAGGCATCCCATATAGGACAGTTTAATAATTGATTCCCTATAGCGGCACTTAATGTAGCAATTTCTTCTGTTTGGAGCTTTTTTCTTTTTTCAAGGTAAGCACTTCTAAGGGCTATTTTATTCATAAATTGGGCATTTTAAGCTTATAAAAATACAGATAAAATAAAGGCCCAATAATAATTTCTACTATACCTTTGTAAATCACCTATGGCGGCCAATAGCATTTCTATACAACTCAGTGTACTTCCGGAAACTCCGGGAGTGTACCAGTTTTATGATAGCTCAGATAAGATTTTATATATAGGAAAAGCCAAAAACCTTAAAAAAAGGGTCAGCTCTTATTTTACTTTAAAACACGAGATAGCCAAAACACGCTTATTGGTCAAGAAAATTGTGCTGATCAAGCATATAGTGGTTCCCACAGAGTCAGACGCACTTTTATTAGAAAACAACCTGATTAAAAAATACCAGCCAAGGTATAATATATTATTAAAAGATGACAAGACCTTTCCTTGGATTTGTATTAAAAAAGAACGGTTTCCAAGGGTCTTTTTAACCCGTCAGTTAATTAAAGATGGTTCAGAATATTTTGGGCCTTATACCAATAAGAGAATGGTGAAGGTTTTGCTGGAGCTCATTAAAGGGCTTTATCCTTTGAGAACCTGCAATTATGACCTCTCTTTTGAAAAAATTCAAGAAGGCAGGTATAAAAGTTGTTTGGAGTATCATTTAGGGAATTGCCATGCACCTTGTGAGAATTTACAATCAGAGGCCTCATATGCTAAAGATATAGAAGCCATTAGACATATATTAAAGGGCAATTTAGCTGCAGCAATGAAGCATTTTAAAATAGAAATGGATCGTTACGCCGCTGAGGAAGCTTTTGAAATGGCCCACAAAGTAAAAGAAAAGCTGGCCGTATTGGCTGGTTACCAATCTAAGTCCACAATAGTAAATCCTAAAATAAACAATGTAGATGTGTTTACTGTTATTTCAGACCAAACCCATGCCTATGTGAATTTTCTTGAACTTTCTCACGGCGCCATTATTCGATCTCACACCCTGGAAATTAAAAAGCAGCTGGAGGAGACAGATGCACAAATTTTAGAATTGGCTATTGTGTCCTTAAGGGAGCGTTTTAAATCTATTTCTAAAGAGGTGATCATCCCTTTTAAAGTATTAATGCCAGAAGGAATAAAGGCTACTATACCTGTTTTGGGAGACAAACAAAAATTGTTAGCGTTGTCTGAGCGCAATGCCCGTTTTTATAGACAGGATAAATTGAGTCAAATGCGTATTGTAGATCCTGAACGTCATTCTAAGCGTATTTTGGCTCAAATTAAACAAGATTTAAGGCTTTCTTCGCTTCCAGTGCATATTGAATGCTTTGACAACTCTAATATTCAAGGGTCTAATCCGGTGGCTGCTTGTGTGGTGTTTACCAATGCCAAGCCCAATAAAAAAATGTACCGACATTTTCATATTAAGACCGTAGAAGGACCTGATGATTTTGCCTCTATGGAAGAAGTGGTTTACAGGCGCTATAAAAGGCTCAAAGAAGAAGGCAGTTCATTACCACAACTTATTGTAATTGATGGAGGTAAAGGGCAATTATCTGCTGCTTTAAAAGCCCTTGATCAATTAGGCTTAAGAGGGAAAATTGCTATAGTGGGTATTGCAAAGCGTTTGGAGGAAATTTATTTCCCTGAAGATCCTATTCCCTTGTATTTAGATAAGAAATCCGAGTCTCTAAAAGTAATCCAACAATTGAGAAATGAAGCCCACAGATTTGGGATTACTTTTCATAGAAATTTGAGAAGTAAAGGTGCTATAGTTTCAGAATTGGACGGAATTAAGGGAATAGGAGAAAAAACAGCGACACAATTATTAAGGCATTTTAAAACAGTCGCTAAGATAAAAGAAGCTAACTTAGATGCTTTAATTACTCAAGTAGGTCCAGCAAAAGCCAGCATATTGTATGAGCATTTTCATTAAATATCCTTATTTTTTATTCCTGCGTTTTTTCTTTTTCACCCTATTAATAGCTAGTGTATTCAACCTTCGAGCTCAAACGGCATCAATCAATGAGATTTCGAAAGCATTCGCGACAAGGGATTCAACCGCCTTACAATCAAGGGATAAGCCTTTAAAAGTAGGTTTGGTCTTAAGTGGTGGAGGTGCGAAGGGATTGGCACACATAGGCGCGCTTAAAGTGATTGAGGCCTCCGGTGTTCAAATAGACTATATAGCAGGAACGAGTATGGGGGCTATAGTAGGCGCCTTATACGCCTCTGGATATAGGGCAGAAGAGCTGGATTCTATTTTTAGACAAATTAATTTTAACAGCCTTATTCAAGACGACTTTTCAAGGGAAAGTAAGACTTTTTATGAAAAGGAAGACGCAGAGCGCTATGCCATTAGTTTGCCTTTTGACGGGTATAAAATTTCTTTTCCACAAGCTATTTCTGGAGGACAGAAGGTATATAATGAATTGGTATCCCTATTATTTCATGTAAAAGACGTGAGAGATTTTAACCAATTGCCCATTCCCTTTTTTTGTATAGCAACAGACATAGAGAACGGTGTTGCCATTCGCTTAGATAATGGTTACCTTCCTGAGGCTATTATGGCTTCTGGCACCTTTCCTTCCCTCTTTGAACCAATGGAATTGGAGGGTAAGCTACTCATAGATGGGGGCGTGTTAAATAATTATCCCATAGAAGAACTAAAGTCCTTAGGGGCAAATTTCATTGTTGGTGTAGACGTTCAGCAGGATCTTTCCAAAAGAGGGTCTTTGGGATCTGCTACGGATATTTTGTTACAGATTAACAATTTCAGGACGGTAGAAGCAATGAAAAGTAAGTCTAATAAAACAGACCTATACATTAGACCAAATATGGCCCCTTATTCTATCATAGATTTTGACAAGGGAGCGGCAATTGTAGCAGAAGGAGCCAGAGCAGCTTTGCTTCAAGAGAACGCATTGCTGGAATTATCTAAAAACCAATTAAAAAAAACACCTTTAGATAAAACCTTTCGACGGAGAGATAGTAGGGCAGATACCCTGAAAATTAACTATATAGAGGTGAATGGGATAGTTAATTATTCGGATGATTATGTGAAAGGGAAACTGCGATTTAAGGAAGGTGACCAAATTTTATTCGAAGATTTAAAGCGTGGCATTAATAATTTAGCAGCAACAAATAATTTTAATACCATTCGGTATAAATTAATTGAAAAGGCCACTGGATTGGGTTTAATTTTAAACTTGAAAGAAAGTGACAACAAGACCAATATTAGGTTTGGGGCCCATTATGATAAGTTGTATAAAAGCGCTGCTTTGATAAATATTACTCAAAAGAATTTATTGAGAAAAGACGACGTACTCTCCTTGGATTTTATTTTTGGAGACTACCTAAGGTACCAAATAGATTACTACGTAGACAAAGGGTTTAACTGGAGTTTTGGATTGAGAAGTAAGTTGAACGATTTTAATTTTGACATCCCTTATACCGTATTAGAAAATAATTTTAGGGTACCAGATGATCCTAATTTAAATACAGTGAATATGGACTTTACAGACTTTACTAATCAAATGTATCTCCAGACCGTGTATAAAAACGCTTTCTCCATTTCTTTGGGACTAGAGCATAAGTGGATTAAATTCAGTAGCGATACATTTTTACAAGAAAATACACAAAGCAATAATAGTTCAGTGCTCACTTTAGAAAAAAGCCATTATGCGAGTGGTTATGGACAATTGAAGTTCGACACTTTAGATGATCTTTTCTTTCCCTCTAAAGGTTTATACTTGGAAGTAGATTTTCATACTTATTTTTTGTCTAGCAATTATAACGGGACATTTAATCCTTTTTCTATTTTTAGATCAAAGGCAATCGCAGCCGTAAATTTCGCTAAAAACTGGTCTTTTGTTTTGGCTCCAGAGGTGGGGATTAAGTCCGGAAGTTCGGGAACTAAATCCCTTGATTTTGCCCTTGGAGGCATGGGTGCTACTCAAACTAATAATTTCATTCCTTTTTTAGGCTATGATTTTATTGCCATTCCAGGGGATAGTTTTTTAAAGATGAAGGCTTCATTAGATTTTGAAATAGCCCCAAAGAATCATTTGATTGTAGCTGCAAACATTGCTAAAGTTACAGATGACATTTTAAGGCCTGGATCATTTAAAAGAGCCCCTTCTTATTTTGGCTATGGATTAGGCTATGGCTTTGAGTCTATTTTAGGTCCGGCACAACTCATGTATACTAAATCGCCATTAAACGGTCCAGGGGCGGTGTTTTTTACCCTAGGTTTTCCGTTTTAACGCTCTTAATTTCAGATATTTCCTATTATTTAAATAGTTTCAAATAGTGATTATTCTTAAGGAATTACTAAAAAATGCGCCCAATAGATAAATTACTGTTAAGACCTTAGTTAAAGTGGTTTAAAAAATTTGTAGCGGTCTATGTTTGTATTACCTTTGAAGTATAAAGGGGTGGTTCCCTTTAGAACTTTAAGTATTGGTTTTTCATCATTTAAAGTTTGGTTGGTTATTTAAGAAAAGCCCAGTTGTAAAACTGGGCTTTTTTTTTGTTTGCTACTGACCGTAAGGACCTGGATAAATACAATGTTTGTATCACAGGAGCTTAATTAAAATGCAAAATATGGTTAAATATCTGTGAAGGAGAATTTAAAGCCATTCCTTTTTTCTATTTTTACCCTAAATCTGGTTATGAAAAAAATCATTCTTCTGTGTCTATTTTTGGGTTTTTACGGGAGCCTAACTGCCCAAGATTCTTCTGTTGCTTATAAAGACGGGGAGTGGTTGAAGTTTAGACTTCATTATGGATTTTTAAATGCCAGTTACGCTACCTTGCATTTGACCAAAGCATCTTTGGAGAAAAAGCCTTTATTTCACGTTGTGGCCAAAGGAAAGACTACGGGGTGGGCCAGTATATTTTTTAAAGTAGACGATACTTACGAAAGCTTTTTTACACCCAAAGAAAATGAACCCATAAGGTTTATTAGAAAGGTGAGAGAAGGTGGTACTACCATGCATTTGGAAGTGGACTTTGATCATGAAAATGACAAAGCTTATATGCAAGATATCAAAAACGGAAAAGATTTTGAATTCGACACCCAAAAGGGCATTCAGGATATTATTTCTGCCTTTTATTTTTTGCGCAATGAAATTAATCCAGCCAAATTAAAAGTAGGAGATTTTACCGTGATTAGTATGCTCTATGATGACGACGGTGTTTTCCCTTTTAAGCTGGAATATTTAGGAACAGAAGCACTCAAAACTAAATTCGGAAAAGTATCTTGTTTAAAGTTTAGGCCTTATGTGCAGTCCGGCAGGGTATTTAAAGCCCAAGAAAGTATTAGTCTTTGGATTTCGAATGATTTAAACAAAATCCCAATAAGAATAGAAGCAGATTTAGCTGTGGGTTCTATCAAAGCAGATTTAGAAGCGTACAATGGTTTAAAAAACCAATTTAAAATAAAAATGGACTAGTATATTTGCCGCATGAGATTAATTTACAAACCTGTTGTGTTAAGTGCTTTATTGTTATTCTCTTTACTAGTGAGTTGCAAGACGGATACTGTTGAAAAAGCGCTTAAAGAATCCGCTCCTAAAGACAGTATATTTTACGGTATTAACTTCAATCAATTTGAAGTGGTCAGAGACACCATAAAAAAGAATGAAACTTTTGGGCAAATTATGCTCAGGAATAATATTGGTTATTCTAAGATATATGGTATTTCTAAAGAATACAGGGAGGTTTTTGATGTGAGAAGATTGGGTATTGGAAGGCCCTACACCTTACTTAAGTCAAAGGACAGTCTACAGTCTACGCAATATTTCATCTATGAGCAAGACGCCATTCGTTATGCGGTGATTGATTTCACCAATGGCGTGAATGTGTACAAAGAAGAAAAACCCGTTAAGTATGTCACAAGAGAAGCCTCAGGCGTAATCACATCATCTTTGTCCGAGGCCATCTTAGATCAAGGAATTGACTATGAAGTAACCAATAATCTATCTGTTATTTACGCTTGGACCATTGATTTCTTTAGCCTTCAAAAAGGAGATAAGTTTAAGGTTGTTTATAAAGAAAAGTTTATAAACGACACTATTTACGCTGGTGCAGGACCTATAGAATCTGCTTATTTTGAACATAATGGGAAACCCTTTTACGCTTTTAGGCACATGCCGGATACGGTGAATAAAATAGTAGAGTACTTTGACGAAAATGGCAATAACCTCAGGAGGGCTTTTTTAAGAGCCCCAGTTAATTTTGCTAAAATTAGTTCTAGATACAATCTAAAAAGGAAAATTGCTTTTTACGGTAATAAGGTGCGCCCTCATAAAGGGACAGACTATAAAGCAGCAGTAGGCACAGAGATATTGGCTACCGCTAATGGAAGGGTAGTAGAGTCTACCAGAAGGGGAGGCAATGGTAAATACGTGAAGATTAAGCACAACAATGTATACAGTACCCAATACTTACACATGAAATCCCAGAAAGTAAAGAAGGGAGACTATGTAAAACAAGGAGACGTCATTGGATGGGTTGGAATGACAGGAAATACCTCAGGACCCCATGTGTGCTATAGGTTTTGGAAAAATGGCAGACAGGTAGATCCTTTAAGGGAAAAGCTTCCTGCTGCAGAACCATTGCCAAAAAGTATTTTAAACACTTACTTAGTAGAGATTGCTCCCAAAAAAGAGCAAATAGATAATATAAATTTTAGCAGTCAATCTTTAGACGCTATAGCGACCAATTAAACACTTATGTCATTATCCAGAATTAATCCAGCTCAGACAAAGGCTTGGACTGCATTACAAGACCATTTTAATCAAGACAACACTTCAGACATAAAAAGTCTGTTTGAATCAGAATCCAATAGGGCCAAAGATTTTAGCATTCAATGGAATAATTTCTATGTAGATTATTCTAAAAATGCCCTTTCTAAAAAGACCATGGATTTGCTTATTGACCTGTCTAAAGAAGTGGGTTTAAGTGAGGCTATAGCGCATTATTTTAATGGAACAGCTATTAATGAAACGGAATCTAGGGCGGTTCTTCACACAGCCCTTAGAGATAAAGATGCTACACCAATAAACGTTGATGGCGAAAACATTATTCCACAAATCCGTGAAGTTAAAGCGCAAATGAAAGCTTTTTCAAATGACATTATTAACGGCACAAAAAGAGGCTATACTGGTAAAGCCTTTACAGATGTTGTCAATATAGGGATTGGCGGATCTGATTTAGGTCCTGCCATGGTGGTAGAAGCCTTAAAATTTTATAAAAATCATTTAAAAGTTCATTTTGTAAGCAATGTAGATGGAGATCACGTGCAAGAAGTTATCAGGGAACTAAACCCAGAGACTACATTGTTTGTGGTGGTGTCTAAAACCTTTACCACACAAGAGACCCTTTCAAATGCCACTACCATAAAAAATTGGTTTTTGGAGACAGCTTCTCAGGAAGATGTGGCCAAGCATTTTGCAGCAGTGTCTACCAACACGCAAAAAATTTCAGACTTTGGTATAGTGCCCGCCCATGTATTTACCATGTGGGACTGGGTAGGGGGAAGGTTTTCTCTTTGGAGTGCCGTAGGTCTTTCAATAGCATTGGCTGTTGGGTATGATCATTTTGAAGCTATGTTAGACGGCGCTTTTGAAATGGACCAGCATTTTAAACACAGCCCTTTTAAGGAGAATATTCCTGTGGTTCTTTCTTTGATTAGTATTTGGTATGCCAATTTTCACAAAGCCGAGACACAAGCCATTATTCCTTACACCCAATATTTAAGTAGGTTTTCTGCTTACTTACAGCAGGGCATAATGGAGAGCAATGGGAAGTGTTTTGATCGTTCTGGAAATAGGGTTTCTTATGAGACCGAAACGGTTATTTGGGGAGAACCGGGCACCAATTCTCAACATGCTTTTTTCCAGCTCATGCATCAGGGCACAAAATTAATTCCTGCAGATTTTATTGGTTTTAAGAAGTCCCTTCATGGAGACACAGACCACCACAATAAGCTTATGGCCAATTTCTTTGCACAAACAGAAGCCCTTTTAAGCGGTAAGACAAGGGCGCAAGTAGACCAAGAGTTTGCGGAGAAAGGGACAGATCCTGCTTTAGCCGCAAAGGTAGCTCCTTTTAAGGTGTTTGAAGGGAATAAGCCTACCAATACTTTATTAATAGACCAACTCACCCCTGAAACCTTAGGATCGCTAATTGCACTCTATGAGCATAAGATTTTTGTGCAGGGTGTAATTTGGAATATTTATAGCTATGACCAATGGGGGGTTGAATTGGGAAAACAATTGGCCACCAATATTCTGTCAGACATAGAAGGGAGCACTAAGGGGCAACACGATCCTAGCACACAACNATTGTTAAAAATATTCAACAACTAAAGACCAGATAGTTACGTTTATAACTTCTAATAACTTTTCCTTGTTGCGCGGGAAACCTTCCCAAAATAATGTTAATTTTGGTAAAATTTTAACATTGTGTTAATGTTGGAACATTAAATTATCCTCATTTTTGCACTGTTTTTAAAACTAAAACTAAAATTATACAACAATGAAAAAAATGTTTGTAATGATTGTAGCCCTATTGGTGTCTACAATTGCTTTCGCTCAAGGGACTATTAGTGGTTCCGTAACAGACGGCTCTACAGGAGATCCATTACCAGGTGCAAGTGTACTTGTTAAGGGAACTACCAATGGAGTAACTGCAGATTTTGACGGTAACTTTACCATTTCAGCAAA
>JGI26080J50196_1000567_pt1 | contig 17017 bp, 16 predicted proteins | sample SaaInl0LU_22_DNA_FD_50196 | JGI IMG/M metagenome (IMG submission 50196)
CGGCGATCGGAAAACGCTTAATCTGGTTATCAAAGCGGATGTGCGCGGTTCACTCGAGGCCCTGCAAGGTGCCTTGGCCGACCTCGGCAACGATGAAGTCAAAGTGAATGTCGTGTCAGGCGGCGTAGGTGGTCTTACCGAGTCGGATGTTTCGCTAGCAATGACGAGTTCGGCAATTATCGTCGGCTTTAACGTGCGAGCTGATGTGGGTGCGCGTCGCGTTGCTGAGCAAGAGGCCGTTGAAGTTCGCTATTACAACGTGATCTACGATTTGATCGATGACGTTAAGGCGGCACTGACAGGCATGCTGTCGCCTGAGCTGCGCGAAGAGATCGTTGGAATCGCCGAAGTCCGCGATGTCTTCCGGTCACCTAAGTTTGGCCTTATTGCGGGCTGCATGGTAACTGAAGGAGCCGTGTATCGCTCGAAGCCTATCCGTGTTTTGCGTGACAACGTTGTGATTTATCAAGGCGAGCTCGAGTCACTACGTCGCTTCAAGGATGATGCGAACGAAGTCCGAAACGGCACGGAGTGTGGTATTGGCGTCAAAAATTACAACGACGTTAAAGTGGGCGATCTCATCGAAGTCTATGATGTGAACGAAGTCGCACGGACACTCTGAGGCTAGCGTGGCGCGCGAATACAGTCGTACACAGCGGGTTGGGGATTTTCTCCAGCAGGAATTAGCGCAACTTATTCAGCGTGAGCTGCGTGATCCTCGCGTTGATATGGTCAGCGTTACGGGGGTCGATGTGAGCCGAGATTTGTCTCACGCAAAGGTGTTTTATACCCAGCTGGGAACAGACGACATAGAAGCGTCTAAAGAAACGACTGACGTGCTTAACAAGGCTGCGGGTTTTCTTCGCTCGCAGTTGGCGCGATCTGCCACCATGCGAACCGTACCTCGACTGCATTTTCGGTTTGACGAAAGTGTTGGCCACGGCCGTGATATGGAAGCACTGATTCGAGACGCGACAGAGGCTGACTCCGTACGTCATACCGACTCAGCGGAAACCTCCGAGGACTAGTGGATCGTGGCTCGTAGACGACGCGGTCGTTCTGTGGACGGTGTCCTGGTCCTTGATAAGCCCGGAGGTATGACCTCCAATGGTGCGCTGCAGCGAGTTAAACGCTTGTTTGATGCGGCCAAAGCGGGACACACCGGTAGCCTAGATCCCTTAGCTACGGGTGTTCTGCCGTTATGTTTTGGCGAGGCGACTAAATTTTCTCAATACGTTCTCGATGCCGATAAGGGGTACTTAAGCACCTTTGTTTTTGGTGTTGGCACCGATACGCTCGACGCAGAGGGGGTAGAAACCGCCCGAGCGGACGCTTCATTGGTCGATACTGAGCGTTTAGACAAGGCTATGGCGTCTTTGCGTGGTCCTATCTCGCAAATACCGCCCATGTATTCTGCGCTCAAGCGCGATGGTCAGCCGCTATACAAGCTCGCGCGCGCCGGCATTGAAGTTGAGCGCAAATCCAGAGACGTCACCATCCACCATTTTGAATTGCTCGCTTTCAGACCGGGAGCAGTAGCGCAAGCGGATGTGCTGATACGCTGCAGTAAGGGCACTTATGTTCGCTCCTTGGCAGAGTCCTTGGGTGCTGCGCTAAATCTGCCGGCGCATGTGTCGGCATTGCGCCGTGATATTGCCGGCCCTTATAGCTTGGCGCAGGCGGTGACCTTAGACATGCTCGATGCTTGCGCAGCACAGGGGCAGGATGCGTTAGATGCGTTGCTAGCACCGATGGATGGGCCTCTCGATGCACTACCGTCGGTTGAGCTAGGTGATTCTGCCACTTACTACCTGAAACAGGGGCAGGCGGTACTAGTGCCAAATGGCCCAAGGAATGGTATGGTGCGCGCCTATGCGGCGTCGGGCCTGTTTTTGGGCATTGGTGAAATGCTCGATGACGGCCGCGTTACACCGCGGCGATTAGTGGTTCGATAACCACTCAAGAACACTCAGCGGACCCGTCTGTAAACCTGCACGGACGGGCTCGATTAATCAAGCAGGTTGGAGAAAGTACTATGGCGTTAGATGCAGCCACTAAAGCTCAGATCGTTACAGATTACCAGCAGTCAGCTAGTGATACAGGTTCACCTGAAGTTCAGGTCGCCCTATTAACGGCGAATATTGAGCAATTACAGTCGCATTTTAAGGAACACGCTAAGGACCACCATTCCCGTCGTGGCCTAATTCGTATGGTCAACCAGCGCCGAAAGTTGCTGGATTACCTGAAAAGCAAAGACGTGGCGCGTTACGTCGATTTGATCAAGCGTCTCGGCCTGCGTCGGTAATGACCAGCCCAATGGCCGGCTATATGCCGGCCGTTTCATTTTTTGGAGATAGTCAGTGAACGTAGTTAGAAAAACATTTCAGTACGGTGATCAAGAAATCACCCTCGAAACTGGTCGCGTAGCGCGCCAGGCTTCGGGCGCAGTACTTGTAACCATGGGTAGCACCAGTGTGTTGTGTACCGTCGTTGCAGCGCGCCAAACTCGACCCGGCCAGGATTTCTTCCCTTTGTCGGTACATTACATTGAGAAAACGTATTCTGTTGGAAAAATCCCCGGTGGATTCTTCAAGCGTGAAGGTCGTCCTAGCGAAAAAGAGACGCTGACATCGCGTCTGATTGATCGCCCGGTCCGTCCGCTTTTCCCGAATGGCTTTATGAATGAGGTACAAGTCGTTTGTACCGTTATGTCTGCAGATAAGGAAACTGATCCAGATATTCCTGCAATGATTGGTACGTCGGCTGCGTTGGCCATTTCTGGCTGCCCCTTCAACGGTCCTATCGGTGGGGCTCGGGTTGGTTTTGATCCCGCCAAAGGATACCTCTTGAATCCTACCTATGCTCAATTGGCTGATAGCGCGCTCGATATGGTTGTTGCGGGTACTTCAGATGCCGTGCTGATGGTGGAGTCGCAGGCAAAAGAATTGTCCGAAGACCAAATGCTCGGTGCGGTATTGTTTGCGCATCAAGAAATGCAAACAGTTATCAAGGCGATTAATGAGTTGGTCGAAGAGGCCGGTAAGCCGCGTTGGGAATGGCAAGCGGCGCCCGTCGATGCGGATCTTCAAGCTGCTGTTGAGGCGGAAGCTCAAGCGGCGCTCGGTGAAGCTTATCGCATTACCGAAAAAGCATCTCGCTATGAGCGCGTCGGCGAAATTCGCAGCGCGGTTGTTGAGAAGTTGGCAGTCGAAGGCGGTCCTTCGTCTGACGATATCAAAGACATCTTCAAATCCATGGAAAAGAATATTGTCCGCCAGCGTATTATCGCGGGCGAGCCACGTATTGATGGCCGCGATTCACGCACTGTGCGATCAATCATGTGCGAAGTCGATGTTCTTCCCAAGGTCCACGGGTCGGCATTATTTACTCGTGGCGAAACACAGGCCATCGGTGCAGTGACGTTGGGTTCTACCCGAGATGCACAGATCATCGATGCACTGGAAGGCGAGCGTCGCGACCCCTTCATGTTGCACTACAACTTCCCTCCCTATTCTGTGGGTGAGGCAGGTCGTATCGGTGCTACTGGTCGTCGTGAAATTGGTCACGGTCGTCTTGCGCGCCGCGGTCTCGCCGCTGTGCTGCCAAGCGAAGAAGAATTTCCTTACACGATTCGTCNTGCGCGCCGCGGTCTCGCCGCTGTGCTGCCAAGCGAAGAAGAATTTCCTTATACGATTCGNGTCGTATCGGAAATCACTGAATCCAATGGCTCCAGCTCAATGGCGTCAGTCTGTGCAGGTTCCTTGGGCTTAATGGCTGCCGGTGTACCCCTTAAGGCACCTGTTGCCGGTATTGCAATGGGTCTAGTGAAAGAGGGCAATCAATTTGCCGTCTTGACCGACATTTTGGGTGATGAAGATCATCTGGGTGATATGGACTTCAAAGTAGCGGGAACTGCCGAAGGTATTACTGCACTGCAAATGGATATCAAGATTGAAGGTATCAATGAGCAGATTATGGAAGTCGCTCTCGAGCAGGCACAGCAGGCACGTTTGCACATCTTAGGTCAGATGAATGCGGTCCTCGAGAAGCCTCGTGAGATTACCTCGGAAAATGCGCCTAGCATGATTGCGTTGAAGGTCGACTCTGACAAGATTCGCGACATCATCGGTAAAGGCGGTGCGACTATCCGTCAAATCACTGAGGACTCGGGTGCTACTGTCGATATCAACGACGACGGTACTGTTAAAGTTTTTGGTCAAAATCAGCACGCTCGCGATAAAGCGGTCGAGATGATTATGGCTATCACTGCAGAAGCTGAAGTCGGCGCTATTTACGAAGGCGTCGTTGCTCGCATTGTCGATTTCGGTGCATTCGTGAATATTCTGCCAGGTAAAGACGGTTTGGTTCACATCTCACAAATCGCTGATGAGCGTGTTGAGAATGTTACTGACTACCTCTCNGAAGGGCAGACAGTACGCGTTAAGGTTCTCGACGTAGACCAGCGCGGTCGGATCAAGCTTTCGATGAANGAAGTGGAAGCGAATTCAGCCGAGGCAACAGGTGAGGCTGAACCTGAAGACTTGAGCGCTGAGTAAAGGCTAGCGATCTGCAGCGTGGGCTTGGCTCCGTTGCAGTGTGCTCAGAGCTTAGAAGGGCCGTCGCCAGTAATGGCGCGGCCTTTTTTTGTGCAGTGCTGTTTTGTTTCGGGACTCACTGGCCCGCGTCTAATGGGTAGTTACAGGATCATACTGCAAGCGGTTAGATAATTATTTTATCGCCCGATTTGCCATGAGCTCTTCAACAACCGAAGGGTCTGCGAGGGTCGATGTGTCGCCGAGATTGTCTAGATCGTTTTCAGCGATCTTGCGTAGTATCCGTCGCATGATCTTGCCTGAGCGCGTTTTGGGTAAGCCTGGGGCCCACTGAATAACATCGGGCTTGGCGATAGGTCCAATCTCCCTCACACACAGACTAATTAATTCAGCTCGAAGCGTTTCTGACGGCTCTACGCCTCCCATGGGGGTGACGTAAGCATAAATACCTTGGCCCTTAATATCGTGCGGAAATCCCACTACGGCGGCTTCAGCGATGAGCTCGTGCTCAACAAGCGCACTTTCAACTTCAGCAGTCCCCATTCGGTGTCCTGACACGTTAAGTACGTCATCGACCCGGCCGGTGATACGGATGTACCCGTCAGCGTCTCGTAATGCACCGTCACCAGTGAAGTAATAGCCCGGATAGGTGCTGAAATAGGTGTCGATTAAGCGCTGGTGATCGCCATAAACGGTGCGAATTTGGCCCGGCCATGAACGCTTAATAGCGAGGTAGCCTTCCGCTGCACCGCTAAGCTCCCTCCCTGCCTCATCAAGTATGACGGGCTCTACACCGAAAAATGGAAAGCTGGCGTAGCCCGGTTTCAATGCGTGAGCGCCGGGGAGCGGGGTGATCATGATCCCGCCCGTCTCGGTTTGCCACCAGGTATCGACGATTGGGCAGCGTCCGTCGCCGACAACTGAGTGATACCACTCCCAGGCTTCAGGATTGATGGGTTCACCCACGGAGCCTAATAGTCTGAGACTCGCACGAGAATGCTTCTTTACCAGCTCGTCGCCGTATGCATGGAGTGCACGAATAGCCGTGGGCGCGGTAAAGAACAGATTGACTTTATGCTTATCGATAACCTCCCAAAAGCGGCCGCCATCGGGGTGAGTTGGTACGCCTTCAAAGATAAGAGAGGTTGCGCCGTTGGCGAGCGGGCCGTAAACGATGTACGTGTGGCCGGTGACCCAGCCGACATCGGCTGTACACCACCAAACCTCGCCTTCTTTGTAGTCAAACACATATTTGAAGGTCATTGCCGCCTGAAGTAGGTAGCCACCGGTTGTGTGCAGAACGCCTTTAGGGCTGCCCGTAGAGCCTGATGTATACAGAATGAACAGGGGATCCTCTGCATCCATGCTTTCGGGCGCACACTCATTGGCTGCTGCGGCCGTGGCCTCGTGATACCAAACGTCGCGGCCTTCAACCCAAGAGATACTGCCGCCTGTTCGGTTAACCACTATGACTGAATCTACGTCTGAGCAGCTTTGTAGTGCGATATCGACATTGGCTTTCAGTGGGATTTTTTTGCCGGCGCGTACGCCTTCGTCGGCGGTAATGACCATGCGGCAATCGGCATCATTGATACGGCTCTGTAGCGCTTCTGGAGAAAAACCTCCGAAGACCACCGAATGCACCGCGCCGATCCGGGCACATGCCAGCATGGCGTAGGTAGCCTCGGGAATCATGGGCATATAAATGCAGACTCTATCGCCTTTTTGAACCCCTCGATCACGCAATACGTTGGCGAGGCGGCAGACCTTATTCTTTAATTCTGAATAGCTAATATGTGAGCTCTGGGAAGGGTCATCGCCCTCCCAAATTAACGCGGTTTGTTCGGCGCGCTCTGGAAGATGTCGATCGATACAGTTGACCGAAACATTGAGCTTGCCATCGACAAACCAATTGGCTTTGCCTCGGCTAATATCGTTGTCTGAAACTCGGGTCCAAGGCTGATCCCAGGTTAAAAACTCCCTTGCGCGTTGCGCCCAAAATGCGTCGGGGTCGTCTAGCGACTGCCGATACATGGTCGCGTAGCTTTCGGGGGTGATATGCGCATTGGCAAACTGGGGAGGTATTGGGTAAGTGCCGTGATCAGGCATCGATGATCTCCATGTTCGATCAAATAAGTATGTGCAAATAGTATAAAGCTCGCGCTGTACTTTGGTGCCTCTAATTTATCTTATTAGTATTAAATACAGGCTAGCAGCTATTATGTACGCTCTAGCGACCTAAAACTCTGGAGAATAATAATGTCACACTTGTCAGAGGCCAGTGCTCGAGAGTACTGGCGCAGGAATAAAGCGCTGATGTTCAAACTTGGACTTATCTGGTTTGCGGTTAGCTTCGGCTGCGGCGTGCTACTTGTCGATGTGCTCAATCAGATACACGTTGGCGGTTATAAATTAGGGTTTTGGTTCGCTCAGCAAGGTTCAATTTATACGTTTATCGCATTGATCTTCTANTACTCCCACGCGATGCATAAGCTCGACAAAGAATTCAATGTTGAGGAGCGCGATTAATGGATTTGGCGTTCACTACTTACTTGGTTGTCGGTTTCACTTTCGCCATTTATATCGGCATTGCGATTTGGGCGCGCGCGGGCTCGACGAAAGAATTTTATATTGCCGGTGGGGGTATACATCCGATTGCTAACGGCATGGCCACAGCGGCCGATTGGATGTCGGCAGCGTCATTTATCGGTATGGCCGGCCTGATCGCTTTTATGGGCTATGGTGGTTCGGTGTTCTTGATGGGCTGGACTGGCGGGTATGTGATTCTCGCGATGCTTCTTGCGCCTTACTTGCGTAAGTACGGCAAGTTCACGGTGCCCGAATTTATTGGCGACCGATTTTATTCCGATGCAGCCCGGATTGTTGCAGTGATTTGCCTGATTATTTGTTCGGTGACCTATGTGATTGGTCAGATGAAAGGCATCGGTGTGGCATTCTCGCGCTTCTTGGAGACTGATTACGCTACCGGTTTGTATACCGGCATGATCATCGTATTTTTCTATGCCGTTTTGGGCGGCATGAAAGGCATTACCTATACCCAGATCGCACAGTATTGCGTACTGATTTTGGCGTATACCATTCCCGCAATCTTTATCAGTTTACAGTTGACTGGGAATCCCATTCCTCAGCTAGGCTTGGGCAGTACTTTGGTTGGCACCGATACTTTTTTGCTGGATAAACTTGATCAAACCGTTCAAATGCTGGGCTTTCCCGAGTACACAACGCAGACTCGTATCAGTACCCTCAATATGTTTGCTTTCACCGCGTCGTTAATGATCGGCACGGCGGGTTTGCCTCACGTTATTATCCGATTTTTTACCGTTCCTAAAGTGAAGGATGCGCGCAGTTCGGCAGGTTGGGCGCTTGTATTTATTGCTATTCTTTACACGACGGCGCCGGCCGTCGCCGGCATGGCGCGCTTGAATATCATGCAAACCATTGAGCCTTCTCCTGGGCAGTATCTAGAGATTGATAAGCGACCTGACTGGTTTCGCAATTGGGAGAAGACAGGCCTTTTGGCGATCGAAGATAAAAATGGCGATGGCCGTATTCAGTACAGTGCAGATCCCGAGAGTAACGAATTAGTGACGCTGGATCGCGATATTTTGGTTCTTGCCAATCCTGAAATTGCCCAGCTTCCGAACTGGGTTATTGCACTGGTCGCAGCCGGCGGTCTGGCAGCTGCGCTGTCGACAGCAGCGGGCTTGTTACTGGCAATCTCGTCGGCCATTTCGCACGATTTATTGAAGAGTACGTTCATGCCCAATATCTCTGAGAAGGCCGAGCTTAACGCGTCTCGTGGCGCGATGGCCCTGGCCATCGCGGGTGCCGGCTATTTGGGTTTGCATCCACCAGGCTTTGCCGCAGGCACGGTGGCGCTCGCTTTTGGTTTGGCTGCATCATCACTCTTTCCGGCATTAATGATGGGTATCTTTTCTACTAAGGTCACTCGTGAGGGTGCTGTTGCCGGAATGCTGGCAGGCATTGGTATCACATTATTTTATGTGTTCCAGCATAAGGGCATCATGTTTGTTGCCGACTGGCGATACTTAGAAGACTGGGGCAGTAATTGGTTCTTTGGTATCGAGCCCAATGCCTTTGGTGTGGTGGGTGCAATGGTTAATTTTGCCGTGGCTATCGCAATTAGTCAGTGGACACCCGCGCCGCCTCAGCGAGTTCGAGACCTCGTCGAGGATATTCGCGTTCCGATGGGCTCAGACGTGCTGCATGTTGATCATTGATGTGAATGATCGCTCGCGACGTTAGGTGTTAAATCGATGGCTGAATCGACGTTAAAAAGGTCTGTGTTTACTGACAAGCATGTTGTCATAGCACTGCTGGTGGCGCCTATTCTGGCCATCGCCAGCTGGTACGCAGTAGGCTGGTTAGCGGGTGATCTTACCGAGTCTGAGGTTGCCGAATCAGGGCAGGCTTACCCATTGCTAGAACGGTCCGGTTGCCGCTATGAAGGGGGTGAATGCCGGGTGAGCAATGGGGATTTCATACTGACATTGACGGTGGGTACGGTGGACAACGAAGGAGCTATCTATATCCAATCTGCGTTACCCCTAGAGTCGCTGTTGGTGGGGTTGCGATCGTCCGGTGATAGGCCGCCTCTGGTCGCTCAGCGCCAAAGCAATAATACACGTGACTGGATGTTTTTAGCCCAGGGGCCTATCGCGAGCGACGACGCTTTGCGTATTGTTGCTGTGACGGGCGGAGCTGCTTATTTTGGCGAAGTATCGCTGACGTTTACCGAGTAGAGGCAGTACTGAGGTCGACTTGCCTATTATCAATGAGGCGGGTACTACCAAGACTTGCAGCGCCAAAAATAGCTACTTCAGTATCCTCTGCCTGTGCTGACGCCAAATCACTGCGCCGCCTTACTTCTATGTAGTCGGGTGTAAACCCCGTTTTGGTGAGCCGCTGTATCGCTTCACGACAAAGGGTATCGAAATCACGCCGTCCAGCGGTTATCGCTTCATGAACACGCTCTAGTTCACGATAAAGCGCTGGTGCTTTAGTGCGCTGGTCAGCACTCAAGTAGCCATTGCGTGAACTTAATGCCAGCCCGTCGTCAGCGCGTGCGGTTGCGATACCGACAATTTCAATGCCCATGGCTAAGTCGCGGACCATTTTTTTGATGAGGAGCAACTGCTGTAAGTCTTTCTCACCGAAGAGGGCGACATCCGGCTTCACGACGTTTAAAAGCTTGCAAACGACCGTTGAGACACCGTCAAAATGCCCAGGACGGCTGGCGCCACAAAGCACGTCGGTGAGCTCCGGAACGGTGACGACGGTGTGAGATTGAACTCCCTCAGGATAAATGTCTTTGTCATTTGGTGTGAACACAACATCGGTTTGAAGCGCATCGAGCTGCTTCAAGTCTTCTTGCAGCGTGCGGGGGTACGACGCTAAATCTTCATTAGCCCCAAACTGCTTTGGATTGATGAAGATAGATACGACAACGATATTTGCTCGTAACTTTGCCTGTTGAACAAGCGACAAGTGCCCGGCGTGCAGATTGCCCATCGTGGGCACAAAGGCTACGGTCGACCCTCCTGCTTTGATGTCGGCTAGGTACGCTGTCAGCTCGGCGCTGCTATCAATGGTTTTCAATCTGCGTTGCCCTCGCCTTACTTATAGACGTGTTCTTCGCGAGGATACTTGCCAGACTTCACCGCCTCTACAAACGCTTTGAGCGCCTCTTGCACAGACCCTTGCTCGAGCATGAAGTTTTGTACGAACTTGGCGGTCTTTTCAGACAATCCAAGCAAATCGTGCAGTACCAGTACCTGGGCGTCAGTACCCGCGCCTGCGCCAATACCGATAACCGGGATATCGAGTTTGGAGCTAATGTCTGCCGCTAGGTGTTCTGGCACGCACTCAAGAAGCAATATGCTGGCGCCGGCATCTTGAATTTCCACTGCGTCAGCAAGAATGGATTTTGCTTCCTTTGGTGTTCGACCTTGAACGCGATAACCGCCAAACACATTGACACTCTGAGGTGTTAAGCCAAGGTGAGCACACACGGGTATGCCTCGCTCCACCAGCTTATGGATACTGTCGCTAAGCCAAGTACCCCCTTCCATTTTGATCATCTGCGCGCCGGCTTGCATCAGCGCAGCGCCAGACGTTAATGCGCGTTCTGTGGTCTCGTAGGACATAAAGGGCATGTCTGAAACAACGAGAGAGTGAGGGCGAGCTCTACCCACGCATTTTGTGTGGTAGACCATATCGTCCAAAGTGACGGGTATCGTTGTGTCATGGCCCTGTAGCACCATGCCAAGAGAGTCACCGACCAAGATGGTTTCCGCGCCCGCTTCGCTGACCAAGCGCGCGAAAGTCGCATCGTAAGCGGTAATCATGACGAATTTTTCGCCTGCCGCCTTCATAGCATCTAGTGTGCTGATGGTTACGCGCTTACTCATTGCTGGTCCCCAGAGTGTATTTCAGTAACATCTTCGTTAAGAATGCCAGATTACCCGAAGAATGTCGGGTTGAAATAGTGCCGACCACTGCGAATATCCAATAAGTAGTCAACGAGTTGGACAAAATCCGTGTCACTTTTCACTAAGTCAATTTCATTGGCATTGACGATGAGCAACGGAGCGGCATCGTAGTAGTGAAAGAAGTCGCTGTAAACCTCATTCAGTTGTTCTAAGTAATGCCGATCGATACGGTGTTCGTTCACGGCTCCACGTTGCTCGATACGCTCGAGCAAGCGATCGGGTGATGCCTGTAAATAAATCACCAGGTCAGGCGCGGGCGCGTCTATCGTCAGTTGCTTATAAACCTTGTCATAGAGCGCATATTCATCGCTATCCAGATTAACGCGAGCAAAAAGCGGGTCTTTCTCGATGAGGAAATCTGACACTCGAACAGGTTCAAAAATGTCATTCTGGCGTAAGTCTTGAATCTTCTGAGCTCGCTGAAAGAGGAAAAATAACTGTGTTGCTAATGCCGCGTCGGCTTTGTTTTGATAAAAGCGCTCTAGGAAGGGGTTTTCATGGGCATCTTCAAGCAAGGTATCGTAGTTAAAAAGACGCGCTAAGCGCTGTGCGAGCGTTGTTTTACCAACACCAATCGGGCCTTCAATGGCTATATAGCCTGGCAGAGCACGTCCTTTTAGGTCGAGGGTTAGGTCGAGGCTTAGGCCGGGCGTCATGGGGCTTTCAGTGGGCATGAGCGCAAGCCCTGCTGGAACTGGCTGCCGACAGCGTTGCGGGCAGTTTGGTCACAGATACATTCGTAAGGCGCTTAAACATGTCGCCAACAGAGTCTTTACCGACAACTACGTAATCACCGCCAGTAAGCTCTATAAGCGGCGCAAGAACAAAGTCGCGCTCACCAATACCGGGATGCGGTAACGTTAATATCGGGCAGTGATGGTTTAGCTGATCGTAAAGGAGTAGGTCTAGATCTATGCACCGCTCACCCCAATGGCGTCGCTTGATTCGACCCATGGTTCTTTCAATGTTCTGCAGCTCACTCAATAGTTCGTGCGCACTTAGCTGCGTCTCCAGTGCGGCGCAGGTGTTGTAGAAGTCGGGTTGGTCTTGCGGCCCCATGGGTGCTGAGCGGTAAACGGCTGCTGTTTTTATGACTCGCGTTTTTGGCGCCAATGACAAAGCGTCAAGGGCTTGCTGCAACTGCTTAATTGGGTCGCCAATATTGGCACCTAAGCCGATATAGGCGCAGTTCACTGGCGTCTCCGTCTACGTGGTCGGCGAGTGGGTTTGCTGTCCTCTCTGGGCGGTGCNGTGCCGACAACATCTGGATTTAGTTGCTGTTGTTCTGTCCAAAAAACNCCGCAATCGTCGAGTTGCTCGCCAGCTTGTTCTCTGAGTAAAAGCAGATCATAGGCTGCTCTGAAGCGTCGCTGACTCATGATGTCGACGATACGCTTAGGCTTTCGCGCTTCAAGCTTCCCTTGCATCTCCCACATTTCACGCATCGGGATTGAAAAACGCTTCGGAATGGCTGTGTGCAGACAAGTTTCGGCCGTAACCTGTTGGCCGATGCTATTCATCGCTTGCGCTTGCGGCTCACCAGCTTGAGCCAACGCTTCGTAGCGAGGCTGAACAGCTGGCCAGAGCATTGCTGCGAGTAAGAAGGCCGGAGTTACGGGTCGATCTTTTCGCACGCGCTGATCAGTGCTCTGCATCGCCGCTGTAACCATCTGCTTATATCGCGGTTCCTTAGCGATCCTATCGGCTGCCTCTGGGGTCAGGTAGCGGAGTAAGTCGTAGTTGCACAGGAGTAAGAACGTGCTTTTTGCGTACCCCGACATAAACAATTTGAGAAATTCGTCGAACAGCCGTGCGGCAGGGATTTCGCTGAGCAACGGCCCGCAAACAGCAATCGCTTCAGCCGTTTCAGATTCAATATCGAATTGAAGTCGCGCTGAAAACCTTACTACTCGCAGCATTCGTACAGGATCTTCGCGGTATCGCGTCGCGGGATCGCCAATAATTCGAATGAGGCGAGCCTCAATGTCTTCTAAACCGCTTTGCTGATCGAGGACGCTTTCATCATCGGGGTCGTAGTACATTGCGTTAACAGTGAGATCTCGCCGTTTCGCGTCGTCTTCGAGTGAGCCGTAAACGTTGTCCCGCAGCAGCAGGCCTTTTTCCGATTGTTTGCTTGTCGAGGGTTTGGCTTCATCGCTGTCATGATGCCCGCGGTAGGTAGTGACCTCAATAATCTCTCGGCCTTGTCGCACGTGGACAATCTGAAAGCGGCGGCCGATGATCCGGGCGCTCCTAAACAAAGCTTTCGTCTGCTCGGGTGTTGCGTTAGTCGCAACGTCAAAGTCTTTTGGCTGCCCGTTGATTAGCAGATCGCGAACCGCGCCGCCCACAATAAAGGCTTCGAAGCCACCTTCTCGGAGGCGATGAACAACACTCAGAGCTGCGCGACTTATCGCTGCCTGATCGATGCCGTGACTGGCTTTGTCTATGACCCTCAATGAACGTCCTTTTAAGTAAAGGCTGACGTGGCCAGCAGTCTACTAAGTTACGGCGTCGGTGGGGAGAGTAATCTTTGGTCGGGAGGAACTTTTTGAAATTATCGGACTCTATAAACAAACATGGGGAAGTTTCCTTCCCCACCCAGGTCCGTTGTGACGCATTTTATTGTTATTTGGCCAATTATTGTTATTTTAGCTCTGCCCTGTAGGTAGCATGACCTGTGCCACTTGAATAAATATGTTGTTAATCAGTTGGTTAGGTTAAGTNGTATTTAAGGCGCTATTTAAAAGGGCGCTCTGCGTGTTCCTGCTGTTACCTTTCATCACCCTCGGTGTTACCTATCGTGGCGCTTGTCAGGTGTAATTTTAAGCGGGTTTTTGTTTGGGCGCTTTTTTTCTCGAAATATTAAAACGCTGTCTGCGCTCCCAAAGACATTTTCGGCTAATCCCCAGCTTTTGTGCGAGCTGTGTCTCTGACATCGACTCCTGATGCTCGATGACAAACCGGTGAAAGTAATCTTCTAGGGAGAGCTCTTCATCCGTGGCCGCGCTGGTATCGCTCTGTGATTCGGGGTTTGGTGCGGGTGACGTGGCGCGGCCACGGTCCGCTGGAACTAATCGAGCTATCGGAGACGCTTGTTGTATTCCGAGATCGGCGACTTCGATCTCCGCGCCCTCCGCCATGACCACGCCGCGCTCAATGGCATGCTCAAGCTCACGAACATTGCCTGGCCACTGGTAACGCAACACCGACTCCAAGGCATGATCACTTAAGCGTCTCTCTGGCTGTTCCAGTCGTCTAGCTATGGTGCCGGCGAACCACTCAGCCATAGCTCTAATATCATTCCCTCGCGCACGCAGAGGTGGGATAACGAGGCGCAGAACGTTAATACGATAATACAAATCTTGCCGAAACTCGTTGTCTTGAGCGAGCTGGGCAAGGTCTCGATGTGTCGCGCAGATGAGTCTTACGTCCACTCGTTTGCTGGTGACTGCACCGATGCGCCTAATCTCACCCTCTTGAATGAATCGGAGTAGTCGCGCCTGTGCTGCCAGAGGAAGTTCGCCTATTTCGTCTAAGAACAATGTGCCGCCATCTGCCGCTTCAATTAAGCCGATGCGGTTGGTGTTGGCGCCGGTGAATGCGCCTTTCTCATAGCCGAATAGTTCGGACTCAATAAGCGTATCGGGGATGGCGGCGCAGTTAACAGCGACCATGCGACGGCTGGCGCGAGGGCTTGATTCATGGACTCGCCGCGCCGTGAGTTCTTTGCCAGTGCCTGTCTCGCCTAAAATAAGAACGGTCGAGTCCGTTTGCGCAATTTTTCTGACGTTGACATAGAGCTTTGCGAGGAGAGGGCAGGCGCCTTCGAAGTAGCTGTTCTCCGAGGCGTCAGTTTCTATCTGTTTGTTATTCTTGACCGTAGGATGTTGTGCCAATGCCTCGTGAACGACAGCCAGTAGATCATCGGCGGCACAAGGCTTGGCTAGGTAATCTACAGCGCCTTGCTTCATCGCCTCAACAGCCGAGCGTAGGCTCGCGTAGTTGGTCATGACAACAACGGGCACGGGATGTGCTAAGGCAATCAGCTCGCTGCCAGAATCCCCCGGTAATCGTAGTTCGGTGATGACCAAATCGAATGTGAGTAGATCGTATTGCTGATCGGCACTGGCGACGCTTCCTGCTTCGGCCACTTTAATCCCATGAGATTCAAGGATTTTGCGGAGGGACTGTCGTTGATACGCTTCATCGTCGACGAGAAGAACGTGAGGCATGAATTGATACTCCGCACAGTTGTTGCCATGAGTGTCCGTTACTTTATCGCAACTCACTCGGTAACAAAACTGGGAAAATGTTACCTTGGTACACGATTTTTATGCCAGCGTTCGACATACCATTCGACTAGCTGCGTAGGTTCGCCGATCGAGCTTGGCGCTTTGGGTATGCCGAGATGCTCGGCCGCTGCGGCTAAATTAGCACAGGGTGTTGCGTTGTTTACGCCGTGCGCGCCGGCCTGCTTACTCAGCTTGTGGCCATCTGGACCGTATACCAATGGCAAGTGACCGTATTGCGGCGACGATAGCCCTAATAAGCTTTGTAATAACAGTTGCCTTGGGGTCGATTCCAAACAGTTGCCTTGGGGTCGATTCCAGGAGGTCGCAGCCCCGTATGACATGAGTGATCCCTCGGCCATCGTCACAGGCGGCCGCCAATTGGTAGGCAAAAAGCCCGTCTTTGCGACGCACAATAAAATTTGGGTGCTGCTTGCCGAGGTCAAATGTCTGCTTACCTTGAATAGCATCATCGAATTCGATATGCGTATCCGGGGGCACGATAACGCGCAAGCTAGTAGTTCTCGTTTCGCTGAGATCTCGGCGCTGACAAGCGCTGACGCATACACCCCCGGCGCCTAACGAGCTTCTACTGCAGCCGCAATAGAACGCATTTCCTTGATGTTTGAGTTGCTCGATTGCTCGAGTAAACCTATCACTGTGATGGCTTTGGTACTCGATTGCATCGGGATTGAGGCCGTGCGCCTTGAGGGCCTCTAAAATGCCCTTACTCGCGCCTGGAATCTCTCGTGGGGGGTCGATATCGTCAATGCGAACAAGCCAGAGACCCCCGTTTCGTTTGGCGTCGAGATGGCTTGCAAGGGCCGCGATCATCGAGCCCGCATGAAGCGGGCCGGTTGGGGACGGAGCGAACCGACCTACATAACGATCTAGGTAAAGAGGGTCCGCACCAAGTTCTGACATGGTTTGCGAGAAAGACTCGAGCGTTAGCCGAGCTCTTGCTTTTCTTTAATCTCCGCGAGCGTCTTACAGTCGATACACATCGTCGCGGTGAGCCTTGCTTCCAGCCTTTGGACACCAATTTCGATGCCGCAGGCATCACAGTAACCGTAGTCGTCCTCTTGAATACGCACGAGTGTCTTGTCGATCTTTTTGATGAGCTTGCGCTCTCGATCTCGCGTTCTTAGCTCGAGGCTGAACTCTTCTTCCTGAGTCGCTCGATCCGCTGGATCAGGGAAGTTCGCCGCTTCATCTCGCAAATGGGTCATAGTCCCTTTTACTTCATCAACGAGGTCTGCCCGCCAGTTGAGCAATAGTTGGCGAAAATGCTCAAGTTGCTCCTGATTCATGTAGGACTCGCCTCGAGCGGGCTTGTAGGGTTTGAAATTCTCAAAGCGCTGGACGGTGCCAACGGCCCTTGCCACGTTGCTAGCCTTTGTCTTTCTGCTCTTTGCTTTAGTTGCCGTACCTTTTTTAGCAGGTGCAGTTTTAGCAGGCGTTTTAGCGGCAGGCTTTACGGTTGTCTTTTTCGCAGGTGCCTTTTTCGCAGGTGCCTTTTTCGCAGGTGCCTTTTTAACAGCTGCAGTTTTAGCAGGCACCTTAGCGGTAGGCTTGGCGGTTGCCTTTTTAGCAGGTGCTTTTTTAGCAGGCGCTTTCGCGGTCGGTTTTGCGGTTGTCT
>JGI26080J50196_1000578_pt1 | contig 16785 bp, 14 predicted proteins | sample SaaInl0LU_22_DNA_FD_50196 | JGI IMG/M metagenome (IMG submission 50196)
GGTGTTGCGCGCATGATTCGCTCCGTTTATCTTATTTTTTTAGAAAAAAAATGGGCCGCACTAGGGCGGCCCGAAAAGGGGGGGAGTGTCGGAGACGTCCGAACAATCTCCCCGTCGTGCTGGTAAAATACCCTAGCCCCAAGAACCGTTAGTTCTGGCGATAGGTAAACATCGTCTAGTGCTTGTGTCCGCAACTACTGCCACCTTTGTGGTTGTGGCCACAGCTGCCACCTCCACCGTGACTGTGACTTGAGGCACCGCCCGTACGCACTCCACCCGTTACCGTACGTTTACTCGAGAGCGAACCGAAGGAGGGTGTTTCGCGGCTGTTACTATACATCTGCTTTGCAAGTGCGACGTTGGAGGCACAGCCGCAGGCTGTTGCAGCCGCGCTTTTATAATCAACTTGAACGTGCTTTTTCAGACCGACAACATGGACAGCCGGAGCTCCCATAATGATGCGCGCTATTGCTTCACCAGTTTCAGGATGCGTTGTCATCGCTGAATCGTGCATACTATGGACGATTTTGAAAATTTCGCCTGTTTCTGTCGATTGGTAAGTATAGGTTGGCATATTTGCCTCCTCTGTTAGGCCGAAGCCATAAACGTTTAGTAAGCGTTGGCTACAAACAGCTCTTGCGCTGGGAACAGTGTGATTACGCGACAACCAGTGGCTGTTACAACAATCTCTTCTTCTATACGTGCGCCACCGTTACCGTCTGCTGCAGGGCAGTAGGTTTCGAGTGCGAAAACCATGCCCTCTTGTAGCTCAAACGGGTTCGCGAATGAGACCAGGCGGCTGATGATTGGGCGCTCGTGCAGTGCGAGGCCAAGACCGTGTCCAAACTGCAAACCGAAAGCTTCCATTTCGTTAGCAAAACCAAACTCTTGAGCGGCAGGCCATACGGCTGCGATCTTGTCTGTTGTCATACCCGGTCTAACCAGTGCGATAGCCGCATCGATCCACTCGCGCGCTTTGCGGTACGCATCCACCTGTGCAGGAGACTTGCTACCGACGTTTAATGTGCGGTAGTAACATGTGCGGTATCCCATGTAAGACTGAATGATGTCAAAGAACGCTTGATCACCAGGACGGTACATACGGTCAGTAAAGTTGTGTGGGTGTGGGCTACAACGCTCACCCGATACTGCGTTGATCGCTTCTACGTCATCAGAACCGTTGTCGTAGAGAAACTTGTTCGCCATAGCGACTAGCTCATTCTCACGCTTGCCGGGCTTCAATTCATCAGCAATAAGTTGGTAACAGCCGTCTACCATTGCTGCTGATTGGTTCAATAGAATGATTTCGTCCATGCTCTTAATTTGACGAGCATTCAGCATTACCTGCTGTACATCACGAACATCTAGGCCCACTTTCTGCAGTGCGAACAACATCGGTGGCTCACATACGTCAACACCGATTGGCATATCAGCAACGCCTTCAGCTTTTAAGATGTCGTAAATCTCTTTTGCAGCATTAGCGAATAGACCCGCTTCTTCTGCAACAGAACCACGAAGGCCTAGCATACCCGCACGCCAGTGGTCGTTTTCAAACCAGGGGTTGTGAAGACGGTGGTGAGCGGCTGCGCTACCAAAATCCCATAGGTAGGGATCAGAGTTGCCTGTAAATAGTGCGTAACGACAGATCTTATCGCGCGACCACTCACCGATAACACTGCTGGTTAGGTAGCGGATGTTGTTGTTATCGAAACATAACATCGCACCTAGATCTGACTCACGCAGAGCCTGACGTGCACGTTCTACACGGTAGTTATGTAGGCGACGAAAATCGACGCGCTCTTCAAAGTCAACATTCATACGGCCTGGCGCAGGGATAGGACGGCTCCAGTCCCAGCGAGGATCAAGTGCATCAGTGGTCACTAATGTTGGCTCAATAATTATTTTACTCATCTTCTATTCCTTAATCTTTAGTGCTCTAGGCAAACGGTGAGATGCCTTTTAAATTTTTCTAATGTGCTTTTATGCCTGAAATTGCTTGTATCAGATTGTCCTCAGTCACCTCCTCAGAGGTGAATGTGCGCAATATTTGGCCGGAGTACATGGCTGCAATCCTGTCAGACACACCTAGAATTTCTGGCATTTCTGAACTGATAACGATGACGGCATAACCTGATGCTGCAAGTTCGCGAATGAGTTTGTGTATTTCGGATTTCGAACCCACATCAATGCCGCGTGTTGGCTCATCAACAATCAATACACTGGGGTGCATAGAGAGCCATTTACCGATAACGATTTTCTGTTGGTTACCACCTGAAAGGTTGCCGACGGTTTGACGCCAGCCAGGTGTGCGGATATCCAGTCGATCACGATATTGATCAAATACAGCGATCTCTGCGCCATCTGAAACAAAAGGCCCTGCCGTGAGGTCGTCGACCTGCGGCAGTGTCATGTTGTCACGGCAGTTCATACCAAGCACCAGGCCCTGACCTTTACGGTCTTCAGGTACTAGTGAAATGCCTTTGCTGATAGCGCTAACCGGAGAGGCGATCACAGTCTCTTCGCCATCAAGTAAAATCGCACCGCCAGTCGGTTGGCGAAGGCCAAATAGTGTTTCTGCAATTTCGGTACGACCTGCGCCTACCAGGCCATAGAAGCCGAGTACTTCACCGCGTCGAACCTGGAAACTTACGTTCTGATACAGTGAGCCACAAGAGAGGTCTTTTACCTCTAGCGCAACGTCACCCAGTTCGTGGGTGATAGGGCTACGCGTTAGATCAAGCTTCCGCCCGATCATCATCTGGGTAATGCTCTCTTCATCCGTGTCTGCAGTGTTTAAAGACCCTTGGTACTGACCGTCGCGCAATACACTGACTTTGTCGGTGATTTTGAAGATCTCTTCCATGCGGTGTGAGATGTAAACAATGCCCACGCCCTGTTTTTTAAGGTCATCAATGACATCAAAAAGTACTAGTTTTTCAGCATCAGTGAGTGATGCAGTGGGCTCATCAAAGATAACCGCCTTAGCATCTACTGTAAGTGCACGTGCTATCTCAACCATCTGTTGGTTGGCAATTGAGAGGTCCCCCACACGGGTTTTAGCATCGAAGCCAACTTTCAATTTCTTTAAGATCGCGTTGGTGTTGTTGTGCAGTGTCTGCCAATCTACACGACCAAAGCTTTTGCGGGGCAACTCACCAAGATAGACGTTTTCAGCAACGCTTAGCTCTTGCGCTAAGCTAAGTTCTTGGTGAATAAACACCACGCCTTTGGATTTAGACTCAAGTGGGTTAGCCATTACAGTGGCTTGCTCACCAACGAAAATCTTTCCCTCGTCTGGCTGGTAAAGGCCGCCCAGGACTTTCATCAGTGTGGACTTGCCTGCGCCGTTTTCGCCCATCAGTGCGTGTACTTCACCGGGCATGACTGAGAACGAAACATTATCTAGGGCTTTAACGCCAGGGAATGTCTTTACGATTCCTTCAAGGCGCAATGCCGGAGCTTGATTCATCATACTTTCAACTCCCCTTTGCCTTTGACGTTTAGCTGACGGTCAAGGAACAAAACAGCGATTAGAATTAGACCGATTACAAGGTTTACCGTGGAGGTATCTGCACCTATGTGCCCAAGACCCTTGCGCAGCAACTGGATAGCAATGACGCCACCAAGTGTTGAGATAATTGAACCTGAACCACCGGTTAGTTTAGTGCCGCCCAGAACGACAGCGGTGATAACCCAAAGCTCATAGAGCTGACCATCGTTGGGATTTACCGAACCGCTCTCGGAGTAGAACACCACAGCTGAAAGTGCAGCCAGGAAGCCTATCAGCATGAAGTTCAGCATCATGTGCGGACCGACACGTATACCTGCGTTGACGGCTGCATCGCGGTTATCNCCGATGGCGTAAGCATTTCGGCCATGCACGGTAAAGCGCATGATGAACCAGAATACGATNACTACAGCTGCTAGGAACCAGGTGGCTGTATGTATGCCTAGGAATTGAGCTTCGGCAAAATCGACCAGTGTCCAGTTAAGGTTTGATGTTGGGTTCTCGCCATTAAACATGAAGACAAGACCGCGATAACCCAGCATTGAGCCAAGGGTCACGATGAACGCATCAACACCTGTTTTCCAAACAATCAGCCCGTTCAATGCGCCAAGTACTATGCCGACTAACAGCGCTAACAGCCAAGCTAGAGGTATCACCATATCACCCATGTCGGCGAATATTGGCAGTCTCATACTTTCAAGAAGCACAATCCCGGCGATAGCAAAAATTGCACCGACACTCAGATCAATGTTGCCGTTGACCATGATAATAGTCATGCCAACCGCGATAATACCGATAGGCGCTGACTGTTTTAGGAGCAGAAGCATGTTGTCTGCATCCATAAACGCCTTTTCACTGAATGAGAGGTACTCTCCAGCAATGCTGAAGAACACGAGTTCAATGATGATGAACAGCCATATTGCGCCGTCCTTGATGTATGTAGATATGTTTCCCGCTTTCATCTCATAGACTCCTTATACCGACGCCCAGAACTTGCCGCGCTTAACAGAGATGTCGAGCCAAACAGCGAGAATGATGATGATCCAGGTGATAACAAACTGCACATAGAAGGGCAGCCCCATCAGCAGAAGACCGTTTTGAATAAAGCCGAGCATGAGTACGCCGACTAGTGTCTTGAATACGGTACCTGAACCGCCGAGCAATGAGGCACCACCGAGGATGATGGCGGCTAGCACTTCAAGTTCTAAGCCTTGTCCAACGGTGTTTTGGCTTCCCATTGAACGGCTCGCTTGAATTAGCCCTGCTGTTGCAACACAGAATGCCGAAAGCAAGTAACAGATAAATACTGTTTTAGAACTCTTAATACCTGAAAAAGTCGCTGCCGTCGGGTTGCCACCGACTGCATAGACTTTGCGGCCAAAGGGTGTTTTAGCTAATAAGGTTCCCAGAAGGGCAACCAGCGCTAAAAATATAATGATGGGAACAGGAACACCCAAAATATCGCCCTGTCCAAAAAAGCCGAACCAAGTGGACTCTTTATCGGCGATGTCCATGTTCTTACCGCCTGAATAGGTCAGTGTAAGGCCATGTATAGCGGACAGCATACCTAAGGTAACGATTAGCGAGTTCAGCTTAAGATAACCCACCAAAAAGCCTATAAAACCGCCAAGTCCCAATGTCATCAGGTACATTGTGGGTATGGCAAGGCCAGCTCCGAGTTTGTCATGCAAGTCCAGTACAACAATGGTCGAAAATGACATCATCGAGCCGACTGACAGGTCTAAGTTGCCGCTAATAACCACGAAGGTTACACCTAGGGCCATAACACCTAGAATCGCAGATGAGCGAACAACGCTCAGCAGGTTATCGCTGGAGATAAACCGAGGCTCTGCAAATGCGAAAATCGCCATAAATATAACGAACGCAACAATGATGCCCTGTCGTCCGAGAAAACTGATTAATTGACTACTGGCGAGATTTGCCATGCGGGTCTCCCTAACTACGCTGGGTGTTTGTTCTTATTAATGGTTTTTAGCTGGGGAGGCGGTGTAAGGCGCAAGCTAAAAACCTGAGATAGTAACTAAGGGGGCACCCCAGGGTACCCCCTTATCATCACATCAATTTAGAACACTGGCTTCGTGAAGTTGCTCATGTTGTCTTGAGTGATTTTTGGAGTATCGAAGTAGTTCAGGAACGGCAGATCCTTGCCATTTAGAATATCGATAGCTGTTTTCAATGCTGCTTCAGCATCGTCTACGGGTGACTGGTAGATTGAACCCCAGTATTCGCCAGCAGCCATTGCTTCATAACCAACTGCGAAGTTAGTTGCGCCAACAAAGATGATGCCTTCACGGTTAGCTGCGCGAGCAGCGTTCAGTGCACCAACACCCATGTTGTCATCGCCAGCGTAAACACCATCGATATCATCGTATTTCACCAAAAATGCTTCCATAACCTGCTGAGACTTCTCGCGGTTCCAGTCACCTGGCTGCTCGTCAAGCATGGTTACGTTAGGGCACACTTCTGGAAGACGATCATTGAAGCCTTTCGCACGTTCGATAGCCGTGGTGTAACCAGGCTGACCGGTAATGTGAACAACCTTAGCTTCGTTTTCGATACCCATTGCCTTGAACTTGTCACACATGATTTCCGCAGAACGGCTACCCTGAGTGATGTTGTCTGGGCCTGAGAATGAACGGATGAAGTCAAAACCACCTTCAGCGATGTTCGAGTTTGTCACTACGACTGGGATACCCGCTTTGTGAGCTTTACGAACGGCTGGAATAACGGCTTCGCCGTTAGTTGGCCAGATGATGATAGCTTCAACGCCCTGTTGGATAAGGTCTTCAACCTGAGCGATTTGACGTGCAACGTCGCCGCCAGCGTCGAGAACGACTGCTTCAACTTTGTCGTTAGCCGCTGCAGCTGCAGTAAATGCTTTGTCGTAAGTCGTTTGGTAGCTGTCCACACCAACATTGTTCTGTGTGATACCAATTTTCATTACGCCGTGGGCACCCGCCATAACAGTACCTGAGGTTGCTAGAACGGCAGTTGCGATTGCAGTGCTAAGTACAGTTTTCATTTTCATCGTTACTTTTCCTTCCCTTATTTTTTTTCTCTATCCTGAAAAAACGGTCTAGTTAGTGTTAACCAGTTTCGGTTTGTTTTATTCAGTGGGCTTACACTAACCGTCATCCATTTTGATAAAACCACCCTTTTTATCCAATATGGACATATCGACATCCATAATGGATATCATAATGGTTAATAATATTCATTATGAGCGTTAGCCTAGTGGAACTAAAAAAAAGAACGCAAGACTGCATTTGGCTCTTTTTATAAATAATGAAATGCAGTGACTTGTGAAGGAAAAATTGATGACGGTTATTCAATCAAAATTTGATATGTCAGTTGCAGCTAAAACAGCACCAGCAGTTGATGGGCCAGAGCGCGGTGTACCTCAGTTTCTAGAGTATTTAGATGAAATGGTATCACTGCTTGAGGCTGCAGCGCCCTTATATGGCGCTAATCCACATATCAGGATGTCCATAGAACTATTACGCCGTCATTTCCAGTCAAAGACCACCCAGCCCAGTTTACTTATAGATGTCAGTGGTGTGCCTTATGCAACAGCGACCCGTCGCCTTAATGAATTAATTGCTTCAGGTCTTATAGAACGCCGCGCTAAATCTAAGACTGAACGCAGTTTTACGCTACACCCAAGTGACAGCTTGTTATCGAAATGGTCACAGATGGCTAAAGATCATTTGGAGATACTGAGCGATAGTTACGCTGGTAGTATTACGTCCAACAATCAGTCTGACCGTTTTTATGGTTCTGCTTATTTTAGTGAGAAAAACGCACCGCCGCTAAATGTGTTGAGTAAGCCGTTAACTCTATCTGGAGGTCTTCGCTTACTTACACACAGCGACCCCTCTTTCTTAGTTATGAATAACTTGCGTCGCCATTTTGAGGTCGTCGTGGGTTGTCCGATTCATCATCGTTCTTACTCGCTAGATAAGTTGTATGACGAGGCGGTATTAAATGCTGCACGCGATCGTAGTGCCCATGATTTGGTCTCCATTAATCTTCCCTGGGTGGGGGAATTTGCTGAAAAGGGTTTACTACTAGCACTAGACGATATTATTGATATTGAGCGTCTGGATCCTACTGATTTTCACCCTGCAAGCTGGAAGGCCTGTCATTGGAACGGGAAGTGTTATGGCATCCCAGTAGAGACGACCTGTGAAGTTTTAATGTATCGCTCTGACCTCTTCTACGACAAAGGATTTTTGCCACCTAAGACAACAAATGAGCTTCTTAGTATCGCAAAGGCCTTTCATGATCCTAAAAAGCAGATGTATGGAATTGCCTGGAATGCGGCGCGTGGTACAGCGCTTGGCCATACTTTTATGATGGCGATGGCTGATTTCGGGCAACCGATTATTGACTTGGAACCTGATGAGCTAGGTTTTTCAACCTCTGAGTTGAGTGAGCGTAACTACAACGCGATGATTGATTCGGAGGGTGGTTTAAAAGCGGCTGAGTTTCTTCTTGAGCTTATGAAGTATTCAGCGCCTGGCGTGTTGACCATGTCTTGGTATGAGCGAACCCGCGCTTATGCTCAGGGTAAGGTGGCAATGGCGTATGGCTTTACCCAGATGAGTCCTTATTTTGAACAGGATGAGAATTCCCCTGCGTTTGGCAACACCGGATACATACCGCATCCTGCGGGCGAAGGTCGTGAGCCTATTTCGCCCGTGGGCGGTTTTATTTTAGGTATTCCAAGTAATTTAAACGAGCGTCGAGTTCGTGATGTAAGCCTAGCGCTTGAAACATTTACATCGGCACGTGCACAGACTCTTTATGTCGAAAGTGGCAGTCGCGGCGTTTCGCGTTACTCTGCCAGTGAAGATCCACGGGTACGCACTGACTCACCAGTAATCGAGGTAATAGATGAGCTTTCGCGCCAAGGTGCACTGCAGTCTTGGCCAAGACCACCGATCCCAGAAGTGGGGTCAATAACACAAGTTTGCGGCATCGTAATGCACGAAATGCTGCGAGGAATCATAACCCCTCGCGAGGCGCTGGTGCGCGCTCAAGAGGGTGCGCAACAAATAATAGAAAACTGGAAAGTACAATAATCAAGGAGTTGTTTCATATGAGCCCAACAAGACTGGCTGGTAAAAACATTGTAATCACTGGCGCTGCACAAGGCATGGGTGCCGCTAACGCACTTTACTTTGCTGCACAGGGAGCAAACGTAGTCGTAGGCGACCTTAACTTTGATGGTGTTAAGGAGGTTGCTGAGAAAATTAATGCATTGGGTAATGGCAAAGCCGTTGCCGTTCAGATGAACGTCACCAAGCGTGAAGATCACACTGCAGCTGTTAAAGCCTGTGTTGATGCATTCGGTTCGATCAATGTTTACCTAAATAATGCAGGTGTCAACAAGCCTAAGATGTTCCTCGATATCGATGAGGAAAACTGGGACTTCATCATGAATGTTAATGCTAAGGGTATGCTATTTGGCATGCAGGAAGCGGCTAAGCAGATGATCGCTCAGGGTCCAATGGAAGATCACCCATACAAAATTGTAAACGTAGGTTCAATCCTTTCGCGCGCAGCATTCTTGGATGTAATTCCTTACTCATGTTCTAAGCACGCTGCACTAGCAATGATTACCGGTGGTGCTAAAGCACTGTGGGAACACAAGATTACCGTTAACGGTTACGGCCCAGGTGTCGTTGCGACTGAACTTTGGAAGCAGTTAGATAAAGATCTTGTAGAGATCGGCATGTTCGAGAAAGAAGGCGAGTCGATGGACAAGCTAGCTGAAACTATGATTCTGATGAAGAAACTCTCTACACCAGATGATGTTGTCGGTACTGCTGCCTTCTTATGTTCTGACGAGAGCGACTACATGACAGGTCAGCTTCTAATGATCGATGGCGGCATCATCATGCAGTAATACTGAACGCTCAGTTCAGTTCTTGCGGCGGTCAACTCAAGGGTTTGACCGCTCGCGTTACGCGCTAGCCATTCGTTAGTGCGCTGATTCAAAACCCGCTTATTAACAATGTTTTGGCGTTTTCTCGTCATGCAGGTTTTGTACTGCCGTTTTTCAAGGATTTTTAATACAGGGGACTCAGTAATGAGTACAACAGATATGAACAACACTGCGGAAGACTACCTGCGTATGTACCGCCAAATGGTCCGTATTCGCTCATTTGAAGATAACGCCAACCAACTCTACCTGTCAGCTAAGATGCCGGGTCTTACCCATATGTATTCGGGTGAAGAGGCGGTTGCAGTCGGTATCTGTGAAGCGTTGACGCCTGAAGACAAAATCACCTCGACACACCGCGGACACGGTCACTGTGTTGCTAAAGGTGCAGATTTTAAAGCCATGTTCTGCGAGCTTCTTGGTAAAGAAGAGGGCTATTGCCGCGGTAAAGGTGGCTCTATGCACATTGCTGACCAGTCAAACGGTAACCTGGGCGCGAACGCAATCGTTGGTGGCTCTATGGGTATCGCAACAGGTGCCGCTTTGAGTTCAAAAATGCGAGGCTCCGGCGAAGTTGCTGTCTGTTTCTTTGGTGATGGTGCAACTGCACAGGGCCTTATGTACGAAGTCATGAATATGGCTGCACTGTGGAATTTGCCGGTTATCTATGCCTGTGAAAACAACGGTTACTCTGAGTACACAAAAACTGAAGAGATCGCTGCAGGCTCTATTGTTGCCCGTGCTGAAGCCTTTGGTATTGAGTCTTACCAGGTGGATGGTCAAGACGTTCTTGCGGTTAACAAGTTGGCGCAAGAGCTAGTAGAACGCTCGCGCAAAGGCGAGGGTCCATTCTTCCTTGAGCTTATGACCTATCGTTACCACGGTCACCATGTCGGTGATATCAACCGTGAATACTACCGTGCGAAAGATGAAGAGGCGGATTGGAAAACCAACCGTGATCCAATTATCCGTTTCCGTGGTTGGTTGCTAGAGCAGGGTATCGCTTCTGATGAAGAGATTGATGCGATTAATGCAGAGATTAAACAAGATGCTGAGGATGCGGTGGCTTATGCCTTAGCTGCGCCTTACCCAGATGCATCAGAAGTCGATATGCATGTGTTCACCGATATTAAACATGCTGTAGCTTAAGGAGTTCTAGAATGCGTAAGATTACCCTTTCAAAAGCGGTTAACGAAGCCTTAGCTGAAGAGATGCGCCGTGACGAAACCGTCTTTATTATTGGTGAAGACGTAGCCGAAGCCGGTACCCCCTTTAAGATCCTTTCGGGACTTGTTGAAGAGTTTGGTACTAACCGTGTCATTGATACGCCTATATCTGAACCCGGTTTTATGGGTATTGGTGTGGGTGCCGCGATGACCGGTATGCGCCCTGTTGTTGATCTAATGTTTGGTGACTTCATTTTCCTAATCATGGATCAGTTGTGTAACCAAGCAGCAAAAACTCACTACATGTCCGGTGGTAAGCTTAACGTACCATTGGTACTGCGTACTAACCTAGGCGCAACGCGTCGTTCTGCTGCTCAGCACTCACAGTCTTTGCATGCCATTGTCGCGCACATTCCGGGTGTAAAAGTTGCGTTGCCATCTTCAGCGTACGAAGCAAAAGGCCTGCTGAAAACAGCTATTCGTGACGACAACCCCGTTGTCATTTTTGAAGACAAGCTGATGTACCAAGACAGCGCTGAAGTACCTGAAGAGGAATACACCATTCCATTCGGTGTAGCTAACGTTAAGCGTGAAGGCACTGACATTACATTGATCGGTACCTCTTCTATGGTTCAGGTGTGTGAAGCCGCGGCGGAGATACTGGCGCAGCAGGGTATCAGTGCTGAAGTTATCGACCCACGTACAATTGTGCCGTTGGATGAGAAGACACTGATTGAGTCAGCTAAAAAGACCAGTCGCGTTATTGTTGTAGATGAAGGTCACCAGAGCTTTGGTGTTACGTCAGAGATTGCTAGCCGTATTAACGAGAAAGCTTTTTACTACCTNGATGCNCCCGNNNTGCGCATCGGTGCGATGGATGTACCTATTCCATTCTCACCAGCGCTTGAAGACCTAACCGTTCCTTCCCCAGAGGTTGTAGTGAAGCAGGCTTTACGACTGGTTCGCGGGGAGTTGATTGATGTCGCATGAGATAATAATGCCTGCACTTGGGATGTCCCAAGACACCGGCACACTTTTAGCCTGGCACAAGGCTGAAGGTGAAGCGGTGACTCAGGGTGAGATCCTATTTGAGGTTGAGACCGATAAGTCAACTGTGGAAGTTGAAGCGCCTGCTGACGGTTTTCTTGTAGGTGTCTCTGCTGAAGCGGGCGCTGAAGTGCCTGTAGGTAATGTGATTGCTTACATTCGAGATACAGCCGATGCGGTTGAAACGGCNTCTACTTCCTCTGCTACTGCGCCAACAGCTTCTTCGAATGAAGAGAGTCTGCCAGAAGGTCAGACTGTGATTATGCCAACGCTGGGTATGTCACAGGATACAGGTCTTCTAGTGAACTGGGCGAAAGAGCCGGGTGAGGCTGTAGAAGCTGAGGATGTGTTGTTTGAGGTTGAAACCGATAAGAGTGTTGTTGAGGTACCTGCAGGTCACTCGGGCTTCTTAGTGGCCCGTTTAGCGGCCGCCGGTGATGAAGTGCCGACGGGTGATACCATTGCAATCATCTCTGCAACAGCGGTAGCCAANCCAATTGATCGTGCTTACAGCAAAGGCGCCGTCCCTGTTGCGGCTGCAGTGGAAGCAGATCCATCCCCATCCCCTGANGCTTCAGTGCAGGCTCCAGCAAAGGCTCCGGTCTCTGCGCCGGCTAAAGCTGTAGCGCATGTTACAGCTCCAGAAGGTCGTGTGTTGGCGTCGCCAAAACTGCGTCGTTTAGCACATCAAGCAGGCCTTGACCTGCACAAGCTTGCAGCANCAGGTCATCCACAGCCGTTTCATGCACGTGATTTTGATGCGCTTAAGCAAGCCAACCTAGCTCAGCCTGNCAATCAACTTGCGGTGGGTGGCACTGTTCATCGTCTAGTTGCGAGTGTTGAAGCGCAGCCAATAACCGATCTGGTTAGCTGGTTGAAAACCTCTGGGTATGAGATCTCTATGCCGCAGATTTTGGCTGGTTTTGCGGGTGCAAGTTTCGGCGTGGGCAGCCATATTCTGGTTGAGACGCTTAAAGGCAGCACAACGTACCTTTCGGCTCATCAGCTTTCTGATACCACTGAGGTTGAAGCGAATCATGACTTTGTTGTTCGTGATATGCGCGGATCCTTCTTACAAGAGGCGCACTTCAGTAACGAAGCGACTCCGGTCGTCGTGCTGACATCAAATGCACAGCATGTGTCAGTCACACTGACCTATTCGGATAGTCAGATTACGACAGTAGAGGCTTGTGCTCTGCTCAACGAATTCGCCGGTCGTCTGCAAGACCCGATCCGGCACCTTTTTTAAGAAGTAGGTATCAAAATGACCGATGTAAAGACAATGATGAGTACCGTTCCTACTGACCTGTACATTAACGGCACTTTTGTTCCGGGAAGCGAGAATAATCGCTTCGACGTGATTAACCCAGCGACCGAGCAGGTGCTTGCATCTGTTGCCTCAGCTGAACTGGCTGATGCCGACCTCGCCTTAGATGCTGCTGAAGCAGCGATGGCAGAGTGGGCGGCGCGTACTCCGCGTCAACGCTCAGAAGTTCTGCGCAAGGCGTGGGAACTTATGGATGCGCGTATCGATGAGTTTGCACAACTGATTACCCTTGAGAACGGTAAGGGTCGTGCAGATGCAGTTGGCGAAGCACGTTACGCAGCGGAGTTTTTCCGTTGGTTCGCAGAAGAAGCAGTCCGTGCTGACGGTATGATTACCCATGCCCCTGCTTCGGGTGCTCGCATCATCGTACAGCATAAGCCAGCAGGTTTGGCTGTATTGGTGACACCGTGGAACTACCCGGCTGCAATGGGTACGCGCAAGATTGCTCCGGCACTGGCTGCAGGTTGTGGCGTCATTATTAAACCTGCTTCAGAGACACCGCTCACTATGCTGGCGCTTATGCCGCTATTAGAAGAAGCGGGTGTACCAGCCGGTCTGGTTAATGTTTTGCCATCGCGCCGTACAGGTCCACTGGTTGACCACCTAATGCATGACCCACGCGTGCGTGTCGTCTCATTTACAGGTTCAACTGAAGTGGGTCGTACACTGTTGAAATCGGCGGCCGATCAGGTACTGACACCTGCAATGGAACTCGGTGGCAACGCGCCGGTAATCGTATTCGATGACGCTGATATGGATAAAGCGATCGAAGGCACCATGCTGGCAAAAATGCGTAACCTTGGCGAAGCCTGTACTGCAGCGAATCGTATTTATGTTCACGAAGCGATTGCCGACGAGTTTACCACTCGTTTAAGCGCTGCAATGTCAGCACTTAAAGTAGGCGATGGCATCGACCCAAGTGTTGATGTAGGCCCCCTGGTTAACCAGAAAACTCTGGATAAAGTGCAGTTCTTTGTTGATGACGCTATCGCTAAAGGCGCGAAACTAGAGTGCGGTGGTAAAGCACTTGAGGGTGTAGGTTACTTCTTCCCACCAACTGTTCTATCGAATGTTTCTGAAGACGCAGAGTGCGTAAACGATGAGATATTTGGCCCTGTCGCAGCTATCCAGACCTTCGTCGATCAAGAAGATGTTATTCGTCGCGCTAATAACACCGAGTACGGTTTGGTCGCTTATGTCTTCTCTGAAGATATGAAGCGCGCGTTACAGGTATGTGAGCGTATGGATTACGGCATGGTTGGTTTAAACCGTGGCCTGGTTAGTGATCCTGCGGCACCTTTCGGCGGAAGCAAGCAGTCCGGACTCGGTCGCGAAGGCGGTCATGAAGGTATGTTGGAGTTTATGGAAACTCAATATATCTCGGCCAGTTGGTAGGAGATTAGTATGAATAACTACTCAGCATCGCCGGCTGTACGTGCAAAAGCACGTGAGCAGGGCATAGATCTAGCGAAGCTAGCTGGAACCCTTGGTAAAACACAGATTTCATTGGATGATCTGCACAGTGGAGATTCAGCAGTAGCTGCACCCTCGCGTAGCCAAGATCTTCAGTACTGGGACGTCGACCATAGTCAGTACGGCCCTGTTACTGAGCAGACTACCTCAAAGATTGACCGTATAGCATCGGCTAACTTATCGGCGGCTAGCTCTGTCATTCCGCAGGTAACGCATCAGGATCAGGTCGATGTATCGGCGCTAGAAGCGATTCGGGCTAAGTACAAACAGGATGCACTGGAGTCGGGTGTTCGATTGACCAGCCTTGCATTCTATGTAAAAGCCTTGGCACTGAACCTAAAGCGTTTTCCGAAGTTTAACGCTTCGCTAAGCCCCGATGGCACAACACTCTTTATGAAGGAGTATGTGCATATTGGTGTGGCGGTTGATACCGAATACGGCCTTATGGTGCCTGTTATTCGTGATGCCGACAAAAAAGGCCTGTGGCAGATTGCATCTGAAATCACTGATCTGGCAGGTCGTGCAAAGTCACGCAAGCTAGGCCCAAATGATATGGGCGGTGCTTCAATGACTATCTCTAATCTGGGCGGTATTGGCGGTACTGGCTTCACGCCAATCGTTAATCCACCCGAGGTGGCCATTTTGGGTATCACTCGCACCGAGATGCGCCCGCACTGGGATGGTGAAGCCTTTGTAGCCAAGCCTATGGTTCCGCTTGATATGAGCTATGACCACCGCGTGATTAATGGTGCAGATGCTGCACGCTTTTTGTCAGCATTGACTGCGTCATTGGCTGATCCTCGTTTACTACTTATTTGAGGATCAAATAGTATGACTAAACACGCAGATTTTGCCGTTATAGGTGCAGGCCCTGGCGGTTATGCATGTGCATTTCGGGCAGCGGATCTTGGGTTGAAAGCGGTTCTAATCGATCCGCGCGCGACCCTAGGTGGCGTCTGTCTGAACGAAGGCTGTATTCCTTCAAAGGCACTTCTACATGCTGCTGAAGTGATAAAAGAAGCGTCACACATGCACGATTGGGGTATCAGTTTTGGTAAAACCAAAATTGACCTCGATGCGCTTAGAGCAAAGAAAGAGGGCATTGTCGGTGCATTGACGGGTGGACTTTCGGGTCTCGCCAAGCGCCGTAAGGTTGAAGTTGTCAAAGGGTACGCGAAATTCACCGGACCTAAATCNTTTGANGTTAATGGCGAGACATGGACCTTTGATAAGGCGGTTATATCCGTTGGATCCGAGCCCATTTCACTGCCCGGTTGGCCTGAAGACGACCGTATTTGGGACTCGACAGATGCACTAGAGCTTCGTCATGTGCCTAAAAAGCTTGTGATCGTTGGTGGCGGTATCATTGGTCTGGAAATGGCGACCGTCTACTCGGCTCTGGGCTCTCAGGTCCAGATTATTGAGATGGCGGACCAGATCGCAGCGGGTTCGGATACTGAGTGTGCGACGATACTTCGTTCAGCATTAGAAGCTGATGGTGTTGTGATTCATACCCAAACCCGTGTGGTTGAGGTGAGTGCCGCTAAATCAGGGATAACCCTCAGTTGTGAAGGCGCTTTTGAAGGGCAGATCAAAGCTGACAATGTGATTCAGGCAGTGGGTCGTCGTGCCAATGGTTTGAAGATCAATGCAGAAGCGGCTGGTCTTAGCGTGCTACCCAATGGCGTTATCGAAGTGGATGAGAGCTGTCGTACAGCGCAAGCTGATATCTACGCGATCGGTGATGTGACCGGTAATCCTATGCTTGCACACCGTGCGACTCACCAAGGCCATGTGGCTGCGGAAGTCTGTGCAGGCCATGCGGCTGCTTTAGATACCAACCTNATTCCATCAGTTGCTTACACCAATCCAGAGTTAGCTTGGGTGGGTTTAACGCCTGCACAAGCAAAGGCTCAGGGTGTAGCGCACAAGGTAAGTAGTTTCCCTTGGGCAGCTAGCGGCCGTAACCTTGCGAGCGGTGGCACCGATGGTGTGACTAAGCTGGTTTACTGTACAGAGACTCATCGTATTCTAGGTGCAAGCATTGTTGGCCGTGGTGCGGGAGAGTTGCTTAGCGAACTGGTCCTAGCGATGGAGATGGGTTCTACACTCGAAGATATCGCCTTGACTGTTCATGCGCATCCAACTCTGTCTGAGACAACTGCTTTCGCAGCAGAGCGTGCCCTAGGAACACTCACAGACCTGTAAAACACCACTCAGCGCGCAGTAAACTGCGCTCGCACACGTGTTCACATCCCGTTTTGGCGATATGTACACACAGTTAAAGTACAGACCT
>JGI26080J50196_1000584_pt1 | contig 16748 bp, 18 predicted proteins | sample SaaInl0LU_22_DNA_FD_50196 | JGI IMG/M metagenome (IMG submission 50196)
GCGGGCGGTGTTAGATGGGCTGGGCGGGATTGCCATTTTCTTTGCCTTGGGATGCACGCTCATCGCCTTTGTCACCTTTGTTGTCCCGGCCGATGGGGTGCCACTTGTGGATTTGACGCAGCTTTTTGCCGATATGCGCAGGGCGCCCGGCGATTATATTTGGTTGATGGTGACGCTGTTTTCCACGCTCCTACCCACCCTATTGCATCTCTCTGTCGCGGTGCTCACCCTAGGGTTGCAATACCCTGCAGGGGTGCGCAATTTTGTGGCCGGTCTTTTGGAGCGCGGAGAGCATAGCGGGCAAGCGGCCCTCCTCTCTGGCATATGTATTTGCGCCATGATCACCATCGCGCTTTGGTGTCCGATCTGGATCTTTACCTTCGTCGTCACCCATGACCACGGCGCGATCGTCAACGCCGTGCTTTGGGGTTTTGAAGCCTTCGCCTGGGCCATTGGCGGGATATAGGCTGGGCAATCTGCCATCTACACATCTGTGCAATCTCTGCTATAGCGGCGCTATGGCACAGAATCCTCCCCACCTCCGCCCTGACCTCGCGCCCAAAGCGCGGATTGAAACCCCGCGCCCGGGCCAGCCGACCATCGGCATGGTATCGCTGGGCTGTCCCAAGGCTTTGGTCGACAGCGAGCGCATTTTGACCCGCCTGCGCGCGGAGGGCTATGCCATCAGCCCCGATTACGCCGGCGCAGAGGCGGTCATTGTCAACACCTGCGGCTTTCTTGACAGCGCCAAGGCGGAAAGTCTTGAGGCGATTGGTGAGGCGCTGCATCAAAACGGCAAGGTGATTGTCACCGGCTGTTTGGGGGCCAATCCGGAGTATATCACCGGCGCGCATCCACGCGTTTTGGCCGTCACCGGCCCGCATCAATATGAGCAGGTTTTGGATGCCGTCCATGCCGCCGTGCCGCCCGCGCCGGATCCTTTCGTGGATCTACTGCCCGCCTCCGGCGTCTCGCTCACGCCGCGGCACTACAGCTATTTGAAAATCTCCGAGGGCTGCAATCATAAGTGCAAATTTTGCATCATTCCCGATATGCGCGGCAAATTGGTCAGCCGCCCGCCGCGTGCGATCCTACGGGAGGCGGAGAAATTGGTTGAGGCTGGGGTGCGCGAGCTATTGGTGATCTCGCAAGACACCAGCGCCTATGGCATTGATATTAAAACGACAGCCGAGGGCGATCTGCGCCCGCATATCACCGATCTGGCCCGCGAACTGGGGCAATTGGGCGCTTGGGTGCGGCTGCATTATGTCTACCCCTACCCGCATGTGCGCCATTTGATCCCGCTGATGGCCGAGGGGTTGATCCTGCCCTATCTCGACATTCCCTTTCAACACGCCCATCCCGATGTGCTCAAACGCATGGCCCGCCCCGCCGCAGCGTCCAAAACGCTCGATGAGATTGCCGCCTGGCGCAAAGATTGCCCAGAGATCACCCTGCGGTCGACCTTCATTGTCGGCTACCCCGGCGAGACTGAAGCCGAATTCCAAACCCTGCTTGATTGGATGGATGAGGCGCAGCTCGACCGCGTTGGGTGTTTTCAATATGAGAATGTCGCCGGTGCCCGCTCCAATGATCTGCCCGATCATGTCTCCGAGGAGGTCAAGCAGGACCGCTGGGACCGGTTTATGGAAAAGGCGCAGGCCATTTCCGAGGCCAAACTGGCGGCCAAACTGGGCCAACATATGGAGGTTATCGTCGATGAGCTGGACGCGGAGGGCATCGCCACCTGCCGCACCAAGGCCGACGCGCCCGAGATCGACGGCAATCTGTTTATCGACGAAGGCACCGAAGCCCTGACGCCCGGCGACATTGTGACGGTCGAGGTTGACGAAGCGGGCGCCTATGATCTCTGGGGCCGGATTGTTTCTTAAACATAGCCTCTGCATAACGCAGCCGCCAAGCCAAAACACTTTGCCCGGTGGCAACACCGGGCTGCGCCTGCCTGCCCCCCGGCAGGCGCAGCCCTCATTTCATGTTGAAATGGCATTGTGCAGAGGTCTTTAAAACATGCAAATTTTGCCAAGGCCTTTGCGCTAAATTTCCAAAAGAACCGTCCCGATCATTCCTCTGAAAGACCTCTGCATAACCCAGCCGCCAAGCCTTAAGATGCGGGATGATCTAGGTAGAGACGCGTTGCCTCTTGCACATGGCGGAAGCGGTCGCCGCCGAGGTGTTTGCCGCCGTACCAGCGGGTCACGATGATCAGCTCACCGCTTCGCTCGGCCCGCTCCAACATGCGCAGAATGACCATCCCGGCGCCGCTTTCTCCGTCATCTGACTTCAGCGGCACCCCATCGAGCAGAACGCCCCAGCTGTTATGGGTCGCCTTGGCATATTTCTTGTCCCGCTTGAGATCTCGGAGCGCCGCATCAACCTGTGCCCGATCTGCAACCCGGCAGCCTGAGACCGCATATTTAGAGCCGCGGTCGCTGAGGATCACGCCCAATTTCCTCACAATCGCGCCCCTGGGGCAAGGGTCAGGGCGGCGCGTCTGGTCATAGCTCGGCCACCGCCGCCTTCACCCCGGCAATCCGATCTGCGTTGCGCGGGTGAGTGCCAAAGAACCGATTGCCCGCATCTGGAATGCGCGTGAAATAGGCCGCACCACGCACCGCATCAAAACCCGCTTTCTGCGTCATCTGCGCGCCGAGGCGATCCGCCTCAAGCTCAAAGGTTTTTGAATAATTGCGCCGGCCCACCGCTTCGCCAATTTCAGAGGCCGCATCGACCGATCGATTGGAGCCGCCCAAGGCCGCCGCCAGCACCTCAAAGAGCGTGGCCCCGCCGCGCGCCGATTGATCTTGCCGCTCCAAATGCCGCAAAATATGATGGGCCCCCTCGTGACCGATGACAAAGGCCACCTCATCGGCATTGTACATGTCTTCCAGCAGGGTCAGGGTAAATGCCAAGATAGGCTGCCCCTCTTCATTCACCGTTTGAAACGCATTGGGCGCGCTGTCGGGACTTGGATCAATAGCGATTAAAAAGTCGCAATTCAAATCCGGGCTGGTGGTCCTGCAAGTCTCACGCACCACCGGCCGCATCCGGCGCATGGCCACGGCAAAACGCTCAGGCACATCCTCGGCCTTCAATACGCGCGGCTCATCGGCCCCCTCCACAGGAGATTGCGCCACTGGCTTGAGTGTGCATCCAGCCAGAACCAACATCACTATCAGGGGAATGATCCGCATTCCGCTCTCCTTAAACCTCTGGGGCAGCTTACCCATAAAACCGCTGCAAACCAACCCTTTGATCCGTCCACCCCGGCGAGAAATTGCCCGCAACGCTTGTCCCTTGCACCGTGAGTAAATCTGATTAATGTTAGCATATGTTTACCATTGAACATGGCTTTGAAGCCACCTCTATCACTTTGATCGATGACACGGTCGGGGCTCTTTTGGAAGATGTGTGTATCAAGTCCTATGAGGACCGAATTGTCATTGAGCAATGGGACGCCGCCCGCGACCGTATGCACAGGATCACACTCTCTATGAACCAAGCCCGCGACCTTGCCGCTGCGCTGGACTTGCCCGAAGGCGTCTACCAAAGGGCTGAACCTTAACTGAGAAAGAGCCACAGATGACCACCGGATTTTATTGGGATGAGCGCTGTTTTTGGTTTTCTGGCGGCAATTATGCCTTCACCCAGCCCGTGGGCGGCTTGGTGCAGCCCCTCGCGGCTGGCGGCATTCCGGAAAATCCCGAAACCAAGCGCCGGTTGAAAAATCTGATGGACGTCACCGGGCTGACCCAGACCCTCGCCAGCCAGAGTGCGGATATGGCCAGTCGCGAAGCGCTGTTACGGGTGCACCCCAGCGCCTATCTCGACGCTTTTGAGGAGGCCTCAAAGGGAAGCGGCGGCGAGCTTGGCCTCCGCGTGCCTTTCGGTCATGGCGGCTATGAGCAGGCGGCGCTGTCCACGGGTCTCGCCTGCCGGGCGGTGGCGGATGTGATGGCAGGGCGTGTGCGCAATGCCTATGCTCTGTCGCGCCCTCCGGGGCATCATTGCTTGCCAGATTGGCCAAATGGATTTTGCCTTTTGGCCAATATCGCTGTGGCGATCGAGGCGGCCCGCAGCCAGCAGCCGGATTTGAAAGTGGCCGTTTTGGATTGGGATGTGCATCACGGGAACGGAACAGAGGCGATTTACATCGACGACCCAGCCGTTCTAACCCTCTCAATCCATCAAGAAAGAAATTATCCGCTGGACAGCGGAGATGCCGATACCCGCGGCGTGGATAAAAGCAATATCAACATCCCTCTGCCGCCCGGAGCGGGCCATGCCACCTATATGCAGGTTATGGAGCGTATCGTTCAGCCTGCCTTAGAACGGTTCAACCAGATTTGATCGTTGTGGCTTGTGGCTATGATGCCGCAGCCATTGATCCCTTGTCCCGCATGTTTGCCACAGCCCAGACCTTCAGCGCCATGACAGCTGCCATCAAAGCCAGCGCGGCGGAGCTCTGTGACGGCCGTTTGGTTTTGGTGCATGAGGGCGGATATTCAGAGGTCTACGTCCCCTTTTGCGGCCATGCCACCATCTCCACCTTGGCCGACAGCACGATTGAAGCTCCTGATCCCTTTGAGGAGACTTTCGCCAAGCGCCAGCCGCGTGGCAAGTTTGCTAAGTTCCTCGCCACATATGTCGATGATTTGGCCGCATTCCATGCGCCCTAAATCACCGCCCACCCTTGCGAAACGCCCAGCAATGCCCCACATCATAGCGCATGACAGATGCATTGACCTTTTTGAAAACCCGCCGCTCTCGCCCAGCGAAAATCTTAACCGCGCCAGTTCCTGACAGAGACACGCTTGAGGCGCTCCTTTGCGTCGCTGCACGCACGCCAGATCATGGCAAGTTGGAGCCTTGGCGGTTCATTGTTCTTGAGCAAGCCGCATTGCGCCGCCTGGGCGTTTTGGCCCGCAACTTGGCTGAGGCCGCCGGACCAGAAGTGGTTGATGCAGACAAAGCAAGCCAGCAGTTTGAAACCGGGCAATTGGCCGTCGTGGTCGTTGCCAGTCCGAAACCCTGCGACAAGTTTCCACAAATCGAACAAACCTATTCTGCCGGTGCTGTCTGCCTATCGCTGCTGAACGCAGCTTTGGCCAGCGGTTGGGGCGCCAATTGGCTTTCTGGTTGGGCCTCGCACAACCGGGAGTTCTGCACCGAAGGTTTGGCACTTGCACCGCATGAACATGTCGCCGGAATTGTTCACATCGGGACCGGCCCGGCTCAAATGCCCGACCGTCCGCGTCCTGATGTTGCCGCTATAACCCAATGGATTCATGAATGATTTTATCAGATTTTCTTAAATCTGTCGCTCAATTTGACGACCCGAAATTTCGCCGCGTGCTGTGGCGCGGAATGGGGCTTACCATTGTGCTGCTGATCGCCGCTTGCCTGTTGGTAAACTTTGGCATCAACCAACTGTTGTCCTCAGCCTGGGCGGCTAACCTGATCGGCGATCAAAGTTGGCTGGGCGCGCTGATCAATGTCGGCGGTGTCTTGTTCACCATCGCGCTGTCAATTTGGTTGATGGTTCCCGTGACCTCAGCGATTATCGCATTGTTTCTCGATGAGGTGGCGCAGGCGGTTGAGGCGCGGCACTATCCGCATCTTCCGAAACAGACGGCCACCAAGCTGCAAGATCAAATTCTGGTCGGCATCCGTTTCTTGGGGATCTTGCTGCTCGCCAATATCGGCGCATTGATCCTATCGATGATTGTACCACTCTTGGCGCCCTTTGTGTTTTGGGCCACCAATGGCTATCTTATGGGCCGGGAATATTTTCAAATGGCCGCTATGCGACGGATGCCGCGCGCGCAGGCGCAAGAGCTGTTCCAGCGTCATCAGGGCTCCATTTGGACCGCTGGGATCTTGATGGCTATTCCTATGAGCATTCCGCTGGTGGGCCTCTTTATCCCGATTCTAGGCGCTGCCACCTTCACCCATCAGTTCGAGAGACTTCGGGCGTTGCCATCCGGTTGAACCAGTCAATGTCGCGCACTGAAATCACGCCGCTGATGATCGTTCCCGCAACAACTGCCCAAATCACCAGGGCGACAACGGTTGTCACCATGAAACGCTTTTTCATTTGTGGATTTTCAGGGCTGCCCGCATGGGTGCCGGGTTCGATTTCCCCGACATCCCCTTGAGTCTGCAAGCGCAGCGGCAAGACAATGAATAAGGTCAAAAACCAGATGACGGCAAAAAGTACGAGCGCGGAGGTGATCGGCATGAGAATTCCCTGATAATTTATCTAAACTTAGACTTGTTCTAGCTCGATGAGGCAGCCCGTGAAGTCCTTGGGATGCAAAAAGAGCACGGGCTTGCCGTGGGCGCCAATTTTTGGCTCACCGCTGCCCAATACCCGCGCTCCCTGGCTTTGCAATTGCGCGCGTGCCTCCAGGATGTCGTCTACCTCATAACAGATGTGATGAATGCCGCCAGACGGGTTTTTATCCAAGAAATTCTGGATCGGAGAGCCCTCACCCAGCGGGAACAGCAGCTCAATCTTTGTGTTTGGCAACTCGATGAAAACAACCGTCACACCGTGATCGGGTTCATCTTGTGGCGGGCCAACTTTTGCGCCCAAAGTTGATTCATATTGTGCCGCAGCCGCCTGCAAATCAGGCACTGCAATCGCCACGTGATTCAGCCGTCCAATCATTTTCATCTCCTGTTTTCCGTCTTGTAAGGCCGTACCCCCAAATAAGGCAAGCTGCATTAACCAAGCATTAGAGTCTTTGAGCGCAAAACGGGGCCATGATCTGAAAATAAGGGGGCGATCATGACCGGGATGTCGAACACATTACATTCACTCAAACCCACCAGCCGGAGACCATTGCATGGGTTGATGGTGCTGTTGGTGGAAGACAGCCTCACGGCGGGCGAGGCCGTGCGCTTGATGTGCATCACCTCTGGCGCACGATTAAGACGCGCTGACTGTATGGAGAGCGCGCGGAGGCACCTTAGAATTTATCGTCCGGATGTGGCCATTGTTGATATGGGCCTGCCAGATGGGGATGGTGCTGAGCTGATCTCAGAGCTGGCGCAAGCCACTCCGCGCACCCAGACAATCATTGGTCTTTCCGCAGATCCAAGCCGCGCCACCGCTGCGATGAAGGCAGGCGCGGATAGTTTCATCGAAAAACCCCTCAATTCCATTGCCGGCTTTCAAAGTGCAATCTTGATGAATCTCCCAAATCATCGCCGCCCAATGGACATTCGTCTCTTGCCAGATTTGGCATTTGAGGCGGACCAACGGGCCCTGCAGGAGGATTTGAACCATGCGTTGGAATTGCTCAACAAAAACGACAAGGAGGACGCGCAATCGGGATATCTTGCGGCCTTTATCTCTGGCGTGGCCCGGACCGCCTCAGATCCTACGCTGGAACAAGCAGCCGAGCGATATTCCACCACGCAGAACAGATCCGATCTCCGCGCTGCCTTGACGGATTTTTTGGCCGAGAAAATAGCGGTCTGAGGGGGCCAGAGGGCGCAAGCCACCCGCGCCCATCCAGCCGGCCCTAACCGATAAGCGTTATTCCGGAGCGATAACCCGAAGCGACAATTCCCGCAGTTGCTCATTCATTGGTTCAGACGGGGCGGCCATCATCAGATCTTCTGCCCGCTGATTCATCGGGAACATAATCACTTCGCGAATATTTGCCTCGTCAGCCAAGAGCATCACAATCCGGTCGATGCCAGCGGCACAACCACCGTGCGGCGGGGCCCCGTATTGGAAGGCATTGACCATGCCGCCGAACCGCTTTTCAACCTCTTCCTTGCCATAACCAGCAATTTCAAAGGCTTTGAACATGATCTCTGGGCGGTGATTCCGAATCGCACCGCTGAGCAGCTCATAGCCATTGCAGGCCAGATCATATTGATAACCCAACACCTGCAAAGGATCACCCTCAAGCGCCTCCATGCCGCCTTGTGGCATCGAAAATGGATTGTGCTCAAAATCAATCTTGCCGGTTTCGGCATCTTTCTCATAGATCGGGAAATCAACGATCCAGGCAAAGGCGAAACGCTCTTTATCCGTCAAGCCCAATTCATCGCCAATCACCATCCGCGCCTTACCAGCAACCCCCTCAAAGGCTTTCGGTTTACCGCCCAAGAAGAATGCCGCATCGCCGACGCCAAGCCCCAATTGCTGGCGAATGGCCTCTGTACGTTCGGGACCTATGTTTTTGGCCAAAGGCCCTGCGGCCTCCATGCCTTCGCCTTGGTCGCGCCAGAAGATATAGCCCATGCCAGGCAGGCCTTCTTTTTGGGCAAAAGCATTCATGCGGTCACAGAATTTTCTGCTGCCACCTTTCGGAGCAGGAATAGCGCGAATTTCCGTGCCCTCTTGCTCCAAGAGCTTTGCGAAAATGGCAAAACCAGAGCCAGAAAAATGCTCAGAAACCACTTGCATCTTAATCGGGTTGCGCAGATCTGGTTTGTCACTGCCATACCAAAGGGCCGCATCACGATAGCTGATTTGCTCCCATGTTTGATCCACTTTGCGACCGCCGCCAAACTCTTCGAATACGCCGGTCAAGACAGGTTGTATTGTGTCAAAAATATCTTGCTGATCGACAAAAGACATTTCTAAATCAAGCTGATAGAAATCTGTTGGCGAGCGATCCGCGCGGGGATCTTCATCGCGAAAACACGGGGCGATCTGAAAGTATTTATCATAGCCCGAGACCATAATCAGCTGTTTGAACTGCTGCGGCGCTTGTGGCAGCGCGTAAAATTTACCCGGGTGCAAGCGCGATGGCACCAAAAAGTCCCGCGCGCCCTCAGGGCTAGAGGCGGTGATGATCGGCGTTTGAAACTCGCGAAACCCTTGATCCCACATCCGGCGGCGCATCGAGGCGACAACATCGGAGCGCATTTTCATGTTCTTTTGCAGCTTCTCCCGGCGCAGATCGAGATAGCGATACTTCAATCGTGTCTCTTCGGGATATTCTTGCTCGCCAAACACCATCAAGGGCAGCTCCTCCGCAGCGCCCAAAACCTCCAGGTCGCGGATGAACACCTCAATCTCTCCGGTTGGAATTTTGGGGTTCACCAATTCCGCGTCGCGGGCTTTGACCGTGCCATCAATCCGAATGCACCATTCGCTACGCAGTTTTTCCACCTCTTTGAACACCGGGCTGTCCGGGTCACAAAGCACCTGTGTCATCCCATAATGATCGCGCAGATCGATGAAGAGCAAACCGCCATGGTCGCGCACGCGATGCACCCATCCCGAAAGGCGAATGGTCTCGCCAACATTTTTGATGGTCAAGTCGGCACAGGTGTGGCTGCGATAGGCATGCATGGGTNAGGCTCCTTCAAGCGGTCGCGCTGATACATCCCGACAGGCGCGTAAAGTCAAGCCAATCCGCGGATTTCTGCCCTGCCCANGGNAAAAATTCAGCCCTGAGAGGAAGATTGCGCGTCAAACAGCTTTCTGGCCGTCATTTTGGTGTAGAGCTTGAGNATAATTTNGCTGGAGGTCTTCTCAAATAAAAAGGGTAGGATCGCATGGATCAGAGCACAGATCGCAGCCGCCAAGAGCATCACAAAGTAGTAGCCCGCGTGCAGAAAATGCCGCCCGTAGCTCTCGTCAACCTCTCTCAAATGCGCGTTAAAATAATTCGGTGAAGGGGTCATGTCAAAGCTCCAAAAAATCCTGATGACAGTGTAAACCATCCGCGCTCAACTTTTTTCCCAAATTTTCTTTGTTATGTCCATTTACTGTGATAAAATTTCGCAATGTCAGATAAATTCGTAACATATGATGACTATGACCGCGCTATATTGCAACAAATGCAACGTAATTCTGCGCAATCCTTGGAGGAATTGTCCGAAGCGGTCCACCTGTCACGCAATGCGGTTTGGCGGCGGGTCAAGCGCCTGCAAGACAGTGGTCTTTTGAAGGCGCGTGTGGCGCTTCTGGATGCGCAAAAAATTGGGCTTGGTCTGACTGTCTTTGTGTCAATCTCTGTGCGTAGCCACAGCAAAGATTGGGCAGATCAATTCACGAAGGTCATTCGCAGCCTGCCGCAGGTACAAGCGGCCTATCGCACTTCGGGTCATCAAGACTATTTGATCAAAGCCCGCGTTCGCGACGTGCAAGCCTATGATGATCTTTATCAGCGTCTTATTTCGCGTATCGAATTGGCAGATGTCAGTGCCAGCTTCGTCATGGAAGAGCTGAAAGATACAACCGAATTGCCCCTGCCCTAGGGCGCGGCACGACCGGCTTGTGGCAATCTCGGACTCGGGGCGCCGCAAACTGGCCTTGAATATCACAAAGCCTCTTGCACCCATGACCGCCTTCCCTATAAGGCAGGACAGTTTGCGCCCGACACTGAAGGATAGATTCATGCCGAAGAGAACTGACATTAAATCCATCATGATTATTGGAGCGGGCCCCATCGTCATCGGTCAAGCCTGTGAGTTCGATTACTCCGGTGCCCAGGCCTGCAAGGCACTGCGCGAAGAAGGCTACCGCGTGATTTTGGTCAATTCAAATCCAGCCACCATCATGACCGATCCGGACATGGCCGATGCCACCTACATCGAACCCATCACACCTGAGACCGTCGCGAAGATCATTGAGATTGAGCGCCCCGACGCGCTGCTGCCGACGATGGGNGGACAGACCGGCCTGAACACCTCGCTTGCGCTTGAGGAAATGGGCGTCTTGGACAAGTTTGGCGTAGAGATGATTGGCGCCAAGCGCCCGGCGATTGAAATGGCCGAAGACCGCAAACTCTTTCGCGAAGCCATGGATCGGCTTGGCCTTGAAAATCCACGCGCCACCATCGCTGAGACGATGGAAGAATGTATGGCCGCGCTTGATGACATCGGCCTACCCGCGATTATTCGCCCGGCCTTTACATTGGGCGGGACAGGCGGCGGCGTGGCGTATAACCGAGAGGATTACGAGCATTTTTGCAAAACCGGCCTGGACGCTTCCCCAGTCAGTCAAATCTTGATTGATGAAAGCCTCTTGGGTTGGAAAGAATATGAAATGGAAGTGGTGCGCGACACCGCCGATAATGCAATCATCGTCTGCTCTATTGAGAATGTGGACCCGATGGGGGTGCATACCGGCGACAGCATCACAGTCGCCCCTGCCCTGACCTTGACCGATAAAGAATATCAAATCATGCGCAACGCCAGCATTGCCGTTCTGCGCGAGATTGGCGTTGAAACCGGTGGCTCGAATGTGCAGTGGGCTGTGAACCCAGAAGATGGCCGTATGGTGGTCATCGAGATGAACCCGCGCGTGTCACGCTCATCGGCGCTCGCCTCCAAGGCAACTGGATTTCCAATCGCGAAAGTCGCAGCGAAATTGGCGGTTGGCTATACGCTGGATGAGTTGGACAATGACATCACCAAAGTCACCCCAGCCAGCTTTGAGCCCTCCATCGACTATGTGGTCACAAAAATTCCACGCTTCGCCTTCGAAAAATTTCCAGGATCTCAAGCGGTGCTTTCCACAGCGATGAAATCTGTTGGCGAGGCCATGGCCATAGGGCGCAGTTTCCACGAATCGGTGCAAAAAGCGCTGGCTTCTATGGAAACTGGCCTGACGGGTTTTGATGAGGTCGAGATCGACGGCATGCCCGGCGAAGATGATCTGGTGCTGCGTGACGGAATCTTAGTGGGCCAAAACCCTGATGCTCAAATGGCCATCGACAAGGCCCTGACCCGCGAACTTGCGATCCAGTCTCCAGATCGGATGCGGGTCATTGGTCATGCGATGCGCTTCGGATTTTCCGATGACGAGCTGCACAGTATCACCCGCTTTGATCCGTGGTTCTTGGCGCGCATTCGCGAAATCATTGAGATGGAAACCGTCATCAAGGCCGAGGGTCTGCCCCGTGATGAACAGGGGATCCGCCGCGTCAAAATGATGGGCTTCACCGATGGCCGTCTGGCGATTTTAACAGGCCGCACAGAGACAGACATCCGCGAAGCGCGGCAAGCGCTTGGTGTTGTTGCCTCCTTCAAGCGCATCGACACCTGCGCAGCCGAATTTGAAGCGCAAACCCCCTATATGTATTCCACCTATGAAGCTCCGGCGATGGGCTCAACCGAATGCGAAGCACGGCCCTCTGACCGCAAGAAAGTGGTGATACTGGGCGGCGGACCTAACCGCATTGGTCAAGGCATTGAATTTGACTATTGCTGCTGCCACGCCTGCTATTCTCTCACAGATCAGGGCTATGAGACCATTATGGTCAACTGCAATCCGGAAACCGTGAGCACAGATTACGATACGTCAGACCGCCTGTATTTTGAGCCTCTGACCTATGAGCATGTGATGGAAATCTTGCGTGTCGAGCAAGAGAACGGCACGCTGCATGGTGTGATTGTGCAGTTCGGCGGGCAAACACCGTTGAAGCTGGCCAATGCCCTCGAGGAAGCAGGCATCCCAATCTTGGGCACCACACCCGATGCAATCGACCTGGCCGAAGACCGCGAACGCTTCCAAGATCTGGTGAATACCCTCAAGCTCAAACAGCCCAAGAATGGCATTGCCCATTCTGACGCTGAAGCTCTGGCAATGGCGGCTGAAATCGGTTTCCCGCTGGTCATTCGCCCGTCCTATGTCTTGGGCGGCCGCGCGATGGAAATTGTCCGCGATCAAGCCAATCTTGAACGCTATATTTCCGAAGCCGTTGTGGTCTCGGGCGATAGTCCGGTGCTGCTCGACAGCTACCTCTCGGGTGCGGTTGAGATTGATGTGGACGCGCTTTGCGACGGCACGCATGTGCATGTTGCAGGGATCATGCAGCATATCGAAGAGGCCGGCGTGCATTCGGGTGACAGCGCCTGCTCTTTGCCGCCCTACTCTTTATCGCAAGACATAATTGACCAATTGAAACAGCAAACCGAAGCCTTGGCGCTGGCCTTGAATGTTGTCGGATTGATGAATGTGCAATTCGCGGTCAAGGATGGTGAGATTTACCTGATCGAGGTCAACCCGCGCGCCAGCCGCACCGTACCCTTCGTGGCCAAAGCCGTGCGCAGCCCGATTGCAGCTATTGCTGCCAGAATTATGGCCGGTGAACCCTTGAGCAATTTCGACCTGGTGGATCCCGCCAGCATCAAAGGCTTTGCGGTGAAAGAGGCGGTTCTGCCCTTCGCACGCTTCCCCGGTGTCGATACGCTGCTTGGGCCAGAAATGCGCTCCACGGGCGAGGTCATGGGATTTGACAGCAAATTCCACCGCGCCTTTTANAAGGCNCAATTGGGCGCAGGNACTTTATTGCCCACCGCTGGCAAAGTCTTCCTATCCATCAAGGATGACGACAANGGNCCGATGTTGATCGAAGCGGCCGCCTGTTTGGCGGATATGGGGCTCCGTCTTACCGCCACCGCTGGAACCGCGGCTTTTCTTGCTGAGGCTGGGATCACCAGCACCGTGGTCAATAAGGTCTATGAAGGCCGCCCAAATATTGTGGATCAAATCAAAGATGGCGACATCGCCCTCATCTTGAACACGACCGAAGGCGCACAGGCCGTAGATGATAGTCGCAGCATGCGGGCGGCGGCCTTGATGGACAAAATTCCCTATTTCACCACCTTGGCCGGCAGCCATGCCGCCGCTTTCGCCATCAAAGCCCATGCAGAGGGCGATGTAGGTGTGAAAGCTTTGCAAGGGTAAAAGCGCCCAGAGCCCATCCCCGCGGAGTGCCCGCTTGGGGATGGGGCTGCCTAAATCATATGTCTTTCAATGAAACGCGTTTGTGCAGCTCTTCCGCCGTCTCGACGCGTTCTGAATAGCGATCCACCAGCATCTCCTTGCGCCCACGGGTCATAACTGTGAAACGCGCCAGCTCCTCCATCACATCCACAACCCGATTATAAAAAGACGATGGCTTCATCCGCCCATTTTCAAATTCAAGCCAAGCCTTGGGCAAAGAGCTTTGGTTTGGTATTGTGATCATCCGCATCCAACGTCCCAAGATCCGCATCTGATTGACCGAATTAAACGATTGCGAGCCGCCAGACACCTGCATCACAGCAAGAGTCTTCCCTTGTGTCGGGCGTAGGCCACCAATGGCAGACAGCGGGATCCAGTCGATTTGTGTTTTTAAAATCCCAGTCATCGCCCCGTGCCGCTCAGGACTGGACCAAACCATACCCTCGCTCCACAGTGCCAATTCGCGCAGTTCTTGCACCTTGGGATGGCTATCGGGCGCCCCATCGGGCAGGGGCAAGCCGGTGGGATCAAAGAACTTTGTCTCACAGCCCAATGCCCGCAGAACCCGCGCGCCCTCTTCGGCCACCGCACGCGAATAGCTTTGCGGCCTCAACGACCCATAAAGCAGCAAAATGCGCGGCGCATGCCCATCATCTTCCGGTCCGGCCAGAGCCGAAAAATCAATCGGGCGCAGCATATTGGGATCATAAAGTGGGACGTCAGTTTGGGACATTTTCCCCTCCTCCGGTCAATCTATCGCTCGCAATTAACACCATCGCAGGGGCAAGGAAAGCTGCGATCACCTCCCAATGGATAGGGCCTCACCCTCTTGCATCGGCTCCGCGCTCGGGGCACATAACCGTATGGCTAAGCTCTATTTCAACTACTCCACGATGAACGCCGGCAAATCGACTTTGCTGCTGCAGGCGTCGCATAACTACAAGGAGCGCGGTATGCAGACCTATCTGCTCACCGCGCAAATGGACACAAGGGCCGGTCAGGGTAAAATCGCCTCCCGCATCGGCATTGGCGAAGAGGCGGACACGTTTACCACCCAGGATGACCTCTTTGAGAAGATACAAAATCGACTGGCACAGGGTCCCGTCGCCTGCGCCTTTATTGATGAAGCGCAGTTTTTGACCAAGGAACAAGTTTGGGCCCTGGCCCGCGTGGTCGATGACCTTGGCCTGCCCGTCATGTGCTATGGCCTGAGAGTAGATTTTTTGGGGGAGCTGTTTCCGGGGTCCGCCGCGCTTTTGGCGCTGGCTGATGAAATGCGCGAGGTACGGACCATCTGCCATTGCGGCAAGAAGGCGACAATGGTGGTGCGATTTGACAGCACTGGCAAAGCCGTCACGGCCGGCGATCAAGTGCAGATAGGCGGCAATGAAACCTACCTTTCGCTTTGCCGCAAACATTATCGCGCCGTAGTGGCGGACGATAATTCTCCAGAGCTTCCAATCTAAGACACAGCCAGCTCTGGGATCAAACCGATCCTCTGGTGCCGTTAACCAATTTTCAACCATGTGTTATGAGTTGATTTAGTAAGATGCCTACATATAGTGCGATCACGCTTTGGAAGGGCCGCATTCCAGGGGACAATAAGGGCATCAGCCCCTTCAACGCCCTTATGACATCTCTGGCCGCCACGATTGGCACTGGAAATATTGCTGGCGTCGCAACCGCGATTTTCCTCAGTGGGCCGGGTGCGGTGTTCTGGATGTGGATGACCGCCCTCGTGGGCATGGCCACCAAATATGCAGAGGCCGTACTGGCTGTACGCTTCCGCGAGACCGATGAACGTGGCAAGCAGGTCGGTGGGCCCATGTATTACATCCAGAACGGGCTCGGTGCGAATTGGAAATGGCTGGCGATGTGTTTTGCCCTATTTGCCGGGATTGCCGGCATCGGCATCGGCATCGGCATCGGCATCGGCATCGGCATCGGCATCGGCATCGGCATCGGCATCGGCATCGGCATCGGCATCGGAAATATGGTGCAGGCCAATTCCATCGCCAATGCGTTAAACGCCAATTTCTCCATCCCAGAATGGGTCACAGGCGTGGTGCTGGTGCTTTTGGTCGGGGCCGTCCTTTTGGGCGGTATTGACCGCATCTCATCCGTGGCCGGAAAATTGGTGCCCTTCATGGCGGTGGCCTATATCGCCGCTGCAACCTTGGTCCTGTTGATCAATATCACGGAAATTCCAGCGGCCTTTGGCTTGATCTTCACCCATGCTTTCACCCCCTCCGCAGCCACTGGCGGCTTTGCCGGCGCGGCTGTCTGGGCAGCTATTCGATTTGGTGTGGCCCGCGGCGTATTTTCAAACGAAGCAGGTCTTGGATCGGCGCCCATTGCACATGCGGCCGCATCGACCAAAGGCCCTGTGAGCCAAGGTCTTGTCGCTATGCTGGGCACTTTTATTGATACGATCATCGTCTGTTCCTTCACCGCCTTGGCCATCATCGCCTCGGGGGCTTGGACCAGTGGGGAAACCGGTGCTGCTTTGACATCCCATGCCTTCGATCTAGCTCTGCCAGGTGTCGGAGGATATATCATCGCCGTCGCCCTAACGATTTTCGCATTCACAACAATTCTGGGGTGGAGCTACTACTGCGAGCGGTCTTTGCAATATCTGTTCGGCGTGAAAATCATCATGCCGTTCCGCGCAGTCTGGCCTCTGGCTGCGCTTGTCGGGGCAACCTTAAAGCTCGGCTTCGTTTGGCTTTTGGCCGATACGCTCAACGCGCTTATGGCCCTTCCGAACTTGGTGGCCTTGGCCTTGCTCAGCCCAATCGTCTTTAAGATTACCAAGGANTTTTTCGACAGCCGCGGCAAGTCAGAAAACAATCCGTTCTAATCGCACAGCGGCGCTNTAAAAAAAGCGCGCCGCGTTNCAAAAATTAGGCGGGGGGTGAACGTTTCACCTCCCGCCTTTAATCTGCGCATAGGACTGTAACCAGAGCTCAGCGCTTGCCGTAGTAAAGCCCCACGACATGCTCCGCCTCGGCGAAAAAGAGCC
>JGI26080J50196_1000593_pt1 | contig 16576 bp, 17 predicted proteins | sample SaaInl0LU_22_DNA_FD_50196 | JGI IMG/M metagenome (IMG submission 50196)
GCTAAATCTGAATGATAGACTGACGCTCCAAAAGATTTAAAAAAATTACATACAGTTGTTTTGCCTACTCCTATACCTCCAGTAATAGCCACTATTTTCATGCTAATTATTTTTGGTTAAAATATATTCAACCCCAGTTGATTTTGCTAGATAAGCCTTAAAAATACCTTCATTCTTTATACTTATTTTAGGCCTCAAAATATTTAAATCATCCTTATTTTCAAAGGGATATTCAACATATAAAACAACATCCGTTTCACTAATACTTTTAAGCACTTCTAATGGAGCAGCNACTACAACAGATAATTGACTCGGGAAAAATTTAATTCCGTAATGGGCTGGAAGTCCTATTGTCTCAATGTTTAACTCAAAAGAAAGTTCTGAAAAAGAGGCTACTTCAACAGAGACTTTTGCATGGCTAGGGAAGAAATTTAATAACCCACTTTCTGAAGTATCTTTAAACGACATTACAGTGTCTAAAGACNTATTTAATTCACTCATGACCAATGTTTCTGTGGCAACAATATTCAGACTTGAAATATCTCTCAAAGCTCCGCGTACTAGAACACTATCTGTGTCTAGCGAAACCGCTTTAAGATAATGATTTGGCGCTGTTTTAATCTCGCTCTCTAAGTTTATCGCTATTTTTTTTTCAGCCAATTTTAAAAAATTGGCTGCTATAGGGGTTCCAGTTCCAAAACCAATTACCTCTATTCCTTCCTCAATTTGTGATTTAAATTGAGCCAATTGCATAGATTCATTTAAAATATAAGTCCCCTCAGCAGTCAAAACTGCATCATTGACATTTAATACCAAAAACGGCTTAAATAGTTTCAACGACAAAAGCCTAAACCCACTTGAGCGAACCAACAAGCTTACCTCTTTTGACAATTCATTTGACAATTGAAAATTTTGATTTGAATTCTCGAAATTTAAATTGAATGGAACAGCTTTCTGATAGGTTTCGTTTAAATTCTTTAAAAACCAAACAAAAGATGCTGCAAGCAGAAATAAGACAAAACGCCTGGATTGATTTTTATTTAAAAAAACAAAGTTAAATTTACTCATCTCCCTTTTTAAAGTACAAGTTAGGAAACATTTCCTCAAAAGGCTTATTCGATTGCAGTAGGCGGATTTTAGTTTTCAAAAAGCCCCATCCGTATGCAAACATTTGAATAAAGAATGCTGGTACAACACTTAAGGCCACAAAAAAACTAACTTCTTTTATTAAGGCAGAGACAAACAATAAACCAAAATACCCCCCTAGGAGTATTAAAGGCCATTTAAAGCCTAGTAATCCTAAAATGACACCCAGCAATATAAACAACACAAATAAGGTTGGAAGCCAAAAAATAGGCTTAGCGTATTTAGGGTATTGCTTCATTAAAATAGGACGTACACTACCAAATGCATGTACTTGCTTAAAAAACAAACGCCAACTAATTCTTCTCTTATGAAACACAAAGGCCTTTTCAATAAAAGATGAAACATAGCCTAATTCCCACAACCTAATAGATAAATCTGGGTCTTCTCCAGGATGAATTCTTCCAAAACCGCCACTACTCAAAAAAGCTTCTTTAGAAATACCCATATTGAAACTTCTGGGTTCAAATTTTTGCATGGCCTTAGCACTGCCTCTTATGCCAGCAGTAGTTAAAAAAGAAGTCATGGTGAAATTAATTGCTTTTTGTAAAATAGAAAAAGAATTGTCAGCCGCATCAGGACCGCCAAAAAAATCTACTTTATGGTGGGCTAAATAAGACTCAACCGCACTCAGGTATCCAGAAGGCAACACACAATCAGAATCTAAAATTATAAAATAATTTCCTTTTGCCCTTTTCATTCCAAAATTTCTAGAAGCACCAGGACCAGAATTGGCTTTAAAAAAATAAGAAATAGACAATCGGTCTTTAAAAGACGCTACAACCTTTTCACTAGTATTGGTTGAACCGTCTTCTACAACTACCACCTCAAAAACATCCGTATCCTGATTACAAAGGCTATCCAGAAGCTCTTTCATCTCTTCAGGTCGGTTGTAAATAGGGATAATAAAACTAAATGTTTTATTCATAGTCATTAGTTTAAACAAAGAAGCCATCTAAATAGATGGCTTCTTTGAAATATACTTGTGTTTATTTAGAAAAGTACTCTATCACTTCCTGGCTAACTCCTGTATTAGAAAATCCACCATCATGAAACAGGTTTTGCATGGTTACTTTTCTGGTTAGGTCAGAAAACAAACTCACTGTATAATCTGCACAATCTGCTGCTGTTGCATTTCCTAAGGGAGACATTTTTTCTGCATAAGAAATAAAACCATCAAACCCTTTAACCCCTTGACCTGCTGTGGTTGGTGTTGGAGATTGAGAAATTGTATTTACACGTACTTTCTTTTCTTTCCCGAAAAAATATCCAAAACTTCTCCCTACAGATTCCAAATAAGCCTTATTATCTGCCATATCGTTATAATCTGGGAAAGTACGCTGCGCTGCCATATAGGTCAAAGCAATAATACTACCCCACTCATTCATTGCATCTGCATGGTATAAGGATTTCATTACTTTATGAAATGATAAGGCAGAAACATCCCAGCCTTTAGCAGTAAAGTCATAATTCTCATCTGTATAAGCCTTTCCTTTTCTCACATTTACAGACATACCAATAGAATGCAATACAAAATCTAGTTTTCCACCTAGTATTTCAGTGGCCTGAGCAACTAAATTAGCTAAATCTTCCTCATTTGTGGCATCTGCAGGAATAATCTGAGCACCAGTTTTTTCTGCAAGATCTTTGATCTGACCCATTCTCATTGCTATAGGTGCGTTTGTTAAAACAAAAGAACCTCCTTCTTCATGTACCCGTTCTGCTGTTTTCCAAGCAATTGAATTTGGGTCTAAAGCACCAAAAATAATTCCTCTTTTTCCTTTAAGTAAATTGTAAGCCATATGTATCTATTTGGTTAATGCGCGTAAAGATATTAAAAATAGTTATGCCAATAACTGCTTTGCGTGTGCAATAGCAGAGTCACTTAAGGCCTTCCCTCCAAGCATTTCAGCAATAGCCACTACCCTTTGTTCTTTATTTAATAAAGTCAATTGGGTTTCAGTTTTTGAACCATCGTCTTTTTTAGAAACCATTAAATGATGGTCTCCCTTAGCAGCAACTTGAGGCAAATGGGTAATAGAAATTAGCTGTATATCTCTTCCCATTTCTTTCATAATGACTGCAATTTTAGTTGCTACTTCTCCAGAAACACCGGTGTCAATTTCATCAAATATGATCGTTGGCAATGAAACGTGAACAGATAACAATGCTTTAATACTCATCATAATTCGCGATAATTCACCTCCAGAGGCCACTTTTTTAAGTGGACCAAAGTCCTGTCCTGAATTGGCAGAAAACAAGAAGGAAGCCTGATCCAAACCAGATGGCGAAAAGTCTTCTCTCTCTTCCAAAGAAACCTTAAAAACGGCTTTAGGCATTTCTAACAAATGAAGTTTCTCTGTTATTTTTGCAATAAAATCTGGAATGGCTTTTTGCCTATTTGATCTAATTTCAAGTGCCTTATTTAATAAACTATTCTTTAATTCAAGTAACTTCTCTTTTTGACGCTCCACTTCTTCTTCTCCAAAAACTACTTGATCTACTTTAATTTTTAAATCAGCACGAATTTTCAATAAATCTGCTACACCGTCTACTTGGTGTTTTCTAAACAAATCATAAATTTTTTGCAATTTCGAATTCACCTCTTCTAATAAGTGAGGATCTTCTTGAGGAGATTCTGAGGCATTAGACTGTAATTCCTCTGAAAAATCCAATACCTCAATTTGAATGGCTTTAAGCCTGGTTACTAAATCACTATAATTATTGCCGTAACCGCCTAGTTTTTGAATATATTGATTGAGGGATTGTAACTGATCCACAATCCCTGTATTTTCAACGGTTAGAAGATGCACTGATTTAGAAAGATAATCAATAATATCCGACGCGTTTTCTAGCTGTAGTTGTTGGCTCTCTAAATCTGCTAAAACACCCTCTTTCCAAGAAATAGTCTCAATTTCCTCTAACAAAAAGGCATTGTAATCTAACTGTTTAAGTGCTTGAGCATGCTGTTCTTGTAAATTTGTAAGCGCGTCTATTGCTTGTTGGTATTCAACAAAGTTTTTTTTATAATCATCCAACAGATCGAAATGACCTGCTAAACCATCTATGACGCCTAATTGGTATTGGGCGTTAAAAATATCTAAAGTCTGGTGTTGGGAATGTATGTCTATTAAAAAAGACGATACTTTTGAAAGAACCTCAAGGGTTACTGGGGAATCATTCACAAAAGCCCGAGATTTCCGCTGGGCAACAACTCTCTCCTGAGAATACAATGATCGGTATAATCTAAATCATTTTCTGCAAAAAATTGTTTTAAAGCAGGGTATTTAACAACGTCAAAAACAGCTTCAATAATACATTTTTTATTTGAATCTCTTAACAAAGCAGCCTCTGCCCTTTTTCCCAAAACAAGAGATAAAGCACCTAGTAAAATTGACTTACCTGCACCTGTCTCACCAGTAATTACTGAGAAACCTGGTCTTAAATCCATCTCTAAATAATCTATTAGAGTAAAATTATGTATGTGAAGTGATTGTAACAACGATCAATGCGGTCTTAGTGANGTGTATTAAATAACGTAAAGTAAATATACGCTTAAATCAAAAGGTGGAAAAGCGTTTATTTAATATCTGACCAATAATTTCCAAACAATGGCGCAAGTGCTTGCAAGGATTTCACCAAGNCATTGGTATCTATATTCGGTCCAGCAACAAAGAGCTCTTGAATTTCTTTTGCCTTGGCATCAAAGAAACCCTGAACCAATGTCCTGTGCGTGCCATTATTGCCAAAAGACTGAATGTAAGCGATTGATTTGATCACTTCTTTTTTCGCACTTAAAGGATCTAAAGTCATTTTATCTAGACCATTCATATGGTACTCATACAGTGCTTTTTTAAATAATAATGATTCATTAGACACCAATAAGTTCAAAAACATAGGTTTATTGAATGATTTGTTATTAATGGCCCAACCTGAAAAGCCATTTGCTTGTGCCATTCCTAAAACATTCTGAGCCCTTCTGTAATANTTGTCCCCTCCATTAAAAGCATAAGTATCTGCATCTAGCGCAATTAAAACCCAAGCGTAATAAGAGAAGATAGCGACTAAATTACTATCCACTCTGTTTTCATTGAGAACCAATGGAGTAAATTCTTGATAATTAAACACTACAGCCGGGTCTTTTAAAAGCACTAAAGGAGACTCATAATTGGTCTGATAGATAGGTCTTGAACTCTGGATTTGTAAAGAGGCCTCAAAACTATTGTCTTGATAATTACTAATATTGAGAAATATGCTTATTGAAATACGCTCTGAAACAGCCATTTTTCTTCCTGAAAAGGAAGTGTTGTTCATGAACTCAGTTAACTGCTTTTGAAGGTTTTGAAAAATTTCAGTATTGGATTGATTAACCCTACTAGCGTCTACAGTAATATTTGCTTTAAAATCCTGGGAAAAANAAACAGATAAACTACTAAGAGACAATATATTAATTAGAAAAAATATTTTTTTCACTTGTCTCATAATTCCTTTAAAATTTCGTTCCAAAGATCTATTGCTACAGCTTTCTTTGACTTTAAAGGAAAAGACTTTAGCCCATTCTTATGAGACAAAAACTGGACTTTGTTGGTTTTATGCCCAAAACCAGCCCCAGGATCTTCTAAAGAATTTAACACTATGGCGTCTAGGTTTTTAGCATGAAGTTTTTTGGTNCCGTTGTCTAAAACATCTTGGGTTTCTAAAGCAAAACCTACGAGATATTGATGCTTTTTAATTTTACCTAAACCAGCAATAATATCAGGGTTTTTAATTAACTCAATGTTAGGGTTAGCCAAAGATTCTTTTTTAATCTTTTGATCATATACCTGAGCTGGTCTATAATCTGCTACTGCAGCGGCCCCTATAAAAATATCTGAAGTCTCAAAATGCGCCAACACAACCTTATTCATTTCAATAGCTGTAGCAACAGCAAACTTCTTTATAGTTTTATCTGAAACCAAAAGAGAAGTTGGGCCACTGACCAACACCACCTCAGCACCTAATTTAGCAGCATAATCTGCCAATTCATAGCCCATTAAGCCACTAGAATGATTTCCTATAAAACGAACTGGATCTATGGGCTCGTATGTAGGACCTGCAGTCACAATTACGCGCTTTCCTGACAAAGGCTGCAGGCCTTTGAGGTGCTTTACAATAAAAGCTACTATATGCTCAGGTTCAGCCATTCTCCCAGCGCCACTTAAGCCACTGGCAAGCAAGCCTTCTTCTGCAGGAATGATCGCATTACCAAATGTCGCTAATTTATCTAAACTATCTTTTGTGCTTTTATGCTTATACATATCCAAATCCATAGCAGGAGCTATAAATACAGGACATTTAGCAGATAAATAGGTAACTAGCAATAAATTGTCTGATTGACCATGCGCCATTTTAGAAAGCGTATTGGCTGTTGCTGGAGCCACTACCATCAAATCTGCCCAAAGTGCCAGAGCCACATGATTGTTCCAGCTAATATCACCTTGCTCATCTTCTTTTATAAATGAAGACGGCACTGGGTTTTCACTGAGCGTAGCTAGTGTAAGGGGGGAAACAAATTGGCTGGCGCTGTCCGTTAAAATTACTTTAACGTCTGCGCCAGCCAGTTTAAAAAGCCTCACTAAATAAGGGGTTTTATAAGCAGCTATTCCACCGCTAATCCCAATCAGGATATTTTTCCCCTTAAGCATAATGCTTATATTTCTTTAGAAGTATCTCTATAGTAAATTTTACCTTCCAACCACTCTAAAACAGCCATAGCATGTGCTTTAGGTAATTTTTCGTAGAATTTAGACACTTCAATTTGTTCTTTATTTTCAAATACCTCTTCTAAACTATCACTGTAAGTAGCAAACTCCTCTAATTTTTCTAGGAGCTCCTTCTTAATTTCAGCATTAATTTGAATGGCACGCTTAGCAGTAATAGAAATAGCTTCGTAGATATTTCCTGTAGGTGCGTCAAACTTGTCACGGTTAACGGTCACTGTAGATGCTGCTGCTTTTGAATTTTTTAAATCATTCATGGTGTTTGTCTAATAAATTATTTGGTGATCTCTGAGAGCTCTTTTTCTAGTTTCTCTGAAACTTGATTCGCTTCTTGGAGGTATTTTGAGTTAGGATAATATTTAATCAAAGTAGCAAAAGCTTCTTTAGCCTTCTTAATACGGTCTCCTTCTTATCAGCAACGCTGTAAAAAGCAATACTGTTTGCAGTAGCTAATTGATAGTACATTACGTCTTCTCTGTAGGGAGAACCAGGAAAATCTACTAAAAAATTATTCAAAGCTTCTTCAGCCGCAAACAAAATAGTATAGTCAAATCCTACGGCAATTTTATAGTATTGTTTGGCAATCTCATAGGCTTTTTGCTCCTTCTTTATTCTGAGCTCCTTAGCCAATATATTTGCCTCTTCTACATAGGGGGATTCCCCGTATGCATTGATGAAATTTTGAAGTTTTGAGAGCGCTTTGTCTGTATCTGTTTGATCTAAAGAATATTTTGGAGACAACTCGTAATAACTCTTTGCGCTAAAAAAAGCTGCTTCTATTGACTTATCACTATTGGGATACGACTTCAAAAATCTTTCGAACTGATANCCTGCTGTATTGTAATCTTTAATCTTAAAATAACTGTCTGCGAAAAAAAACAATACGCGCTCTCCCTGAGGCTTACCTATATACTTTGGCGCAATTTGCTCAAAGAGACGGTTTGCTTGTCTGTAATCACCCTCTTTGTAAAAACGCTCCGCAGCGTCATATTTAACCTTTGTGTCTGTAGATTTTAAAGCCTTTTGATATTCATTACATGAAACCAAACTCAGGCTAATACAGAGTGTTATGAGGGCTAATTTTTTATTTAAAAACATCTTGCAAAATTAAGGAATCCAATTGGATATAAAAAACAATTTTTCACAAGGCTACAAAGCGCTTAAAGCGCTGATGCACTTGAGCGACAAAAATGCAAAATTATACATGACTTTACAGATGTTCTCAACCTAAACTTAAGTTAAAATTAAGACACCAAAGAACCCAGCATCCTTAGAGAATTTTTTAACTTATTTTGCAATTCCACTGACGCTGGAACTAAAGGAAGCCTCACTTGTAATGGGTAGGAATCCAAAATATTCATTAAGGCTTTTACACCACAAGGGTTGCCTTCTTCAAAAATTGCCTCAATTAGGTCTTGCAATTGTTCATTTAAACGATTTGCTTCTGAAGAATGCCCATTAAGAGCACTATGTATTAGATCTGAAAATTGGGCGGGTATTGCTTGGCCAATAACTGAAATTACCCCAGAACCTCCAGCTAGAGTGGTCTGGTAAGCGGTGGCATCGTCTCCAGAGACTACTAAAAAACCCTCTGGCTTGCTAGACAACAACTGTGCAATCTGTTCCATATCACCCTTAGCTTCTTTAATTCCAATTACATTTGGATTAGAATGGGCAATATCCAAAGTAGTTTTTGGCAGCATATTCACCCCCGTCCTAGAAGGAACATTATACAGTATTACAGGGATTGGCGCTGCGTTTGCAACCTCTGAAAAATGTGCTTTCAAGCCTTCCTGAGTAGGTTTATTGTAATAGGGTGTTACCGACAATATAGCGTCAAAATGAGAAAAGTCTGTAGCTTTAATTTTTTGAACTAGCGCATGGGTATTACTCCCTCCCATCCCTAAAACTAGAGGAACTCTTGAATTGTTCTCTGCCACTACCGTATCAATAACCAGCTGCTGCTCTTGGTCACTCAGTGTAATAGTCTCTGCTGTAGTTCCTAACACCACCAAATACTTAATACCAGAATTGATATTATGATTAACTAATTTTTTTAACGCAACTACATCTACTTCATTTTGAGCGTTAAAAGGGGTCACTAAAGCGGTTCCAGTTCCAATAAATTTAGTCATTATCTACAGTTAACTTTTGAATATAATTATGGAGTTCTTTGAACAATGATGGCGTATTCTCTGGTAATTGATTTATGATTAAATCTGCTGTCTTATCTTCTTGAAAACCAATTCTAATAAGTGCTGCAGTTTTTAAACTCACAAAGGAAACACTAGGCTCGTCGTGTGCATGAAAATTAATTAAATAAGTGTATTGTAATTCACAAAAAGCGCTTACGTACGGTTGCACTACACCTTGAAACCAACTTAAATTTTCGTTGAGCCTAAAATAAGCATATTGGCTAGTTCTAGGATTTTTTGAATAGCCCAAAACATTAAGCTGTTGCTGTTTTAACTCAAAACTACTTAAGAGATTTTGCACTAGGGTGTCTGCGTCATACATATCTAAATCAATAATAAGACCAAAAGTTGTCAATTTATTTCCCCCGATGGGTCTGATTAGATCCTGATGCAACATTCTTGAGCACTTTCGTTTTAAAAACAAAAGCTTAAGAGATTCTACCAACTGATCAAAGAACATATACTACTGTTTGAGTAAGTACAAAACAAAGGTACTTATAAGTATGTTTATTTTTTTGCAACATTTTGTTATATATACAACAATTAAGAGATCATTTTTAAAAAGTCTTCTACTGATATNAGTGGAATATCAAGAGATATTGCTTTTGCTTTTTTGCTTGGTCCCATTTGATCTCCAGCCAATAAATAACTTGTTTTTGAAGACAGTGAACCAACGACCTTTCCGCCATTTAATTCAATAAGTTGCTTTAGCTCAGGCCTGGAATAAGTTTCGAAAACACCTGATATTACAAAATTAAGCCCCGTGAGTTTATGCCCCTGNAACTTAAACTCATTTGAAAGTTCCATCTGTAAGCCATATGACGNAAGTCTATTGACCAGTTCATTATTATAGGAATCTTCAAAAAANGCCAAAACACTTTTGGCTATTACATCTCCTATTTCATCTACTGCAATAAGGGACTCGTAATCTGCCGCTCTCAGTGCAGAGATAGAACCAAAGCTACGCGCAAGTTTTTTGGCAACAGTTTCTCCTACAAACCTTATGCCCAATCCAAAAAGGACTTTTTCAAAAGGTATCTGCTTGGAAGCTTCTATTCCATTTAGCATATTATCTACAGATTTTTGAGCCATTCTATCCAACTGAATTAACAGCATTGGATTAAGGGTGTATAAATCTGCATAAGATTGAATGAGCTTGTTTTCATAAAGGAGTGAAACTGTTTCTTCTCCTAAACCATCAATATCTAAAGCTTTTCTAGATATAAAATGACTTATTTTTCCAATAATTTGTGGGGGACAATCACGTTCATTCAAGCAAAAATGTTTTGCGTCTCCCGCTACTCGATGAAGGGGACTATTACATTTAGGACAGTGGGTTATATACTTTAGAATCAAAGCATTTAAGGGGCGTTTAGAGAAATTTACACCTGTTATTTTTGGAATAATCTCCCCCCCTTTTTCAACAAATACCGTATCTCCTATTCTAATGTCTAGCTTTTCTATCTGATCTGCATTGTGCAATGAGGCTCTCTTTACCACTGTTCCAGCAAGTAGCACCGGGCTCAAGTTTGCTACTGGTGTAATTGCACCTGTCCTACCTACCTGGTAATCAATGGATTCTAATTCACTCTCTACTGAATCTGCTTTGAATTTATAGGCCATGGCCCATCTTGGACTTTTTGCGGTGTAACCTAATTCTGCTTGAAACTCTAGGGAATTTACTTTAACCACTACCCCATCAGTTTCATATGGCAGCTCATGTCTGGCGGTGTCGTAAAACGAAATAAACTCTAAAACCTCCTCTATACTCCCACACTTTTTGGCTGTATTTGGCACTTTAAAGCCCCAAGAAGCAGCTTTTTCTAAAAATTCGGACTGGGTCTTTACATGAGGAAAATTCCCTGCCAATTGATACAACAAACAATCCAAACCCCTTTGCGATACTATGGAAGGATCTTGAATTTTTAAACTTCCAGAAGCCGTGTTCCTAGGGTTCATAAAAGGTTCTTCTCCATTAGAAGCCCTCAAATCATTTAATTTTTTGAAATTTTCAAAAGGCAAAACAACCTCTCCCCTTATTTCGAAAAAACTGGGATAGTCTCCCTTTAATGTCAATGGAATTGATTTTATAGTTCTAATGTTTGAAGTAACATTATCCCCTTGTGTTCCATCTCCCCTGGTAAGGGCTTTTATTAATTGACCATTTTCATAGGTAAGACTAATGGAGGCTCCATCATACTTAAGCTCACAGGTATATTCTATTGGCACTTCGCCTATGACCTTTTTTAACCTAGACACCCATTCAAATAAATCTTCTTTATTATAGGAATTGTCTAATGAATACATTCTTTGAGAATGCAGCTCTGTGTCGAATCCTTTGACAATACTTCCTACGCGCTGGGTAGGAGAATGAGATAGTTTTTTATCTGGATGACTAAGCTCTAATTCTTCTAATTCCTTGTAAAGCATGTCGTACTCGTAGTCTGAAATATCTGGAGAATTCAACACATAATACGAGTGGTTGTGCTTTTCAATTATATGGATAAGCGCTTTTATTCTTTCTTCTGGATTCATGCGGTTACTTTTGCCATAATCATTCTATTTTTCATATATATATCCTTTTTTAGGACAACTTTTTCAAAGCCAATTTCTTTAATGAGCGCAGATGTTTCTTTTCCAAGATATTCATTTATCTCAAAAAACAAAAGTCCATCTTCTGATAAAAAATCAAAGGCAAGTTCACTAATTTTCTTATAAAAAATAAGCGGGTCAGTATTTGTCACAAATAAGGCAAGTTCAGGCTCATATTCCAGAACATTTTTAGACATCTCTTTTTTTTCAAGAGCTCTAACATAAGGTGGATTAGATACGATTAAGTCATATTTCTGATCTAAAGATTTTTCAGAAAGTATATTTTTTAGCGACCATTTTATAGCGCTATTGTATTCTTGTGCGTTTTCTCGGGCAATTGCTAAAGCCTTTTCACTAACATCTATAGCTGTTATTTTAGCCTCTGGAAACAATTGGGAAAGGGTTATTGGAATACAACCGCTTCCTGTTCCAATATCTAAAATCGTTTTAGGTGGAGCTAACTTAAACTGCGCTTTTATATAAGCTATTAGTTCTAATGTTTCTGGTCTCGGAATAAGCACCGATTCGTTTACCTTTAGTGTTAAGTCTCCAAAATGGGCTTGACCAGTTATATATTGTATGGGTCTATGCTTCTTTAAGTCATTTAAGGCCTGTTCAAAAATGCTTAGATCATGGGCAGAAAGCTTATAATCTGGCTTGAAAGTCAAAACAAACCTATTTTCGTTTAACAAATCCTCTATGAGAATATAAAAGAAGTGCCGCACTTCTTCCAAACTAAACAAGTCACATAACTCNCTTTCAAAATATATTTTAAAATCTTTTAACAGCACTATAAGTCTAAAATCATATGAACTGGACAAGAAAAATGTCCTGTATTACCCATAGGGCCATCCAAGTATTTAAAGCCTGTTTTATGGTATAATTTTTGAGCGGCTTCCATATAAGGCATAGTCTCTAAATAACACTGTTCAAAACCAAAAATTTTGGCTTGTTCAACACATTTTTCAATCATTTTTCTCCCTATGCCTTTTCCTCTTATCTCTGACAAAAAATACATTTTCTGTAGCTCACAAACTGGTCCTTCATAATCCTGCAATGGCGCTACACCCGCTCCACCTAAAATAACTCCCTGATCTTCAACCACAAAATAGGCATGCTTTTCAGATTGGTAATTTTCATACATTGAATCCAATGCTTTGTCTGCGTAAGCGGTGCCAACTTTAGGAACACCTAAATCTATCAAAACTGTTCTAATCACTTGAGCCAGAGCAGTATTATCTGTGGGCTTAATAAATCTTATTTCCATTGAACAATTGTCCTAAAATAATCTATTTTAATTGTAGTATTTTTGTTGGGTGAAGATACATGAAAAATACATGTCCCGAGCCATTTTAGTGGCTAAAAATGGATTGAAATCTCATTTTCCAAACCCGATGGTTGGCTGTGTTATTGTTCACAAAAACAAAGTCATCTCCCAAGGAATTACTAGTCCATATACAGGACCACACGCAGAGGTAAATGCCATTAACAACTTAAAAGATAAAAGTGTGTTATCTCAGTGCACTCTTTATGTAACTTTAGAACCCTGTGCACATTATGGAAATACGCCACCTTGTGCCAATTTAATCACTTCACACAACATTCCATTAGTTGTAATTGGTGTATTGGACCCTAATCCCAAGGTTGCAGGTAAAGGCATTCAAATTCTTGAAAAAGCAGGAACAAAAGTAATTACGCATGTGCTTGAAAAAGATTGCATGGCGCTGCACAAAAGATTCTTGATAAATCAAACAGCTAAACGCCCTTATTTTATCCTAAAATGGGCACAAACTACAAATGGTTTTATTGCTCCACCTATTAAAAATAGGACAGCCTATTGGATTTCTTCTCTACTTGCCAAACAAAGATCCCATCAATGGAGAAGTGAAGAACACGCCATTTTAATCGGTGCTAATACACTTTTACACGACAATCCTAAATTAAACACCAGACTTTGGACTGGAGAAAACCCCATACCCATATACATAGACAAAGCTTTGAGTATTCCAACAAATAAAAGTTTGTTTGGTATACATGAAAAAATATACTGCATTGTAGACTTCAAATACGCACCATCCAATCTAAAGCAAAGCAACATTCAATACCTACCTATTAATTTCAACAAGGAATTAGCAAGCCAAATAGCAGCAGCGCTTTTTGAGCAAAAAATCAGTAGTGTCATTGTAGAAGGAGGTGCTAAAACTTTGAATCTATTTTTAGAGACGGGTCTTTGGGATGAAATAAGGTTATTTGAAACTAAAGGAAATATTAACAAGGGGGTAAAAGCGCCTAATTTTAATGCAACTTTGAGTAGCATAGAGTCTTTAGACAACACTGTATTGAGCATTTACCGGCAGAATAATCTCATAGATATAAAAGTTTGAGCCAATTTTTTAAAACCATATTAGAACCTAATGAAGCTTACCTCTATAAAGAGAAGAAAAGTAAATTTTACGGTCATGCATTTCCATTGTCAAACAAGGAGGCTATTGAGGAGATAATAGCGTCATTAAAAGAACAATATTCTAATGCCAATCATTTTTGCTATGCCTGGCAAATAGGTGTAAATCAACCTATTTATAAATTAAATGATGATGGGGAGCCAAATAATACAGGGGGTGCACCCATATATGGCCAGATACAATCATTTGAACTCACCAATGTTGTTGTGGTAGTTGTGCGAATTTTTGGGGGCGTAAAGTTAGGCCCAGGAGGTCTCATAACAGCCTATAAAGCTGCTGCAAAAGGCGCTTTGGAGCAAGCTAAAATAATTACCTCTGAAATCAAAGATCTGTACTCCCTCGAGTTTCCTTATGCTAAAATGCATATAGTCATTAGAATCGTTCAATCTCAAAAGGGAACTATCTTAGAACAATTTGTTGAAAACACTTGCAAAATGAAAATTTCATTATCTAAATCTAAAAGCAACAATTTTGAAGAAAAAATCATAGAATCAAGGATCTGTCACTTTAAAAAACTTGCAATTACTGACTAAGTAATGTCAAGTTTAATTTATGAAGAAAGTGGGGTTTTCACTTAAAGATTGGTTTGAATTACTTTTAAAAGATTTTCAGGACAAGCTACAGGCTTATTAGATTTAGAGTCCAAAAAAGCCAATGTTGTGGCTGCAGTTCCCACAAGTAAATCTTGGTCATTATAAAGCTTGTACTCAAAACTAATTTTAACTTTAGGAGCAGCCATTAAACTTGTTTCTAGTGTTAAAACCTCTCCAAAGAATAACGACCTTTTAAAGTTTATAGTCAAAGAAATTATTGGTAATATAAAACCGTCTTTCTCCATCTTTGCATAAGAAAAACCCATCTGCTTTAACCAATCAATCCTACCTATCTCTAGAAAAGCAGGATAACTTCCATGATACACTACTCCCATCTGGTCAGTTTCCCCATATCTAATTTCAATATTTTTTTTTGTAGTAATAGCCATGATTTTTTAAAATTTAATTCTATATTTAACTCCCTAAATTTTTAGATGACATTATGGACAAAAAAAACTGAATAATCAACCCACTTTCGTTTTTTTTTTAAGTTTTTTGTTCACATATTTGTCATTCTTAAATCTTACTAGTGATTGTTACTCAATAGTCCCTATTAAGTTCAACAAATAACCTAAATACCTAAACAAAATAATGAGTACTGATGCTAACGCTGTATGGAATGAATGCCTTTCCTTTATAAAGGATAACATACAACCTCAGGCGTTTAAAACTTGGTTTGAACCTATTAAACCAGTAAAACTTGCAGACAACTCATTAAGTGTTCAAGTACCCAGTAAATTCTTTTACGAGTGGCTAGAAGAACACTATGTAAAACTACTTAAGGTTGCTTTAACAAAGTCTTTGGGTGAAGGTGCTAAACTGGTGTACATCATCAGAATGGAAAACACTTACGGAAACAGGGAGCCATTCACAGAGAAAATTCCAAGTTCAAATAGGTCCTATCATGCGCCTCAGGAAATAGATGTTCCAATTAAATCTAAAAACCCTGAACTCAAAAATCCATTTGTGATTCCAGGTATTAGAAATATAAAAATTGAATCTCAATTAAATCCTAATTACAGTTTTGATAATTTCTTAGAGGGAGATTCTAATAGATTAGCAAGGTCTGCAGGGATGGCTGTTGCAAACAAGCCAGGAGGAACTTCGTTTAACCCACTTTTAATTTTTGGTGGTGTTGGATTAGGAAAAACACATTTGGCACATGCTATTGGGGTTGAAATAAAAGACAAATATCCTGAAAGGACTGTTTTGTATATTTCTGCAGAAAAGTTCACGCAACAATATATTGAATCCGTTAAGAAAAACACTAGAAATGATTTCATTCATTTTTACCAGTTAATNGACGTATTAATTATAGACGACGTTCAATTCCTATCTGGTAAATCTGGTACCCAAGATGTATTCTTTCACATCTTTAATCATTTGCATCAAAACGGGAAACAAGTAATACTCACCTCTGACAAAGCACCTGTAGACATGCAAGACATTGAACAGCGATTGCTTTCTCGATTCAAATGGGGGTTATCTGCTGAATTACAAACACCTGACTTTGAGACTAGGGTTTCAATATTAAAAAACAAGCTCTATAAAGATGGTGTGGAAATGTCTGAGGACATTATTGATTATGTAGCTAAAAACATTAAAACAAATGTCCGAGAGCTAGAAGGTGCTATTATCTCTCTTATTGCTCAATCTTCCTTTAACAAAAAAGAAGTAACCATAGATTTAGCACAACAAATTGTAGAAAAATTTGTCAAGAACACAAAACGAGAGGTTTCTATAGACTATATCCAAAAAGTAGTTTCTGACTATTTTGAAATGGATGTCACTACCCTACAATCTAAAACTAGAAAGAGGCATATTGTCCAAGC
>JGI26080J50196_1000594_pt1 | contig 16568 bp, 10 predicted proteins | sample SaaInl0LU_22_DNA_FD_50196 | JGI IMG/M metagenome (IMG submission 50196)
GCTTTGGTCCGACGCTATGCGCTCAATGACTTTTTTATCTATTCCTTGTCAAGAACAGCCGCCAGTCCACACACTTCTGTGACATCCATATTGATCGATTTATCAGACCCAACAAATGCAACAGAAGTTTTCGATACATTGTTGGACAAAGTAAAGACACAGAAGCCTTTAGAAATTGTTTTTATAAACAATGCCGGTTCTTTAGGCGAAATGGCCCCCATTGAAAAAAACACTCCAGCGAGTATTCAAAAAACCATTGCACTCAATACTACAACCCCTATCTGTCTTTCCAGTAGCTTTGTCAAAAAGCTAAAAGCATGCAAGGCTTCTAAAAGAATTCTCAACATTTCTTCAGGTGCAGCCAAAACCCCCTATGAGGGATGGACTGTGTATTGTTCTTCCAAAGCAGGACTCGATATGGCTACAAGGACCATGGCTTTGGAACAAATTTCCGAAAAAGAACCGGTAAAAATAAATGCCATATATCCGGGTGTGGTCGAAACAGGAATGCAACGTCAGATAAGAAAAACCTCAGAAAAAGAATTTAAAAATGTCCAACGATTTATCGAACTAAAAGACAATAACGAACTGCTTAGCCCTGCAGAAGTTGCTGAAAAAATATACTATCTAGACACCCATGCCGTTTTGGAAAACGGAGCTATCGTTGATATTCGCGAACTCTAAACAATGCAAAAGAACAGTTTATAGGTCCTGNGCATTTGCAATCATTTCCGCGATATCCATTACTTCAATACTGGCTTCTTTTTGTTTGTTTTTCACACCGTCTGTCATCATGGTATTGCAGAATGGACAACCTGTTGCAATGATTTCTGGTTGCACAGCAATGGCGTCTTCTGTTCGTAAAATATTGACTTCTTTGTCACCTTTTTCTGCATCTTTAAACATCTGGGCTCCTCCAGCCCCACAACACAAACCATTTATTTTACAGCGTTTCATTTCCACCAACTCTACTTCCAGTTTTCGAATCAATTCTCTTGGTGCTTCGTACACATCGTTTGCTCTTCCAAGATAACAGGGATCATGAAAGGTGATTTTCTTTCCTTTGTAGGATCCTCCCTCAATGGTCAATTTTCCTTCATCCAACAACGATTTTAAAAACTGTGTGTGGTGCATCACCTCATAAGAGCCTCCTAGCTCCGGGTATTCGTTTTTAATTGTATTGAAACAATGTGGACAAGCGGTGACGATTTTTTTTATCGCATAGGCATTCAATACTTCAATATTTGCCATCGCTTGCATTTGAAATAAAAACTCATTCCCCGATCGTTTCCCCGATCTTTTAGCAGGGTCTCCAGTACAGCTCTCTTCTGCTCCCAAAACAGCAAAATCTACTTTTGCCTTGTTCAATATCTTTACAAAAGCCTTGGTGATTTTTTTTGCTCTGTCGTCAAAACTTCCAGCACAACCCACCCAAAACAATACTTCGGGTTGTTTTCCTTGAGCTGTCAACTCTGCCATTGTAGGTACGTTCATATCTTTATCGTTGATTTTTAAGTATTGATTTTTTGGTGTTGACTATAGAAATACCCAAGATGAAAAATCCAAAATTGATTTTACGCTTCGTCTTTCCAATTCAGTCGATCCATTTGATTGTAGGGCCATGGTGCTCCGTTGTTTTCAATATTCGACATCATATTATTCAGTTCTTGTGGCGCTGCAGATTGTTCCATCACCAAATACTGACGCATGTCCATGATGATAGACAAAGGATCAATATTTACAGGACACTCTTCTACGCATGCATTGCAACTAGTGCAGGCCCACAATTCTTCCGGAGTGATATAATCTTTGAGCAATTGTTTTCCATCGTCTTTGAATTCTCCTTTATTGGCATCTATGTTGTTACCCACTTCTTCCAATCGGTCTCGTGTTTTCATCATGATTGCTCTCGGAGAGAGCTCCTTTCCAGTCTCATTTGCCGGACAAACAGAAGAACATCGGCCACATTCGGTACAGGTATAAGCATTCATCAATTGAACCCAATTCAAATCGGTTACATCGCTGGCGCCAAATTTCTCAGTCTCTTCTCCCTCATTTTCAGGAACCGCATAAGGGTCCGCATTTGGATCCATCATCGTTTGGACTTCTTTTGTTACTGTAGGGTTGTTTTCAAATTTTCCTTTGGCATTTAAATTGGCAAAATACGTGTTTGGGAAAGCCAACAAAATGTGCAAGTGTTTTGAGTAATACAAGTAATTCAAGAAAATTAAAATCCCAACAATGTGCAGCCACCAAGCAGTTCTTTCAATGGTGTGATTGGCCTCCATTGAAAAGTCAGCAAATAACGGTGCCAAAAATTGACTGATGGTATTTCCAGCTTGCATCTCTTGAAAAGGAACGTCTGTTGCGTTCATAACCAAAAACAAGCTCATCAATACAATCTCAAAATACAAAATAATGTTGCCATCTTTTTTTGGCCATTCTGTCATTTCTTTTTGCCAAAAACGTTTTATTTTAACCACATTTCTTCTTGTCCAAAACAGAACAACGGCCACCAAAACCAAGAGTGCCAATACTTCAAAACTGCCTATTAGAAATCCATAAAAGGCTCCCAAAAAAGAAAACAATCTATGTGTCCCTAAAACGCCGTCCAACACAATTTCTAGAAGCTCGATATTGATGATGATAAATCCCAGATAAACCACAACATGTAAAATTCCTGATACAGGTCTTCTTACTAATTTGGTCTGTCCCAAGGCTATTTTTATCATATTCATCCAACGCTCTTTGGAACGATCTTTTCGATCAATTGATTTACCTAGCTGAATGTTTCGTTTGATTTTTTTTAAATTTTTCGCAAAAAAACCAATACCAATGGCTAGTAAAAGAATGAAAATAATATTTGGAACGTATTGCATAATTTCTTTTTTATTCTACTTTGACATTTTCATATCCTTTGTCTTTTTTCCCAAAAAGAGAAAAATGAACAAAACGCTTTGGATGTAATTTTATATCGCGTAGCAGCTCTTCTAATTCTTTAGAAGCATTGGTTAAATTTGTATAAACGGCTTCATCTTTCAATAATTTACCCAGCGTTCCTTCTCCTTGGTTGATGCTTTTTGTGATCAATTGAAGATTCCCAATCGTACTTTCCACGCGACTCACCAATGCGCCTATTGGTACACTGGCCAATGTGTCTGAAAATTTTGACAAGTTCCCTGTTATTTCTTGTGCGTTTTCAAGTGTTTTATGAATTACATGTCTATTCTCTGCAACAATAGAATCTGCATTTTTAGCAGTTTTTTCTAGGGTTGACATGGTTCCTTTGAATGACTGAATACTCGCTTTTAAGTTCTTAATGGTACGCTTGTCCATCACATCATTGAGATGTACCAATAAAGAATCGGCACTTACAATTACACTTTCCAATTTGGCTTGTAAAGGATTCAATTTCTCTCCAACGGAAGAAAACATATCGGATTCTATTTCTCCAGTCAAATAATCCCCCGGCACAGCTATGGCTCCATCATAAGAGGGTATGACCGCCAAAGATTTTCCTCCCATCAAACTCGCACTGTATATTTTTGCAACGCTGTTCTTAGAAAATTGAAAATCGTTTTCTACAGTAAACTCAACCACAAGCTGTCCTCTCTTATTCAGATCATCATTAAAAGAAATGTCTACTACTTTTCCAACTTCATATCCATTAATGGTTACCATACTTGCTGTATTCAAACCTTGCACATTGTTGTACTCTGTAAAATAAGAATGAGACGCTCCTTCAAACAAGTTGTGCCCTTTTAAATAATTGTATCCCCAAACAAAAACAGCTGCGATTACAATCACAACTAGACCCGTTTTGAACTCTCTTGAAAATGTAACCATCTATTTTTTTTTAGATAACAAAACTACTAATTATTTATTTGAGTAAAAATTGAACCTGTTGAAATTTTCACCTCTTTTTCAATTGCTCTTTTTGAGCGCTTTGGCCAAAGGAACTTTCACTTCATTTACAAATGCCGCAATAAAAGCAGACCGATAGCCTTTCTTTTGAACCAATTTTAAATGGGCTTTGACCTTGCTATATGATGTGCTTTTTCCAAAATAATATTTAAAATTGGATCCGACCTTTACACGTTCTACATTTTTCAATCCCTTGAAATTGTAACTGTACGTTTCTAATTTTGTCGTCCCAGAGGCTATTTGAACTTTGAAATAGACCTTTTCTTTATTCGCGGAAGCATGCTCAACAGTCGACCTCTTTTCTTTTGCAACTGTGTTGATTCTTAAATTGTTCACATAAGTCAAAATCGCTTTGGAAATGGCAGCTGCCATCTCAGCTTTTCCTTTTTTTGAATGAAGATATGCTGCTTCTTTTTTGTTGGTCAAAAAACCTGTCTCAATCAAAATACTCGGCATATAGGTTTGGTGCAACACAATAAATCCAGCTTGTTTCACACCTCTGTCATGCCTTCTAAGTTTGCCTTTGAAATTTTGTTGTACCGCGCTAGCCAATTCCAAACTTTTATCCAAATACTCTTCTTGTTCTAATGTCAGTCCAATCACAGACTCTGGGGAATTCGGATCGAAACCCTCGTATTTCTCTTCAAAATTTTCTTCCAACAGAATCACTTCATTTTCCGCCTTTGCCACCTCGAAATTTCGTTTGTTTGCATGCACACCTAACACCCATGTTTCGGAACCTGATGCCTGGGATTTATGTGCATTGCAATGCACAGAAACAAACAAATTTGCATCTGCTTTGTTGGCAATTCGGCCACGTTCAAAGAGGTCCACAAAAACATCTTTTTTACGTGTATAAATAACCTTGATGCCTTTTTCCTTCGACAAATTCTTGCCCACCTGTAATACAATTTGAAGCGCGATGTCTTTTTCCTTGTATTTTCGATAGCCCACTTTGCCAGGATCTTTCCCTCCATGACCTGCATCCAACACAACTGTAAAGCTTTTGTGTTGTGAAACAGCGGTGAATCTGACTAGAAATATGCAAAAAACAAGGCTGTAGAATAAAATTTGCTTTATTTTAGAGATTTGTGACAAATTCATGAATATATTTTAATTAATTTTGGCAGCGTAAAAACTACAGGTTTGAAACAGCTCATTTCACAAAAATAGCACATATACTATTGCGAACAAATTTATACCATATTCTTTTTATCGCCAGCTTTTTTGTGTTCGGCACCCAGTCTTCTTTTGCACAGATAGACACGCTCAGAACGAAAACGGGGGAACTGGATTTGGCACCAAAAGACAGCGTTGCAACAGCGGCTATTTCAAAACCCAAAGAAGCCATTGACGCTATTATTACTCACAAAGCGAAAGATTATATTTTAGAAGATGTGGTCAATAAAACCGTAACACTTTACAATCGCGCCGAAGTCAACTATGACGACATCAATATCAAATCGGGAACTATCGTCATTGACTACCTCAACAATCTTGTCACTGCGAGAGGCATCAAAGACAGCATTGGAGAATATTCTCAGCTCCCGGTTTTTGTCCAGGGTTATGAGGAATCTGTTCAAGATTCAATTGTTTTTAACTTTAAGACTGAAAAAGCGCTGATTTACGGCTTGCAAACCGAGCAAGATGGTATCATTACGCTTGGTGAGAAAACAAAAAAGATGAACGATTCTACCATCTTTGTTCGTGGCATTCGCTTTACTACTTCCGACAAAAAAAGACCTGATTACTATTTGGCTACGAAAAAAGCAAAAATCGTACCGAATAAAAAAATTATTGTAGGCCGCACAAAATTGGTAATTGCAGATGTTCCAACCCCCATTATTATGCCATTTGCCTACCTCCCGCTGACATCCTCTAAAGCCTCTGGTTTTATTGTTCCAAGCTATGGAGAATCGAATAGCCAAGGTTTCTTTTTGCAAAATGGAGGTTACTATTTTGCAGGGAATGACTTTTACGATTTGGCGCTTACAGGAGATATTTATTCAAACAGTAGCTGGGGATTTACTGCGGAATCTAATTACAAAGTTCGATACAAATTCTCTGGCAAATTTATGTTCAACTACGAAAATCTTATTTTTGGACAGAAGGGCTTTGACGACTTCAGTAAAAGCACAAATTTCAACCTCCGTTGGACACATTCTCAGGACGCCAAAGCACATCCAAATACGCGTCTTTCTGCCTCTGTAAATTTAGGAAGCAGCAAGTATTATCGTCAATCCTTAAACCAGCTCAACAATTCACAAGCGCTCACAAACACGTTGAGATCTTCGATTTCCTTTTACAAAAAATTTACAGACACACCCTTCAATCTAAGTGTAACCGCTTCACATGCTCAAAACACGAATACCGAGGTCATCAATATGTCATTGCCAACGTTACAAGTAAATATGGATCGTATTTATCCTTTTGCTCCTGAATCTGGCACTAAGAAAAATGCGCTTCAGAAGATCGGATTGAATTATTCTTTGAAAGCAGACAATCGGATCACAACAACAGATGATGAATTTTTTTCGCAAAAAATGTTTGACGAAGCAAAATCAGGAATTCAACACAACACTTCTTTGAGCACCAATGTCAAACTTTTAAAATACCTCACATTGTCTCCCAACGCCTCTTTCAAAGAAACTTGGTATTTCAAATCTCTTGAAAAAAGCTATGATGCAAATACGAAAGAAATCCTAACAGATACTATCAACGGATTCACAGCCTTTCGGGAATATGCTGTAGGTGCTTCACTCTCCACCAATGTATATGGCTTGTACAAATTCAAAGGAAAAAAACTAAAAGCCATCAGACATACTATGCGCCCTTCGATTTCATTCAATTACAAACCTGATTTTGGCTTTTATTACGAAGATGTTCAAAGAAGTGATGATCCAGATGATGTCTTGAATTATTCGCCATACACACTCGGACTTTTCGGTTCCCCTTCCAAAGGACTTTCTAATACAGTCGGAATTACCATCGCGAACTCCATTGAGGCCAAAATTGCTCCAAAAGAAGACGATCCAGAAGACGAAGATAGAAAGGTGAAAATACTAAACAATTTAAACCTTCGAACGAGCTACAATGCTGCGGCCGATAGTTTGCGCTGGTCACCAGTAAGTTTGACTGCAGGCACACAATTGCTCAAAAATAAATTAAGCGTAAATATGGGCGCTACACTAGATCCTTATGCGATCAATGCAAACGGAGTCAAGTACAACGTTTTCAACATTAACAATAACGGTAGTTTGTTCCGATTAACTAGGGCCAATCTAACGATGAGCTACTCTATTTCGAGCAAAGACCTGAACACAAAAAAGGACGCAAACAGCCCACAAGAAAATCCGATTGACAATCTTCAAAACACAGATTTATTTGGAAAAAATCTGAGAGAAAACACCAATACATCTCAAAATTCGAATACTAATTCCTCCAGAGAAGAAGCAGAAGAAGAAAAAGAGATTACTTTGTATCAAAATTCAATTCCCTGGTCGTTGCGTCTATCTTATTCCAGCACCTATGCCAATGGGGCTCGACAAAATGAAATATCAAACAATTCGTTGATGTTCTCTGGAGATTTGGATTTGACACCCAAATGGAAAGTAGGCGCCTCCTCAGGATACGACTTCAAAAACGGCGGCTTCAGTTATACGCAAATTCGTATTTCGAGAGATTTAGACAGCTGGAGATTGAATTTCAATTGGGTCCCTTTTGGAATGCGCACCTCGTACTACTTTTTTATTGGTGTAAAATCCCCAATGCTGAGTGATTTGAAATGGGACAAACGAAATGTTCCCGATCGAAGATTGTTCTAAAATCAAAACTGAGAAAATATTTTCTTTCACGCATTCTTGAAAATTATTTCCCAATATCCTTTTATTTCTCGGTTAGTTTGATGAATTTAGCAGTGGATTTAAAAACCTACTCCTACATGGAAAAAGAGATTATTCTATTAAATATTTCCGGACAAGACAAGCCTGGATTGACCTCTAGTTTGACAAATGTATTGGCTTCTTATGGAGCAAAAATTTTAGACATTGGTCAAGCCAATATTCATGACACTTTGTCCTTAGGTATTTTGTTTGAAATCAAAGCAAAATCCAACTCTGCACCGGTATTGAAAGACTTGCTCTTCAAAGCCTATGAATTAGGGATCACTGCAAAATTTCGCCCCATTACTCTAGAAAGGTATGAGAAATGGGTGAACTCACAGGGTAAAAATCGATACATTGTAACCATTCTTGGGGAGAAACTTGCCGCTGAACAAATTTCTGCCGTAACAGATGTCATTTCAAACCTCAATTTAAACATTGATGCGATCAAAAGGTTGACGGGCAGACTTTCTCTTGTGGACGAAGTTGACTACGCCCGTGCTTGTGTCCAACTTTCTATTCGAGGTGAAATCAAAGACAAGGCGTATGTGACTGAAGCGTTTATGAAAATTTCTCAACAACTCGATGTCGATATTGCTTTTCAAGAAGACAACATTTACAGACGCAACAGACGTTTGGTTTGTTTTGATATGGATTCGACTTTGATTCAAACAGAAGTGATTGACGAATTGGCCGAATTGGCTGGTGTCGGTGCGCAGGTAAAAGCAATAACCGAGTCTGCCATGCAAGGTGAAATAGATTTTAACGAAAGTTTCAAAAAGCGCATGGCCTTGCTCGAAGGATTGAGTGAAGAAGTGTTGCAAAAGGTTGCGAAAAACCTACCCATTACCAAAGGGGCTCATCGTTTGATTAAGACGCTGAAAAGTTACGGTTTTAAAACCGCTATCTTGTCGGGTGGTTTTACCTATTTTGGACATTATTTACAAAAAGAATTGGGTATTGATTATGTGTATGCGAATCAATTAGAAATTAAAAACGGAGCACTTACAGGAGGTTACTTGGGAGAAATTGTAGACGGCAACAAAAAGGCAGAATTCTTAAAAGAGATTGCCAAACAAGAAAATATTGACATTGCACAAACCATTGCTGTAGGGGATGGGGCCAATGATCTGCCTATGCTAAACCTAGCAGGATTGGGAATTGCCTTTCATGCAAAACCCAAAGTAAAAGAGAATGCTCAAAGTTCCATTTCAAGTATTGGACTAGATGGCGTTCTTTACTTATTAGGTTACCACGATCGTTATATCGACTTGGAAGCTTAACCTTTTTCAAATGCATCAAAAACACAAAAGCTCAAATACAACAATTTGGGCTTTTTTCAATTGTTTTCAAACAAAACTGTATCTTTAATAAAACGTATCTTATGAAAAAAGTGATTCACACAAATGCCGCTCCCAATCCATTGGGTCCCTACAACCAGGCTATTTTGAGCAATGATACTCTTTATATTTCTGGACAAATAGCCATCGACTCTAGTACTGATGAAATTGTAACAACGACGATTGAAGAGGAAACGCAACAGGTTATGAGAAATCTAGAGGCTGTCTTAAAAGCTGCGAACATGACCTTTGAAAACGTGGTGAAATCATCTATTTATATTTCTGACATGAACAACTTTGGAAAAATCAATGAAGTTTATGGTGCTCATTTCAAAGAGCAAACAGCTCCGGCCAGAGAAACAGTTGAGGTCGCACGATTGCCCAAAGATGTCCGAGTTGAGATTTCAATGATTGCGGTTACTTCGACGTGAACAAACCAACGTTAGAGAAAGACTGCAATTGCAAAATATTCTCAAATAAAAAACCCTGTTTTGAAAACAAAACAGGGTTTTTATATTTAAAGCTACAACATTTTTTACAAGGTCGCTGCATATTCAATTAGATCTACAATTTTCGTTGAATATCCAATTTCGTTGTCGTACCAAGAAACGACTTTTACGAAGTTGTCTGTCAATGCGATTCCTGCGTTTGCATCAAATACAGAAGTACGAGTTTCTCCGATAAAATCTTGAGAAACGACCAAGTCTTCCGTGTATCCTAACACACCTGCCATTTCATTTTCAGAAGCAGACTTCATAGCTGCACAAATTTCAGCATACGTGGCTGGCTTTTCTAATTTTACCGTCAAATCTACCACAGAAACATCCATTGTAGGCACGCGGAAAGCCATTCCTGTCAATTTCCCGTTCAATTCAGGAATTACTTTTCCTACTGCTTTTGCAGCTCCTGTTGAAGAAGGTATGATGTTATGAATTGCAGAACGTCCACCTCTCCAGTCTTTCATAGAAGGTCCATCTACCGTTTTTTGAGTTGCGGTTGCAGCATGCACGGTCGTCATCAACCCTTCTGCAATACCCCAGTTGTCATTCAATACTTTTGCAATTGGAGACAAACAGTTTGTCGTACAAGAAGCATTTGAGAAAATCTTTTCGTCGGCCTTCAATTCTGAGTTGTTTACACCCATTACAAACATTGGTGTGTCGTCTTTTGATGGTGCAGACAATACTACTTTTTTCGCTCCTGCATCTAAATGCAAACCTGCTGTTTCTTTTGTCAAAAAGAATCCTGTAGATTCGATCACGTATTCAGCTCCTACTTCATCCCATTTCAAATCTGCTGGATTGCGCTCAGCAGTAATGCGGATTGCATTTCCATTCACAACCAACCCTCCATCTACTACTTCTACCGTTCCGTCAAAAGGACCGTGCACTGAATCGTACTTAAGCATGTAAGCCAAATAATCAACATCTAACAAATCGTTGATTCCAACTACTTGAACATTTTCTCTTGCTACAGCAGATCGAAACGCAAAACGTCCAATTCTACCGAATCCATTAATTCCAATTTTAATCATTTTATTTCTATTTATTTATTCTTATTTTAATTATACTGTCATAATATCTGACACGCGCATCAATTCTTGATCGATGGCATGGTGCTCTTTTACCGCTTTTTCAAGGGCCGTATAGCGTACTTCATTGTTGACAAAACCAACCATTAAATTCGACGATCCAGAAATCAGCAATTCTACTGCACTTACCCCAAATCTACTTGCCAATACTCTGTCAAAACAACTCGGCGCTCCTCCGCGTTGCATATGGCCTAGAACAGAAACTCGAATGTCGTAATCCGGTAAATTTTTCTCTGCATACTCCGCCAATTCAAAAATATTTTTCCCTGTCTTTTCTCCTTCTGCAACGACAACAATACTGGAAGTTTTTCCTGACTCTTTACTTCGAATCAAAGAGTCGAGCATTTTGTCCAAACCAATGTTTTCTTCTGGTATCAAAATTTCTTCAGCACCAGCTCCTACTCCTGCATTCAAGGCAATAAACCCTGCATCCCTTCCCATCACTTCAATAAAGAAAAGTCTGTTGTGTGATGAAGCAGTGTCTCTAATTTTATCAATGGCTTCTACTACCGTATTCAAGGCAGTGTCATATCCTAATGTATATTGTGTTCCGTAAATGTCATTGTCAATGGTACAAGGAATTCCGATGATTGGGAAATTGTGCTCTTGATTGAAAATCATTCCTCCTGTAAAAGTTCCGTCTCCTCCAATAATCACTACTCCTTCAATACCTTCTTTGAGGAGGTTATCATGTGCTTTTTGCCTTCCCTCTGGAGTCATAAACTCCATCGATCTTGCAGACTGCAACATGGTTCCTCCTTTGTTGATAATGTTTTGCACACTACGAGGCCCCATATTCACAAATTTTCCTTCGATCATTCCCTGGAATCCTTGGTAAATACCAACACACTCTACTTTATGGTAAGCACAGGTTCTCACCACGGCTCTGATGGCAGCATTCATTCCCGGAGAATCCCCTCCAGAGGTCATTACTGCTATTTTTTTCAATTGTACATTCATTCTTATAAAATATTGTATAAAATTACTACTTTTTTCAGTCCTGTTCTTGTCATAAAAACTTTTATACGAAAACGTTTTCGGCTTTCAGAAAACACAAAAACAAGTAAAAGTAACTGAAAAACAGATTGTTAAGATACGAAAAACTATTGAAAATTATTTCCAAAGATTTATAGGGTAAATACCTTCTTCTTTCAAACGCTTGATTTCTTTCACAACCAAAGGACGGTCTTCGGCATAGGTAACACCCATCCACTTTGCATCTGAGGTCAAAACTTTCACAGTCCCTCTTTTAGATTGAATGATTTCATTGACAACCGTTGGAATGAAAAATTCACTTTTCAACTCCATCGATCTTTCTTTCAAAAAGTCTTGAAACATCTCTTCCAGAACCTCGAGGTATTTCGGTGTAAAGCCCCAAAAATTCATAGAAACATTCGAATTCTCAGCCATAGGGACAAAAGCTCCATCAGCTTCTTTTCTTTGAATTTCTCCATCAATTTTTTCAATATGTGTCCTTTCTATGACATCTGTCAACTCTTGATTTTCATTCACAAAGCATTCCCCTCTCGACACAAAACCGTTTTCAGAAATGGTATTGTTCAACCTGTATGCCACCATACACATGTCGTAGGAATTTTCATTCAAATGGTCCAACTCTTTGACAATGGTTTGAAAGGCACCTGCACTGTAGAAATCATCTCCATTGATCACAACAAAATTGCCCGTTACTTCTCCTTTTACTTGCAAAGTTGCATGTCCCGTTCCCCAAGGTTTGACACGGTCAGGACTCACTGGGTAGCCTTCTGGTATTTTGTCTAGTTCTTGACAGACATAAGCTACTTCTATTTTCCCGGCAAGCTTTTTATTGTAGATGTCCACGAACTCTTCTTTAAATGATTCTCGAATAATGAACACTACTTTCTTAAATCCTGCTTCAATGGCATCGTATAAAGAGAAGTCAATGATGGTATCGCCTTCATCTGACATCTTATCCAATTGTTTTAGCCCTCCGTAGCGGCTTCCCATTCCTGCCGCTAAAATTACCAATGTATGTTTTTTCATAAAATCGTTTGCTTCATTTCGTTTTGTATAGATACAGTATTTTTTTGAATCTTTACAGTACTCGTTTTTCATAAAAAAAGGATGTTTTTACGCGTCTCATTTTTTCTGTTTTGACTTTTTTTTCCTTTTCAGTTTTTCCAACATTTCAGTCAAGTTGTCAAAATCTATCTGGTACGTCAAACCGACTCCTTGCGTGTATCCTTCTTCTTCTTCTGAATATTGAATTTCGTTCTGTCTGTTGAAAAACGTCCATCTCAAATTTCCTTGTTCGTCTACCAAAACCTCTACTTTTACTTCTCCTACCACACTGGACTGGGTTTTGGTTCCTACTGGAACTCCTAACTTTCCATTGATCAATACTCTATTGTTAATTTGAGTCGCCATCGAAATGTCTACTTGGTCATCAATACTTTGTGTTTCTATGTCGTTTTTCTCTCCCGCAGTGTAGCCTAAATCTATCTGAAACTTGTCACCTTCTCTGTTGAAAATGTCAGAAAGTGCACCGGAGATAATGTCTGAAGTCGTTCCTGAAATAGCAGAACTTCCATTTTCTTCAATATTATTTTCATTGAAAAAACTTTTAGAAATCAACAACGAAAAGAATTGTCGCATTTTGGCGTTGTCATCATTATCATTGAGTTTGAAGTCTAACTCGGAAGCTACAACAGAACTCGAATTTGGAATGACGATATCAAACTCATTGGACGAATTGAAAAGTTTGCCTCTGATTTTTGTAATCAAGTCGATGTCAATTTTTCGATTGGTGTTGAGACTCTCTAATAAAATTTTCGGATTGGCTTTTACACGGTGCAGTGCTGTGATATTCAGTTCCGCATTGTAAGGATCTCCATCCCAAGAAACCACTCCTCCTTTGGCCACTTGAAAAGGCTTGTTGATCACTCCTCCGTAAATAAAATTATAGACTCCTTTCTCTACCAAGAAATCCCCGAACATCTTAAATTCTCCTTTGGTATCAATTTCAACAAGGATGTTTCCAGACCCATTTCCTTCCAAAGAACTTCCAGAAACTTTATCAATAACAACTTCTGCAACTGCATCTTTTGTNACGTCTAAGTCAAAACTCAAGGAAAGTCCTTGTATCTTCTCCAGAAGCCCTGCTTTGTCGAGAAACAAATCCTCTTCCTCTATTTTCTTTATTTTTTTGAAATGAATGAGAGACGAATTTTCCACCCCTTTCACATCGCTCAAAGGGATGATGAATTTTGTCCCTTCCAAAGTTTTGGCCTTGACATCAATATTCAAATCATTTGATGGGCCAAAAAAACTTGCTTGACCAGCGATCAAGCCTGTACCATAATAACTCTTATTTTCATCATCTTTGGTATCCAACACCAATAATTTGTCGGAATCTATTTTCAGATCCAATCTCCAATTTTTAAAACCACTGTGCTGAATTGTACCATTCATAAAACCGGTCGTATTCAATTTGGAGTCGGATAGTTTTACATCGTCAAAAACAAAAGATTGTTTTTCTAATTGAACTTTTGGACTGTTGACAAAATTATAATCCACATTCAGATATGGAAATTTCAACCCTGAATTTCGCAAATACAGGGCTCCGTCCATATCTGGATTTGAAAGCGGCCCACTGACCCTGAAACTTCCATCTGCGACACCTCTAATTTTGGTCAAAACATTTTTCCCCAAAGGACTAAAAGCATTCAACTGAAAAGAATCCAATTGGACATTCAAATCAATTTGAGGAATTCTCGGATTCAAATCCACCCCACCGACTGCGGATAAATTCTTATACGAATCGCTAATTAGATCCATTTCAACAAGGTATTCTTTGTAAGAATCTTCTGCTTTTAATCGCATGTTCAAATCGCCTTGAGACGCGTCGTTTATCGAAAAATCTTCGACACTCAATGTCCCAAAGGGCTGATAAATTCCTTTTTTCTGCTTGAAATTCAGATCTCCATTTACAACTCCTTTGAGTGACAAGCTGTCAATTTTTGGCGTAATGGCATCCAGGCTTACTTTTTGGAATTGAATCTTTAGATCTTTGTAAGTCGAGTCTTTTAAAACACCGGAAAAAGTTATTTTTTGTGTTCCTTGAGACAAATCAAACTCTTCGAACTGATACCGCTGTTTGCTGTAATTAAAAATCAATTTGTTTTTCGCATTGTCTGTTGGATTTACAAACCAGTCTTCGTCTTTGAAATAGATTTTCGACTTTTTGATTCCTATCACCGCCTTGTCATATTGATCCAAGGTATAGAAAAAGGACAAATCGTAACGCTCTTTGTCTTCTTCTCCACCTGTAAAATCAGTTCGAACAAACAAGGTGTCGTTCAGCGTTTTATTCAAAAGGTTGATATCGTTCAAAACATAATTTTTCATGCGCACCTTTTGAATCTTAAAATTGGTGTTCAAAACAGGATTTTTATTGTCTATTTGCAAATACACCGTGTCCAAAATAGCGTTGTAAATTGCCATTTTTGGCGTCTGAAACAACATTTTTATTTCATTGTTCGCATCAATTACCTTTCCTCTAATTTTTGTATTCGCTCCCAGACGAATATCCGGGAGAAAAACTTCTACAATTTCTTTGTAAATATTGAAATCAAAATCAAAAAACTGATTTTTCGTCACTTTCGAAGATTTGTAATTTGACAGCATGCTCCCCAAAACGTTTTGGAAAAGATTTTTGATTTCTGACAGCTTGTAAACTCCTTTGATTCGTCCTTTCACAATATCTTTTGAATCAAATTCAATGGTCTTGACACTGTCTTTTTGCGTCGATTTTACCTTGAAATCTTGGAACTCATACTCCTTATTTTGATTGGTGTAACTCGCGTTTTTAAAAACGGCCTCGCCCCGAAGGTTGTCTATTGTGTTCCCCTCAAGAGCCATCGCTATGTCTCCCCTTAAAATTGCAATGTTGTCTCTTTTAAAAAGATTCAAAGGATTGAAATTGGCATGTGCTACTTTCGCTTTGAAATCAAACTTGTTTGTCTTCGATGAAAAATCGGCCAGCCCTTGAAAATCCATTTGCAAATTTTCATCTCTCACCTTTAAACTACCTCCAAATTGTTTGTTTTTGAACACACCATTGACATCTATTTTCCGGTATGTATAACCTTTGTATTGGTGTTTGGTAACGTTTCCATTGAATACAGTGTTTACTTTTGCCAAGGAAAAACCTCGCCCTTTGACGTTTCCTTTGAGCGAAATATTTCCCACCAAAGGATCATTGAGGATGACCCCTAAATCTACTTCGTTGAAAGAGATCGTTCCCTCATAAGAGGCATCGTCTAATTTGTAAGCGTTGTTCAAACGCAATTGCGTTGCTACTGTTCCCAAATCAGAAAGCACCCTAACATCAAGATCAATGGTATCTTTTGCAATGCTCGTTGCTCCTTCCATGGAAAAATTTCCAATCTTTTGGAAGGCTGGTGGCAAGCGTTGACCCACAATGTTCGGCAACATTTTTTTGAGCTCTTTGTAATGGGATGCAAAGGTGTTTGTGACTCCTTTTAGCACAAAAGAACGATCAGCTTTTGTGACGTTCCATAGGTGATAATTGCCTTTTAGCACAAAATTTTCATTCGAACTCAAATCGAAATTCAACAACTTAAAATCATTGATACTTCCTTCAAATTGAGTGTCCAAAAAATAGGTCTCCTTGCCTGAAAATTCGGAATAAACTTTCTTCATGTCCTCCGCATGGAGGTACGAATCTTTGAAATTCGCTTTGATAAAAACGCTGTCCTTAAATTTTCGCAATCCTTTTCGATTGTAATCGAAAACAATTGCTGCCTTCAAACTCGAATTGTTCGTCTTCAG
>JGI26080J50196_1000601_pt1 | contig 16511 bp, 19 predicted proteins | sample SaaInl0LU_22_DNA_FD_50196 | JGI IMG/M metagenome (IMG submission 50196)
TTCAAGGTGCTACTCATACCTACCATTTACCTTATTTTGATTTAAAAAATATAGACGGCACTGTTAATCAGGAACAAAAATACGCAGCAGTTAACGAACAGATTGCAAGTGAAATTTACTTTCTATTTTCAACTATAAAAGGTAAAGTTTCTTAAAAATAACACTTGTTATTTATAAGCCATCNTGTATTTCTATTTAAATTTATATCTATTTGTAAAATAAGTTCATGAGTGTTTAATATTAAAGTAACAATCAACCTTAGATTTCTAGGTCTTTATCGTAGGGGATACTTTTTAAAATATGATTGATTACATTTATTCTAGCCTCTGTCTTTCTATTAGCTCTAATAATTTTCCAGGGCGATAAAAGAGTATTTGTTTTTGCAAACATGGCATTCTTATATTCGGTATATTGATNCCAAAGGTCTTGTGCCTTTTCATCTAACTTGGTCATTTTCCATTGTTTTAAGGGATCACTTTTAATTTCTGCAAAACGCTTTGCTTGTTCTTTTTTAGAAATTGACATATAAATCTTAACTAAATGTATACCTGATTCTAATATCATACGTTCAAAATCATTTACCTGATTCATAAATGTATTGTACTCTTCTTGTGTACAGAAATTATTTACAGGCTCTACAACAGCCCTATTATACCAACTTCTATCAAAAAAAACCATTTCTCCAGCTTTTGGTAATTGCTCTACATAACGTTGAAAATACCATTGGCTTTGTTCATCTTTTGTAGGTTTTGGTAGCGCAACAATTCTCATAAAACGAGGATTAATTCTTTCTGTAACTCTTCGGATTGCACCCCCTTTTCCGGCTGCATCCCTACCTTGAAAAACAACAATAATTCGTTCTTCATTCTGAATAGCCCAGGTTTGCAATCGAATAAGTTCTACTTGCAGTTTTTTTAGCTTTCTTTGATAGTTTACATACCTTAATGCTTTTTCTACACTTAAAGGCTCTTTAGATAAAAGAGCTAATAACCCTCTATTCGAATTTAACTTTTTAATATCTGAAGGTGATAAATTATTATCCATACTATTAATCTATTTTGTGAATACCAGACCTATAATACCTCATCACAATATTAGGATCTGGATTTAAAGGTGTACTTGATTCAAGTTTTCCTTCATAATCAAATTGAGACAATACATGTCTTATCGCTTCTAATCGAGCTGCTCTTTTATCATTAGTTTTTACAATTACCCAAGGGCTATATGAAGTATGTGTTTTAGAAAACATCTCTTCTTTATAATGAGTATATTTATCCCAAAGTATTTGTCCTTGTTTATCTACTGGACTAAATTTCCATCTTTTTAAAGGAGTTTCTTTTCTACCTTCAAAACGCTTTCCTTGTTCTTCTTTAGTAATAGATAACCAAAATTTAATAATAATTACTCCATCTTCGTACATCATATGTTCAAATTCAGGCACTTGGACAAGAAATTGTTTGTATTGTAATTCAGAACAAAAACCCATTACTGGTTCTACAACTGCTCTATTGTACCAACTTCTATCAAAAAAAACAATTTCTCCTGGGTTTGGAAGTTCTTTAATATATCTTTGAAAATACCATTGCCCTTTTTCAATTTCTGTGGGTTTATTTAATGCAACTAATCTTGAAGATCTTGGGTTAAGATGCTCCATAAATCGTCTTATATTACCCCCTTTTCCTGCTGCATCTCGTCCTTCAAAGATAACCGCCACTCTTTTATTGTGCAAAGAAATATGATTTTGAAGTTTTACCAATTCAATTTGTAGCATTCGTAGCTCTTCATTGTATGAGAGCGTATCTTCTACCTTTTCAAAAGAGATATCTTTCTCTTTTAACAGATCTAATAATTCTTTATGACTAGATATGTTATTAAAATCTTCTTTGGTTAATTCTCCCATAAATTTTAATTTTACTTTAAGAACCCTAAAAATAAAACCTTTTTTTAAAAATCATGTTAAAAATCTATCAATTTAAATTCTAAAAATTATATTTGTGTACTATGAAAAATACAATTTTTATTGTTCTTTTTTTTATATCACTCTCTATTTTATCTCAAAAAAAATACTCAAAAGAAATAAGTGTTATTTCAGACAATGATTTGTCAAGAATTACAACAATTTATTCATAAAAACTTTAACTTTAAACAAATACAGGGCTGGCAATATCAAATTCAGAACGCGCTTAGCATTTCTCTAAAATCCTCATTTGTTAAACAATTATATATGAGTAATACTAATGCTTTTGATGTAAATTGGGAGAATTATTTACAGCTAGGCTCTTCTTATACCAACATAAGTTCTGGACTTAACATAAGATTAGGGCTTTTACCGCTGCAAGAAATAATAAATTCAATTGCTTATAATACGCACTTAAACAATAAAAACACAAATAATTTTAATGAATCAGAATCATTTTTTTTTATAAAACCAATGCTTAGATATGTCGCTTATGATGCTACTATCCAAGGAAGTTTTTTTAAATAAAACAAGTCAAGTAACAAAAGAAATTATTCCATTTGTTTTTTCTTTTCAACTTGGTATAAAGTTTACCGTTCAAAAATTTAATTTTGGGTATTCTTTTAACTATAACACAAATAAATCTAAAGGGTTAAGGTATGTTAATGGAAATGAATTCGGAAGAATAATATTAAGTTATAGATGGAATTAATCTAAAAAAAATCTTCTTTAAAGCCTAACAAATATAATTTTTCTTGGGTTCTAGTTACTGCTGTATATAACCATCTAAAATACTCTTTAGATACTCCATTTGGTAAATAAGGTTGCTCTACAAATACGGTTTTCCACTGGCCTCCTTGAGATTTATGACACGTCATTGCATAAGAAAACTTTACTTGCAAAGCATTAAAATAGGGATTCTTTTTTATGGCTAAAAACTGTTTGTATTTGGATTTTTCTTCTAAATAATCTTCACGAACTGCTTGATATAATTTGTTAGATTCTTCATAAGTTAAAGAGGGACTTTCACTTGTTATTGTATCTAGTAATAAAACCGTTTCAAAAGCAGGCATTTGTGGGTAATCTATCATTCTTAATGATACCTCAGCAAATTTAAAACCATACAACTCTTTGATAGATAAAATACTTAAAACTTGGCAAATATCACCGTTTGCAATAAATCCAGCATCCGAAGATTCCTTTAACCAAAAATAATTATTTTTAACAACCATAACAAAATCTCCAGCAGAGATTTCATTTTCTTGTCCTCTAATGTTTAAACGTATTTGTTGATTATACTGGTTGGCTCTTTTGTTAGAACGCACAATAAAAGCAGTATCTTCCACCCCATCATTTTCATAAGCTAAAACTAAGGCATCCTCTATATCATAACCATCTTCTAGTCTTACAATATCTGGGTAGTTTAAATCAAAATTAAAATCTAACCCCTCATTTTGTATTAAAAAACGAAGTTGTGTAGCATTGGCTAAAATTCCAGAATTTTCATGCTGACGCATAACCTCATCCAACTCAATTTCAATTACATTTTTATGATAATCTATAGTTAATGTATCTGCATCTAAAGCAGGACTTAAGGTAAGCTTTACAGGTGGAAGTTGTGCAGTGTCTCCAATAAAAATTAATTTACACTCATGGCCACGATCTACATAAGAAATTAAATCATCTAGTAATGAACCTGTTTCAAATAATTTTTGATTTTGTCGAGCATCTGGAATCATAGAAGACTCATCTACAATAAAAATGGTATGTCTGTGTTTGTTTTGTTGTAAAACAAAATCTACACTCCCATTCGCTTGTTTTTTAGGGAAATATATTTTTTTATGAATAGTGTATGCAGGCTTTTTAGAATAAACAGAAATTACTTTTGCTGCTCTTCCTGTTGGAGCTAACAAAACAGCTTTCTTATTAGTCGCCCATAATGAATTCACAAAAGTACTTATGGTAGTAGTCTTCCCTGTACCTGCATAACCTTTTAATAAGAAAATTTTATTTTTATCATCATTAAAAATAAATTCACTTAATAAATTTAAAAGTTCATTTTGCTTTTCTGTTGGGCGATAAGGAAATTTTTTCTTTAATTCTTTAAAAAAATTAGCAGGCTGTTTTATCATATAAATCTTAAAGTATCAAAGATACATTTCTTTATAAAGAAAAATTTTTATCATTGAAAAAAAATTGTAGATTTGCGATTATACTATTAAAAAAACAAAATTATAATGAATTTAATACTAATGATTTTAGGGGCTGTTATATTAGCAGTTCTAATAGCTTACGTAATAGTTAAATTTTTACCATTAAAGTTAAGATGGTTACCTTCTATTTTACTATTAATTTTAGCAGGATTTTTAAGTTGGAAGATTTATGGTGGAATTATGGAGCCAATTAAATTTAATGAAAATAAAGTTGTAAGATTTGCTAGTGTTGTTAATAGCTTAAAAATTATTAGAGATGCAGAAGTTAAATATTATGAAGTATATGGGAAATATACGAATGACAAAGCTGGATTAATTCAGTTCATAGATACTGCTCAACTTGCATTAACAGAAACTAAAACTATAGTTGAGAAAGTAAATAAAGGTGGTGGGGTAATTGTAGATGAAGAAAAAAGAGTAACAGATACAATTGGTTTTGAACCAGTTATTAAATATTTTAAGAACAAAGATTATAAATCGATGTTTAAAGTACCTGGTGTTGAAGGAGTTGAGTTTGAATTAGAAATAGGAGAAGTAGAAAAAGTACAGGGTTTAATGCAGCCAACATTTAGAGCAAGAACTCCAAAAAGAGGAATTTTAAAAGGCATGAATGAATCTTTAGTGAAACAAGAGCNAGAAGCTATTGAAACAGATCAAATTAAAGGAGAGTACGTTTCTGTAGGTTCATTAGGAGAGGTTACTACAGGAGGTAATTGGCCACCATCATATGACAGAAAAGTTGGAAATAAAGATCAATAAACAATCTTTAAACATATCAGAAAATAATTCATTATCCATCCAATTTAGTTTGGATGGATTTTCTTTTTGTATTAATGATAAGGATACGAATAAGACAAAACATTTCTCTAACTATACTTTTGAAGAAACATTAAAAAGTCCAGAAAAATTACTTGAAAAAATACAAGCAATTTTTGAAGAAGATAAATTACTTCAAAAAGATTTTAAAAGTATACAAGTAATACATGAAAACTATTTATCATCATTAGTTCCTGATGCATACTTTGAGACTTCAATATTAAGAAATTATTTAGATGTTACCGTAAAAACTCTTAAAAACGACTTTATAGCCTTTGACTACATCGAAAAGATTGCTGCAAAGAATGTTTACATCCCATACATTAATATAAACAACTACCTATTTCAAAGTTTTGGAGAATTTGAATACAAACACCATCAAACAGTTTTAATAGAGAGAATAATACAGAAAAAAGACATGAATAAAGTCATGTATGTTAATGTTGCAAAAAATCATTTTGATATTATCGTAACAGAAAATCAAGAATTACTATTCGTAAACTCTTTTTCGTTTAATACTAAAGAAGACTTTATGTATTATGTTCTTTTTACGGCTGAACAACTAGAGTTAGATACAGAACAATTTTTACTTAAATTCTGTGGTTTAATTTCTGAAGCTGATGAGATCTATAAAATAACCTATAAGTACATTAGAAATATTGGCTTTATACATTCAAAAAACCCATTTGCATTAGAGCTTAAAGAACCACAACACACAAATTATACTTTACTAGGATAATGAGAATCATATCTGGAAAATTAAAAGGAAGACGTTTAAAAGCTCCAAAAAACCTACCTGTTCGTCCAACAACAGATATGGCTAAAGAAGGTTTGTTTAACGTTTTAAATAATACGTATTATTTTGATAGTATTGCTGTGATAGATTTATTTTCTGGTACAGGTAATATTGCCTATGAATTTGCTTCTAGAGGTACAAAAAATATTTATGCTATAGATGCTAATTACAATTGTATTCGATACATATACAATACCTCGAAAGAGCTAGAATTGGAGATTAATACCTACAAAAGCGATGTTTATAAATTTTTAGAAAAAACAAATTTAAAAGCAGATATTATTTTTGCAGATCCTCCTTACGATTTTACATCTGAAAAATTTATAGAGATTATAGATTTAGTAATGACTAATAAATTACTAAATAACGGTGGAACATTAATTATTGAACACTCGAAACATACAGATTTATCAAAGCATCATAAACACACTTATGACAAAAGATATGGAGGTAATGTATTTAGTTTTTTCGAACTTTCTGAAGATGAAAGTTAAAATAGCGACTCAATGATATTCTTAATGGTAATACCCTCTGCTTCTGCCTTGTAATTTTTTACAATTCTATGAGATAATATTGGCACAGCAACTGCTTTTACATCTGCAATATCTGGAGAATATTTACCATGAACTGCTGCATGAGCTTTAGCAGCTAAAATTAAATTTTGAGAAGCTCTAGGGCCTGCTCCCCAATCTATATAATTTTTGACCAAACTTGTGGCTTGATTCGAATTTGGTCTAGTTTTACCTACTAAACCTACTGCATATTCAACAACATGATCGGTAACTGGGATTTTACGAATTAAATTTTGAATAGCTAAAATTTCTTTACCAGATAAAATAGCATTCACAACTGCGTTAGTCGTACTTGTTGTATTTTTTACAACAGCAACTTCTTCTTTAAATGTTGGATATTCTAAATGAATAGAAAACATAAAACGATCTAATTGTGCTTCTGGCAAAGGATAAGTACCTTCTTGTTCTATGGGGTTTTGCGTTGCCAAAACAAAAAAAGGCAAATCTAACTTATAATGATTATTAGTAATTGTAACTGAACGCTCTTGCATTGCTTCTAAAAGGGCTGCTTGTGTTTTAGGAGGAGTTCTATTAATTTCATCAGCTAAAATAATATTAGAAAATATCGGCCCTTTTATAAATTTAAACTTTTTGTTTTCATCTAATATCTCACTTCCAAGAATGTCAGATGGCATTAAGTCTGGTGTAAATTGTATGCGTTTAAAATCNAAGCCTAAAACATTAGACACTNTGTTTACTAAAAGTGTTTTTGCTAAACCTGGAACACCTATTAGCAAAGAATGACCACCACAAAATATAGATAATAAGGTAAAATTAACAGCATCTTCTTGCCCGACTATTATTTTACTAATTTCAGACTTTAATACTTTATAATTTTCTACTAGATTTTTAACAGCGTTAACATCAGACATTACCTTCCCGTTTCTTTTTTCCAGTTTTTAGTAAACTTACATTTTCTATGATCTTTAGATAATTTAATGTAAGTATCTTTAATTTTTTCTTTAGCCCACTTTGTAACTGCTTCTTCTTTCTTTTTTGTTAAAGCCAATTCCTGAACTTTCACATAATCATTAACCAAATCTGCAGTATGTGTATTTGTTCTATCTCTCATTATGATGAATTTATACATTTTTTCACCACTTTTATTCTCATCAAAATAAACATCTGTAAGGTCTCCTTTTTGTAGTTCTGCTACCCTAGCATATAAAGCAGGATCCATTCTTGTTAAATCCCAAGTAGTTTCCCCTGTGTATGGATTTATTAATAAACCATCATCATTTTTAGTATCTTCATCATCAGAATACTTTTGAACAGCTTCTTCAAAAGAAATTTCACCCAATTTAATTTCGTTTGCAACCTTTTCTGCTTTATTCTTCGTTTCTAATAATAATGATTCTGGCACATTAGGTTGCATAAGTATATGCGTAGCAACTCTCATGTTTCCCCTAATTTCATGCAATTGCATTATGTGGTATCCAAAATCAGACTCAAAAGGTTCAGAGATTTGGCCAACATCTAGAGAAAAAGCCATCTCTTTAAATTCTTTAATAAAAGGGGAATCTTTAGTAACTTCGTATTTACCACCATTTGATACTACTCCAGGATCATCAGAATTAATGATCGCTTTCATTTTAATACTTGACCCCTCTTCTATTTCTTTTTTTATTTCTTTTAATTTAGTAACTATTCTTTCTTTTTCAGCCTCAGAAGGCTTAGCTTTAATAACTAATTGTGCCAATTCAATTTCTGCAGAAAATTCTGGTAATTCTCCAGCATCCTTTAAACCAACGTAATACAAACGTACTTCTTCTGGTGTTACATCTATTTTTTCTGTAATCTTTAATTGTTCTTTCTCTATTAAAGCATTTTCTGACTGTACTGTAAACAATTCTTTCTTTAAATCATCTAAATCATTAAATCCATAGGCTTTAATAACTTTATCTACAGAACCAAATTGTTCTGTAAAATAAGCGACACTTCTCTCTACTCTAGAAGAAATTTCTTCATCAGAAACTGTAACACTATCAATAACTGCATGGTGAGCCAGAAGTTTTTGCTGCATAAGTTCTTCTAGCATTTCACAATCAGAGATCTGTATTTTACCTTCAGATCGAACTTCTATTTCTTGTTTAAATTTTTCTATATCAGAATCTAACACAATATTTTTCCCTATAACAACTGCTACACCATCAATTTTAATTTGCGCTGACAATTCTGCACTAAAAAAAACAAATAAAGTGAATAAGAATGTGGTTTTAATAAATTTTAAGATTGTTATTTTTTGATGCATCTTGTACTAATATTTTTTCTATTTCTCTAATTAATTCAATTTTACGTCGATGTAAAATCATTTGTTTTATTGTAGGTTTTATATAACCGATTGGTGCTATATCATTCCTCATCAAAACATCTTTTATGGTGGCCAAATATAAACCTAATGAATCTTGTTTTTGAATTAATTTTGTTTTATTTAACAGATTTTCTTTAGAAAATGGCACTTTTAACATAACCTTATCTAAAGAGGACCAGATAGAATCATTAAAATGATAAGATTTAAAACTTAATTGTTGTTTTTCCAAAGCTTCTAAATCTTCAATTTTATCTGATTTAAATAGTTCTTTAAGTTCTTTTTTATTTAAAATATTCTCAGCAAGATGTAGGTATTTTATTTTTATTAATTCTTCGTTTAATCTAAAATTCTCTTTATTATTACTGTAAAACACTTCTATTTCTTCGTCTAAAATTACAGTATCCAATTGTTGTTTAATTAAGCGCTCTTTATAACTATTAATAAGAAGACTTTCTTTATAATCTTTTACCAAATCGTTAATACTTTCTATTTCTTCTTGTGTTATATTACTTTCTGCATTTTTTAGTAAAAGCTTTTGTATTGCCCAATCATTGATAAAACCTTTTACTAAAATTACGCTATCTTCTTTACTTAAATTTGAAGGCAAAAAACGAGTTAAGTCTTTTTTAAATAATTTATCTGCGTTTACAGAAGCAATTATATCTGAAGTAAAAGTATCTTTTTCTTTAACTTCTAAATATTCACAAGACCACAAAAGTGAAAAAAATCCAATAAGAAAGATTCCTTTTTTCATTGCTATTTAGCGTAGTGTTTTTGGAGTTTTTTAAGTGATTTTTTTCGGATTTCAACAGCGCTTTTATTTCTTAATTCTTCAATCCAAGTTTTTTCTAAATGATTTTGAAAATCATTCATTACCTCTCCTTTTATTTTATCTAAAGGTTTATTCTTGTAGTTGTTCAAACGAAGTTTATAAAAATTTTGCAAGCCTAAAGTATCTTTAGAGGCCTTATCCCATATTTTTCTTTGCATTAACTCAAAAAGCAATAAACCATCTTCATATTCTTTTAGTAAATGAGCAAATTCAGGTTCCGTTTTTTCTAAATTATCTTTATAATAATTTAAAATTTCTTCATTTTTAAACTCTTTATAAAGATCAAAAATAGACGTATTCCTTTTTCTTTTTATAAAAGTAATAAAGTCTGATTGTTTAATTTCTTTCTCATTTATTTCAAAAAGAGTGACATTTAAAGTATCTGTAGATAATTCTCTTATATTTTTTAAATCTAAAATAGATTTAGCATCATCAAATTCTTTAACTGAATACGTTTTCTTTAATTTATTTACTACTGCCTTTTCGGATAACTGCAAACGATCAGTTGATCTTATTCTATTGGTTAACTCACCCTTTAACTCTTGAAAAGACTGAACAGGATGTTTTTTAATTAACTGTATAATATGCCAGCCAAAGCGTGTTTTAAATGGTTTAGAATATGCCCCCTCTTTAGTTAAACTAAATGCAATCTTATCAAATGGTTGCACCATAACTCCCGATCCAAATTTTCTTAATTTACCTCCTTTAGATTTAGAGCCTTTATCATCTGAATATTTTCGGGCTAACATTTTAAATTGCTCGTCATTCTCTAAACGAATGTAAATTGAGTCTATCAATTCTTTTTCTTTTGCAGATTTATCTTGAATTAGAATATGGGCAACTTCTACTTCGCCTCTTGACTGTCTTAAACTATCTACTTTCACTATATGATAGCCAAACCTAGTTTTAAATGGCATAGACACTTCCCCAACCTTTGTTGTATAAGCTGCCTTTTCGAAAGGATATACCATTTTAAAAGCAGAAAAATAACCTAGATTACCTCTATTTCCTTTTCTTCCTGATTTTTGATCTGTTCTAGCAGATGGATCCTCAGAAACAGATTCAGCAACTTCTTCAAAGTCTTCTCCATTTATAATTCTATTTCTTATTTCAGTAATTTTTTTAAAAGCATCTAAAGTGTCTTTAGAAGTAGGTGTTTTAGGAGTTCTTATTAAAATATGTTTTGCTTTTATTTCATTTTTTGTTCTAAAATAAGCCTCTTTTACTAAGCGATTAACATAAGTAGAATCTTGTATGTANGGAGTTGCAAGTTGATTCCTGTACATTTTCATNTCTTTAATGTAAGATGGTAATGTGTCTAACTGAATAGCATAAGCTTCATTTACTTTTAACTTATAATTGATAAACAAATCCAAATTTTTATTCAAATCTTTAGCCTCTTCGTTATCTATTGCATCTAAATTTTTTTCATAAACCCTCTTAAATTCAGAAATCATAATTTCTTCACCATCAATAGTCATTAAAACTTTGTCTTTTTTTTGAGCTACTATAGTAATAGAAAAAAATACTAAAACTAAACCTATATATTTTTTCATAATTTTATAATGATATTATACCTTCTATCTTTTCAACTTTTTTGTAATAATCAATTACTTCTTGTGCACTATCTAATTTAAGAACAACAGAAATACTAATATATTTTCCTGTTTTTGATTTTTTTGTTTTAATTACTGCTCCTTTATTATCAAAAACACGTTGTACTTCTTTTTGCTGGTTCCCTATTGCTGGAACAATAAATTTATACATGTAGTCTGAAGGAAACTTGGTTGTATCTTCTAATTGCCCTTTTAATTTGGTATAAAATAGATTCTTATCGTTCATTATTCTTATTTACGCCTTAAATTTAAACACAAAATTACATTAATTATTAGATTTATAGCGCTAATGATTTATTTTTGTGGAACAGGAAAAATTCTTAAATTCAAAAATAATAATTCAAAAATAATTTTTTGGGAAATAAACAATTAAAAATCGTCCTAATTGGTGGTCCTAGTACGGGAAAAACAACGGTATTAAACACTTTAAAAAGTAAAGGTTTTTTTTGTCTAGAGGAAATATCTAGAGCTGTCACAATACAAGCTCAAAAAGAGGGTATTTCGCAGTTGTTTTTAAGCAACCCTTTGCTATTTAGTCAAAAACTATTAGAAGGAAGAGAAAATCAATTTTTAGAAGCTGAAAAAACAAATTCAAAAATTGTGTTTTTTGATAGAGGAATTCCAGATGTTAAAGCATACTTAGATTATTTTAAAACTGAATACCCACCTATCTATTCAGAAAAATGTAAAGAATTCACTTACGATCTTATTTTTCATTTTAAACCATGGAAAAAAATACATATTACTGATAACGAAAGATATGAATCGTTTGATGAAGCAATTAAAATTGATGGCTTTATTACACAAACATATACCTCTTTAGGTTATCAAATAATAGAGGTTCCTTTTGGAGATGTTAAGCAACGAGTAGATTTCATTATCAATTCACTCCCTAATGAATGAGACATACTCCAGAAGAAATATTAAAAAAATATTGGGGATACCACAGCTTTAGAGCACCCCAAAAAGAGATAATTGATGCTGTTCTTAACCAGAAAGACGTTGTTGCATTACTACCTACAGGTGGAGGAAAATCCATATGCTTTCAGATTCCTACTTTAATTAATGATGGAGTTTGCATTGTCATCTGTCCATTAATTGCTTTAATGGAAGATCAAATAGATAGCCTAAATAAAAAAAACATTAAAGCGCTTAGCATCAAATCCGGAAGCTCAAGAGATGAAATAGTTAGGCTTTTTGATGCTTTAAAGTTTGGTGATTATAAATTCCTTTACTTGTCTCCAGAACGATTACAATCTCAACTCATACAACATAAAATTAAAGAATTAAAAATAAGCTTAGTAGCTGTAGATGAAGCGCATTGTATTTCTGAATGGGGTCACGATTTTAGNCCTTCCTATAGAACAATCAGTAAAATTAAAGAATTTTTAAATGATGTAAGTATTATTGCATTAACGGCTACTGCCAATCAAAGGGTACTAAATGACATTTGTGAAAATTTAAAATTAATTGAACCTCAGATTTTTAGAAAATCGTTCTATAAGAAAAATTTGGCTTATCAAATTTATGATGTAGAAAATAAACTTTTAAGACTTAAGCAAATAGTTACAAAAACAAAAACACCCGCTATTGTTTATGTAAACTCAAGAAAAAAAACAAAAGAAATTGCAAGTTTTTTAAATGCAAACAAATTTTACAGTAGTTATTACCATGGAGGCTTAACTGCAAAAGAAAAGGAATTTGCCTTTAAAAACTGGATGAATGAATCTACTCCAATAATGGTTGCTACAAATGCATTTGGTATGGGAATCGATAAAGCTAATGTTGGGGTTGTTATACATTTTGATCTTCCTTTTTCTATAGAAAATTATATTCAAGAATCTGGCAGGGCTGGTAGAGATGAAAAAAAATCATTTGCTGTTTTATTAAAAAATGAACACGATATTATTCAATATAAATTACAACTTAAAAAAAACACTCCAAGCATAAAAGAGATCAAAGAGGTACATCGTAAATTATACCAATACTTCAGAATTTATTTAGGAGAAAAAAGAGAAGAATTCTTTAGTTTTAACCTTTTAGAATTTTCTAAAATATATCAATTTTCTACTCAAAAAGTGGTCCTTATTTTAAAGATATTATCCAATAATGGAGTTATAGAATTAGTAAATACTTACCATCAAAAATCTACCTTACTTTTTAAAACCAATAGTAAAAATGTAATTTCATACACCATAAGAAATATCTATGACAAAANATTTATAAACTCATTACTAAGAACTTACTCTGGNTTATTTGAACAAAAGGTTGATATAGATGAATTCTTAATCGCAAAAAAAAATAACACCACATCTTTAGCGGTAAAAGAAAAATTATTACGATTAGAGAAAGATAATTTAGTAGAATATAAACAAGTAGAAACAGACATGGAAATTCAATTTTTAGTTCCTAGAGAAGATGATAAAACCATCCATAGAATTTCAAAAAATATTTCTACTTTTTTAGCACAAAAAATAAAAAAGTCTGAAGAATTTTTAGAATACATTTCTAATAATACTAGATGCAGATCACTTCAAATTTTGGATTATTTTGAAGAAAAATCAACTCAAAGATGTTCTATTTGTGATGTGTGTATTTCAGAAAAAAAAGACGTTAAAATTAATATTTCTTTAAAAATTATAGCACTACTTTCAAAAACAGAAAGTTTAACTTCACAAGAAATTAATCAAAAACTTAACGCTAATGAAAAAGACATTTTAATACATTTGCGAACATTAATTTCTGAAGATAAAATTAAAATAAATCATCAAAACAAATACCAATTAAAATAACATGAAAGACTTGCGCATTGTTTTTATGGGTACTCCTGATTTTGCAGTTACCATTTTAAAATATTTAGTTTTAAAAAAATACACAATAGTTGGTGTAATAACTGCACCCGATAAACCTGCAGGAAGAGGAAGAAAAATGAATGAATCTGCAGTAAAAAAATATGCGAAGTCAGAAAACTTAAAATTATTACAACCTAACAATTTAAAAGACGAGACCTTTCTAAAAAACCTAAAAGAACTACAAGCACAACTTCAAATTGTTGTTGCCTTTAGAATGCTACCTAAAGTAGTTTGGAAAATGCCTGCTCTAGGTACATTTAATCTACACGCTTCTCTATTACCAGCCTACAGAGGTGCAGCCCCTATTCATTGGGCAATCATAAATGGAGAAAAAACAACAGGAGTTACTACATTTTTTATTGATGAAAAGATTGATACTGGAGAAATTATTCTTCAAGAAAAAGTTGAAATTGGAAGCAATGAAACTGTTGGTACCTTGCATGATAAATTAATGCATTTAGGAGCAAAGTTAGTAGCTAAAACAGTAGATGCAATATCTGAAGATAGGTTGCACACAAAGAAACAACCAAATTATGAAGAAAAAAGTGCGCCAAAATTATTCCAAGAAAATACTAAAATAGACTGGAGTAAACCAATAAATGATATTTACAACAAAATCAGAGGGCTTAATCCCTTCCCTGCTGCATGGACTTTAATTATGAATGATAATGCAGAAATTAAAGCTAAAATATACGATGTTAGAATGGAAATTTCTTCACATAATGAAACACCTGGTAAATTAATAACCAATAAAAAAGAGATTAAAGTTGCAGTACATGGAGGCTTTCTTATAATTGATGCAATAAAAATCGCAGGAAAGAAAAAGTTAGATGCAAAAAGTCTTTTAAATGGATTTGAATTTTCTAAAGATTCAATAATGGTTTAACACTATATTTTAAAGGGTTTATCGGTACTCTAAAAATTAAAACCTCCTTTATTAACAATTTACAAATATTTATCAACAAAAACCTACATTTAAAGGGTACACATTTGTGTAAACCCTTAATACGTATATATTTGTTAAGCATATTAGCAAAAAAACAATAATTAACTTAAAAAATTTATTTATTATGAACAAGTCAGATTTAATCGACGCAATGGCTGCAGATGCAGGTATCTCTAAAGTAGCAGCGAAAGCAGCATTAGAATCTTTTACAAACAACGTAACTTCTGCTTTAAAAGGTGGTGGTAAAGTTGCTTTAGTAGGTTTTGGAACTTTTTCAGTTTCTCATAGAGCTGCAAGAAGCGGAAGAAATCCTCAAACTGGAAAAACAATCCAAATTGCTGCTAAAAATGTAGCAAAGTTTAAAGCAGGTGCTGGATTAAGCGATGCAGTAAACTAATCAAAAAATAGATTACATAAAAACTCTCTTTTTTAAGAGAGTTTTTTTTTGCTCTTTTTTAACTACATTTACGTATGTCTATTTTAGAACCAAACAAAGGCAATCTTCTTATAGCAGAACCTTCGATACTAAATGATAGCACTTTTAGTAGAAGCATAATTTTAGTTACAGAATATACTGAAAACAATACGGTTGGTTTTATTTTAAATAGGCCCTTAGATTATGTTTTAAGTGATTTAGTTACTGATATTAATTGCGATTTTCCCATCTATGAAGGAGGTCCTGTAGAGCAGGATAATTTATACTTTGTCCATAGGGTACCTAAATTAATTCCAGAAAGTATAAGAATTAGTAATGGTATTTTTTGGGGTGGTAATTTTGAATCATTAAAAAGAGCATTGCAAACAAACCAAATTAATAAAAATGATATCCGTTTTTTCTTAGGCTATTCTGGATGGGGTAAAGATCAATTAAAAGAAGAAATTAATAGCAAATCTTGGTTTGTAACAGAAAACAATGCAAAAAATATTTTCTCAGAAGAGAATGTTACTTTTTGGCGAAATAAAATGGTTGAAAAAGGGGGTAATTATAAACTTTGGGCTAATGCTCCAAAAGACATTTCATTAAATTAATTACCTGTAAATTCCAAAACCTTTAAACTCTTTGCAATCTTAGTTCCAAAATCTATTGAGAATGTTTTCTTTTTATAATTTGTTACAGGCTGCACACCTATTATTGCATTAGTAATAAACACTTCNTCTGCTTTTTGGATTTCGAAAGGAGAAATACTAGTTTCCTCTATAGTGTACTCTTCATTTTTAGAAATAATATCTATTATTTTTTTTCTAACAATACCTTTAATACATCCTTCTTCAATTGCTGGTGTTTTTATAGTATTTCCTTTTAAAATAAAAATATTTCCATTAGCAACTTCAACTACTCCTTTTCTTTCGTTAACCAAAACACAGTTATCTAAATCATTTTCCTTGGCATAAATACTTGCCAACGTATTTACCATTCTATTGTTTGTTTTTACTGTAGATAACAATCCTGAAAAATTATAAAAATCCTTAAAAACATCTATAGAATATTTATTTTTTGTAGCAGTTTTAATTGCTGCTACTTCTATGGTATAATTTATTGAATTAGATAATGGCGTATAAAAGCCACCATCTTTCCTAAAAACATTTAAACGCACTCTAG
>JGI26080J50196_1000613_pt1 | contig 16300 bp, 10 predicted proteins | sample SaaInl0LU_22_DNA_FD_50196 | JGI IMG/M metagenome (IMG submission 50196)
TCAATTCAGGCTCAATTCCCACGTGTTGGAATAGGCTTTTATCCACAGGTAATTACTTATGGATGGCTGGCCCTCCTGCCTTGGGGACGCTTAACTCGGGCCCAAGTGGTGATCATACTTCGGGTACAGGCGGTTATGCAGTGGCAGAGGGTTGGAACGCATCAGGTACATTCAGGACCGTTACGCATTTGATTACGCCTCCCATTGATTTGAGTAACGATACGACACCGCGGTTGCAGTTTTACTATCATATGTACGGTTCCGATATCGATTTGCTCGACGTTCGCGTAAGAAAATTGGGTACCACNGCTTGGACGCAGATTCACACGATTAACTCAACTACGGCCGCCAGTCAGTTCACGTCTCAAAATTCTGCTTGGCGCAAGCATGTTGAGTCTCTTTCGCAATGGGCGGGTGATACNATTNAAATTAGGTTTTCAGCTAAGCGCAACACTTCATTCAGTTGGTGGACACAAAGCAGGGTGGCTATTGATGATATTACTGTTGAAGAAACGCCTAGTTGTGACCAACCTTTAAATATTACGACGTCTAGCTTGGTATCTACTTCGGTTCAATTGAATTGGACCAGTTTAAATACCAACCAACTCGGCTATCAAATCCAATATGCTCAGGGCAATGGGGGGGCATCAGGTGGTACAATTGTTAATTCAACGACGAAACCTGCATCGCTCACTGGATTAAACCCGAACACAACCTATTCTGTCCGTGTACGCGATGTCTGTTCAGCAGGGGATACCTCTATCTGGTCGCCGTACACAACGTTCATTACGCAATGCTCTTTTGCAACTGCTCCTTTTACCGAGAACTTTGACGGTACAAGTTGGGATCCGGCGTCCACATGGAATGTTCAAGGAGATTTAGATCAGTGCTGGTTGGATCAAGGATCGGCGACACAATTCTGGACACCGGGACCGCCGGCCTTTAATTGGACGCAAACGGGCCCCGCTGGAGATCACACAACGGGTTCAGGTCAGTACATGATGAATCAAGTGACGAGCACCTTTGTGAGCGGTACCAATCCTCGGCTCATTTCACCATGGATTGATTTGGACACATTGGTCTCGCCGGAGTTAAGCTTTTATTACCATGGATTTGGAATTGGAATGGGTGACTTTGATGTGTATGTACAGAAACTTGGCGGCAGTTGGACGGCACTGTGGGATACGTCAGGGGTGACACACAGCTCTCAAAATGCACCTTGGACAGAGAAAATACTATCCCTAGGTACTTCGTATGCGGGCGATACCGTTAGAATTCGCTTCGATTGCACAAATTCGCAAAATTCATTTTATACGCAATTTGCGATTGATGATATTAAAATTGATGAAGAACCCAGTTGTCCAAAGCCTGACAATACTGCGGTAACAGCCGTTGGCGTTTTTGTGGCTCAACTAGATTGGACTTCAGGCGGTGCGTCAAATTACCAATTAAGATACCGAGAAGTAGGCACAAACAGCTGGAATTGGACAACGGCAAACACCTCCGCTAAAGGAATCGGAATGCTTAGTGCTCAAACTACTTACGAATGGCAGGTTCGCGATTCCTGTGGTAGTGGTGATGTAAGTGATTGGCGCAATGGTCCAAGGTTTAGAACGAATTGTTCTTTTTACACGGCGCCGTTTGTTGAACAATTCTCTAGTGCTTCAACGTGGATAGGCCCTGCTTGGCCTGATCAAAACGGCGAAATTGACGACTGCTGGCTTCGGTCGGATACCGTAGACTACTTCTGGACAGGAGGAGGTACCGCTGCGCATTATGCAGGTACGGGACCGTCTGGTGATCACACTTCAGGCACAGGTGGTTATGCTTTCGCACGTAGCGCAACGCCATTTAGTAATACCGCAGATACCGAACTCCGCACCCCACTCATAGATTTAGATAGTCTTCAAAGCCCTGAGTTGATTTTCTGGTACCATATGTTTGGGCCAGATATTGATAAACTTAGGGTCTATGTAAAAGCTTTAGGTCAATCGGTTGTTCTTTTAAAGACGATTAGCGGTCAACAGCAAAGCAGCTCAAATGCAGCTTGGATGAAAGAAACCATTAGTCTCTCGGCTTTTGAAAACGATACGGTACAAATCATCTTTAAGGCGTGGCGCGACGGTACTGGCTCTTTTACAGCCTATCAAGCGGATATTTCTATTGACGATATTCGAATAGATGAGCCTACAACGTGTCCAATGCCTAACATTTCAGTAAACAGCATTACCTATAATTCTGCAGATGTAACGTGGTCCGGAACTGCAAATTCTTCCGCTCTGGAGTTTGGCGTCCAAGGCTTCACTTTCGGTACAGGCACGAGGGTTTCTGCGTCAAACCAAGCCTATGGGCTAAATAATCTTCAACCTTCAACTACCTATACTGTATGGGTTCAAGATACTTGTACCTCTTCACTCGTCAGTCTCTGGGATAGTATTTCTTTCACTACGTTACCCTGTCCTNCTATTACTGCCTTAGGGTCGGTAGCTCTCAATGCAACTACGATTCAAGGAAATTCTTCCACGGTTGGTTCCGATTCAACAGTATGGTATTGGGGGGATAATACCCAGGATACAGGTACCACTGCACAACATACCTACACCACTATTTTTGGAAATATGAACGTATACCAAGTTGTGTACAGCTCCTGCGGGAGTGTAGATTCCTTGTTGCACACGGTCACAGTATGTGATTCGATGAATATTGTTACTGGCTACACCATTACTGGCTTAACGGTTGATTTTAATACCACGGGATCACAGGGAACGGGTCTGAATTATGATTGGTCTTTCGGTGATGGTGGTGTTTCTTCAAATACTTCAGCGCCCACGCATACCTATGCCAATTCAGGCATTTATGTTGTNACCCTTACTGCATCAAGTCTTTGTGGTGATACAATTGTAGTCTATGACACAGTTGAAGTNTGTACGCCGGTGACGCTTTCCTTTAGCGAGATAGCCACGGGTAACAACTTCTCTTTCACTGCAACACCAGCAAATTTGACCAATTATAATTGGGATTTCGGGGACGGTTCGGTCGGTACAGGAAGTACTGCAAGCAACACTTATTCGACCAATGGAACATTTACGGTCGTTTTAACTGCCACAGACAGTTGTGGAACACAGTATACCTATTCTAAAGATGTGGCCACTTGTGATCCNCCAATGGGGAACTTTAGTTTCAACATTGTTTCGACCAGTTCAAACGGTATGACCGTGAATTTCTTTGCCTCTTCTACAGGCGCAACGCAATTTCATTGGTATTGGGGNGATGGCACGAACGATAAAGGCAATTCGCCGAATGCACAGCATACCTATGGTGTGATTTCCTTGCAGTACACGGTACGCTTGTTCTTAATCAATGATTGCGGAGATACTACGGTGATTACCCANAGNTTGACAGAGGTNGGAATNGATGAAGGTTCGAATACCATAAGTGTTTATCCAAATCCTACTCAAGGGTATGTGCAATTAGAATTNGGAACTACATTAACCGCTGACATTGAAGTGTTTAATGCTGCTGGAATGAAAGTATCCGAAGGAAAAGTACAAAGCGGTAATGACTTCCAATTGGATCTTCAGCCTTTGCCTGCAGGAAGTTACGAGGTTCGAATTTCGACGGAGAACTATTTGTGGCGAAGACGCATACTGAAACTCTAAGTATTTCCTAGCGCAGTACCNTATATTTGCTTGAACGCTNCAAGCGAACGTATCACACTATGAAACCTATTACCAAACTATTGGTCGCAAATCGCGGTGAAATCGCCTTGCGAGTTATGCGCAGTGCCCGAGAAATGGGCATTAAAACAGTAGCTGTTTATTCTGATGTAGATCGGAGAGCTCCACACGTACTTTTTGCCGATGAGGCAGTATGTCTAGGTCCCGCACCTTCTTCTGAGAGTTATTTAAAAGGAGATAAAATCATTGCTTTTGCAAAAGAACTAGGTGTTGATGCTGTTCATCCAGGCTACGGCTTTTTGAGTGAAAATGCGGCATTTGCTGCGGCAGTTGAAGCTGCAGGTATCACTTTTGTAGGCCCGCGAGAGCATGCTATTAAGGTGATGGGTGATAAACTTAGTGCGAAAGCGGCTGTAGAGGATTTTGATGTTCCGTTAGTGCCAGGTTCAGATGGGGAAGTTACTGATGTGGAAGCTGCAAAGAAATTGGCCACGGAAATTGGATTCCCAGTAATGATAAAGGCTAGCGCTGGCGGAGGAGGTAAAGGCATGCGTATTGTGCATGAGGTAGCCGATTTTGAAAATCAAATGCAACGGGCTGTTAGTGAAGCTACCAACAGCTTTGGTAACGGAGCCGTTTTCGTTGAGAAATACGTTCAAAACCCACGTCACATTGAAATTCAAGTGCTTGCAGATGAGCACGGAAACGTTGTGCACCTTTTTGAAAGAGAATGTTCGATCCAACGTAGACACCAAAAAGTGATTGAGGAAGCTCCTTCAGTAGTACTCACGGCGGAATTGAGAAAAGCAATGGGTGAAGCGGCAGTAAATGTGGCGAAAGCCTGTGATTACAGGGGAGCAGGTACGGTTGAATTTATCTTCGAGCCGGGTGGTAAGTTCTATTTTCTAGAGATGAATACGCGTCTTCAAGTTGAGCACCCCGTTACCGAACAAATTACAGGAATAGATTTAGTCAAAGCACAGATTCAAATCGCCCAAGGAGAGGTACTGCCTTTTACTCAAGAGGATTTAAAAATTCAAGGACATGCGATTGAGGTTCGTGTGTACGCGGAGGATGCTGCTGCGAATTTCATGCCCGGTACGGGAACTCTGCGAGAATACCGCAGGCCACAGGGGTTGGGAGTTCGTGTAGATGATGGCTTAGAACAAGGTATGGAGGTGAGTATATACTACGATCCTATGATTGCGAAGTTGATTACGTTCGGCGCCAACCGTTCCGAAGCCATTGCACGTATGAAACGCGCCATGAGTGAATACCGAATCAGTGGCGTTCAAACGACCATAGACTTTGCCCAATTCGTGATGGATCATGAAGCATTCGTCAGCGGTGAGTTTGATACGCATTTTGTTGCGAATTATTATACACCAGAGGCTTTAGACAAAAGCAATGCAGAATTGGAAGCTATAGGAGCTATGGCATTGAGTAATCTTCTTCAAACACAGAAAGAAACGCAAAGTACGAGCACGTCAAATGGCCAAAGTCGTTGGAAACAAAATAGGAGTTAAAGTTCTTTTTGCTTTTTTGTGCTGCTTTACAGCAAATGCACAAAAAGTGGATACTTTGAGCACGTCGCCAAAGACCAATGGTCCTCTTTTGGGTCAATTGATTATCAATGGAGATACCGTTGCGTGGTCTGTTCTAGATGAGGTCCTATTCGTAGCTAAACCTACATTAAACGACGTTCAAGCACGACGGAATTATTACGCACTGATGAAAAAAGTGGGAAGAGTGTATCCTTATGTTAGAGAGGCGGCACTGCGAATGGATTCGGTAAATATGCAGCTGGAAGGAATTGATCGCAAACGACAGCGAAGAAAATACACAAAATCGTATCAGAAGTACCTTGAAGAGCGCTTTGAACCTGAATTAAGNAAGCTTACTCGCAGTGAAGGGCAAATATTAAGCAAATTGGTCTTCAGGGAGACCAATACGAGNGTATACGAGATTATTAAGACCTATAGAAACGGCTTNTCCGCGCGTTTTTGGTCAATGACAGCGTGGTGGTATGATATTGATTTGAAACGGCCTTATGATCCNGAAAATGATGCCGAGGACCGATTGATAGAAAACATTCTTTTACGAAAATTCATCGCAGGAGAATTGGTTCCGGCAAGAGCAGAGGAACGTATTCTATACCAACGCTAAAATCTATGGAAGCGTTTTCTTAATTTAAGCCTTTATAAAACGTTCGCCTGCAGTGAAAATAGCGGAAGCATTACGCATTTTAGAATTAGATACCTTGCCAAAGAGCGAGAAGGAAGTTTCTGTCGCGTACAAGAGGTTAGCTAAGAAATGTCATCCTGATTCTGGCGGTTCTGAAGAAGCTTTTCAGGAGTTGGGCGCGGCGGTTGATTATGTTTTACGTGCTCTAGCCCTAGTTGATATTGCGGTTGAAAAGAACAAAAAGCGCTCGAAGGAATCCGATGCATTAGCAGAAAAACGCGCGAAAATGCGCGCAGAGATGCTTAAACGCAGGGCAGAAGAGGACCGCAAGCGTAACATTAAAGCAACATGGGCGATCAGTATTATTCTCGTGCTCATTGTACTTGTTGGTATAGGTACGCTAATAAGGCCGCGATATATACACTGGATGGTAGAGAAAGAACGTGTCGAGCGTATGGCTACGATAATTAGTACTGGTCCAGACCGCAGTTATACNATAGGATGGGAGTACCAAGGCCAATACTTTACTGAAGTNCTAAACGGCCGATTCATTGACGGTAAATGGCTCGTNGGACCGGCGGGTATGCCNATGATGAATGGTGGAAAATATATTGTTTCTTTCAACGGAAGGAATCCAAACTACTTTGAATTAAAGGATAAATACATCGATCCTGAAACGGCTGATCGCTACTTTTCGCTGGTAAAATATCCACTCGCTGCGGCGTTCGATCTGTCCGAAAATGACCCTGATGTGGTTTGCATTTACTGGTCCGTATTGGATGATTTTGGTGTGGATGGTGTAGCGCATTTGTTTTTCGGCGGTTTGCCGATGCGCAAGAATTGGAAGCACAACGAACGCAGTTTCCAAGCATTAAAGGAATCGGACACTTTCCAAAAGCTGTACAGAAGTTGTTTGGGTATAGAGTAGGAGATCACCCATTAGCCAATATCTTTGTGGTCTAGATTAGCAATACGAGTTCTATGAAACCTTCATTAGCGAAAGGCACCAGAGATTTTTCAGCGGCAGAAGTGCAGAAGCGCCAATACATCATGAATGTATTGCGNGAGCAGTTTGAACTGCGCGGTTACGATCCCATTGAAACGCCTTCATTTGAAAATATTGAAACCCTCACAGGTAAATACGGTGAGGAAGGGGACCGATTGATTTTTAAAATTTTACGCTCTGGAGACTTTACTTCCAAAATAGACGAAGGAATGTGGGCCTCAAAAAACCCAAAGACACTTACTTCGAAAGTAGCTGATAAGGCATTGCGCTATGATTTGACCGTACCGTTTGCACGTTATGTGGTGCAGCACCAAAATGAATTAGCCTTTCCTTTTAAGCGTTATCAAATGCAGCCGGTTTGGCGTGCTGACCGCCCTCAGAAGGGCCGTTTTCGTGAGTTTTACCAGTGCGATGCAGACGTTGTAGGCTCGGATAGTTTGTGGCAAGAGGTGGAACTGATTCAGTTGTATGACGCATCTTTTACACGACTAGGGCTTTCCACGACCATTAAATTAAATAACCGTAAAATCCTTGCTGGAATGGCGGAGGTACTGGGGATTAGTACTGATTTTATTGCCTTTACGGTAGCCATTGATAAGTTAGATAAAGTGGGGCCAGAGGGCGTTTTGAAAGAAATGCGCACACAGGCACTGCCGGAAAGTGCGGTTATCCGCTTCGGAGAGTGGTTAGAAGAAGGCCTAACCCTTGAGCGTTTGACAGGGCTATTAGCAGAAAGTTCCGAAGGTAAATTAGGCTTGGAAGAAATGAATTTCGTTATGTCTCAAGCGACTGCAGGATTGACGTCATCTAAATTAGTATTCGACTTTACGCTTGCCCGAGGATTAAATTATTACACAGGAACCATTTTTGAAGTGGCTGCAAATGGTGTAGCAATGGGAAGTATAGGCGGCGGCGGCCGCTATGCAGATTTGACCAGTATATTCGGAATGAAGAATACCTCAGGCGTTGGGATCTCTTTTGGTCTGGACCGTATCTATTTGTGCCTAGAAGAATTGAGCTTATTCCCAGATACCACGGTAAATTCTGCTGCGGTTCTCTTCGCAAATTTCGGCACTGAAGAGAGTGTGGTTGCTTACCAATGGGTTTCTAAACTGGTGGCTTCAGGAATTCGGGCAGAGCTTTATCCTGATGTGTCAAAACTTAAAAAGCAATTTGATTTTGCCGATAAGAAAGGCATTGGATTTTTAGCATCTAGTCGGCACCAATGAAATGGCAGCAAACGCCATTCCTGTGAAGAACCTTGCTACAGGGGAACAGACTACTTTGGATTTTGAAGGAATCTTAGCTGCAGTCAAAGGACATTAGGCGCTGGTAATTCTATCCCAAAGTTTCGGATCGTTGTGTTCCGGCTTCATCAGCACACTACGCACTACAGTTAGACTTGGAATATCCCATTTGATTTGCCAAGGACAGTTTTGTTGCGGCAGGCTGAATAGCGCTAAATGGAGGTTTTCTTTTGCTTTTTGTTCAAAAAATGCTCGGTTAAGAGCGCTGATTTCTGAGGCTTTTACTCCAGGAAGACTGAATACACATATATCTAATTCCGGTTCTAGCACCCACCAATCCTTCGCAATCAATGAACGTTTTAATCCTTTCGCTGCTTCAAGACTCGCGTTTAGACGCTTTGCAAAAGCGCCAGAACGCACATAGGGGAATTTCTGTTGCGTCGCCCAAAGTGCCGCTGCCGCTGCTCCTGCACGCGAACACTCCAATGTAATTTCACCCAAGTGAAGCTGGTCGGAAGTGAAATAGGTGTATGGACTGTCGTGTTTGTAAAATCTACCTTCTTCTGGATTTTTNAACAGCACTGCACCGCATCCATATGGTTGGAGACCGTGTTTGTGTGGATCTATGACTATTGAATTCGCTGAAGACATAGCGTTGAAATGTCGTAACGTATTGAAAGGTAGATCTGCTAGTGTAAAGTAGCCGCCATATGCGGCATCTACGTGTATACGAGCATCATAAGTATGTGCTAATGGAACAATATCCTCAAGGGCATCTACNGCGCCCATGCCTGTCGTTCCNAATGTCGCCACAACTGTTGCATTCACTCCTTCGCTNCGAAGTTCCTTCAANATAGTCTCNAGCGCAATTAGATCCATTGATCCATTTTCGGTCGAAGCAACTGCCTGAAAAGGCATGCCCAGTACCTCACTCATTCTACTGTGGGTATAATGAGCATGTTCATTTGCCAAAACCACGGTTTTAGCATGGCACTGCCGTGCGACCCAAAGGGCTTCAAGATTAGCGGTTGTTCCGCCCGAAGTCAAATGCCCGAGGGGCTGAGAATAGCCCACCATGGTTCCAAGTGCCTGNATCGTTTCTAATTCTAAGGCAGATGTCGCGCGTCCACCGTCTAAAGCATGATTGTTCGGATTCACAAAACTGGTCATCCAATGGGCGGCCTGTGCAAGTGGTAATGGCGGTTTAATCATCTGACCGGCGTAATCCGGGCTGTGGTAAGGATAGTTGTCCTGAAGCTTATGGGCCAATTCTTTTAAAATGGCCTCATCCGCTGCATCCAAAGGCAGTTGAGGAAATTCTAGATTCAATAAATGCGTCCAATCCATGTTGGAAAAGTACATTAATTCAACCAAGTATTCACATAGCTGTGGTCCGGATCGTAGCGTTCTAGCTGCATTTTAGTATTGAACTTTCTAAAGGGTCGCGGATCGTTACCGCGGCCTGCGATGTATAACCAATTCCCGTAGTTCGATGCCGGATCGAAGTCAATCAATTGGCTTTCAAACCATGCGGCACCGCTACGCCAATCCAAACCCATNTCATGAATGAGGTAGGAGGCAACGTTTTGCCGGCCCCTGTTGCTCATGAACCCGGTAGCTTGTAACTCCTTCATGTTGGCATCTACCAAAGGATCGCCGGTTTCGCCATTTTTCCATTGCTCATATTTACGGGCATTAAAGTGCGGCTTCCATGGCTTTTCAGGTTGTAGTCCTGTGGGAATAAAAAGCTGTTTTCCAGCATTGTAAGCTGTCCATTGAAAAAATTCTCTCCAGAGTAATTCGATAAAAAGCCAATACGTACTGTCGTTGCTCGTGTGGCGTTCTTCGAATTGGTCCAATTCGTCCATGACTTGGGCCGCACTTATGCAACCCACAGCTAAGAAGGGTGAGAATTTTGAACTGAACGAGCGACCCAGCATGCCATTACGAGTTTCCTTGTATACTTGGACGGCTTGCTCGCCTTCCCAGAAATAGTCCTCTAGTGCACGCCATGCTTCACGAACACCTCCTCGATACGGGAAAGAAGTGCGTTCATCTGGTGCTGGCGCTGTGACTTCCCAATGTCCTTGCAACTGTGTAAAGTTGCTTAGATCTGCTGGCGAAATGACGGGTTCTTCCCAAGCTTTTCTTGGCGCCGAATATTTTTCTAATTTTCTTCTAAAAGGGGAGAAGACCTGTGGCATGTTTTCTAGACTAAATGGGAAGTCATCCGGTTCGTACAGTGTGCGTTCTAGGAAGAATTGAACCTCGATGCCTTCACTTTTCCCCCACAAACTTAGCTGTAGTTGTTCGTGCACCTCNTATGCTGCTAATTCTTTTGGTGCGTAAATAGCATTTGTCTCGAATGTCGCCGCCAATTCTTTTAATGTTGAAACGGGATCGCCTTCTAGGACTAAAAGATCACTTCCTTGTTGGCGCAATTTTTCACGCACATCCATAGCTGCATCGTGCAGAAATTGCTCGCGCCACATGCCAATAGTGGGGTTGCCCCAAGAATCGGTTTGATCTGCAGAAGGAATAAAGTATACCGGAATTACCCTCTCAAACCTAGTATAGGCTTGATGTACAGGGGCATTGTCGCCTAGTCTGAGATTGTTTCTAAACCAAAGGATGCAAGTACTCATGTTATAATGTGTTGATGTTGTCTAATAGGGATTGCGCTTTCTCACGAATACCGGCTTTCACATCGGCGTTCATTTTATCATAGGTCCGGTAAACCATGCCAAGGCGGAAGTTAGATTGTAGTTTATCCCGCTGGGAATCGAAGAAATTCCAGTACAAAGCATTAAATGGGCAACTATCGTCTTCCGTTTTAGTCTTTGGATTGTAGAAGCATTGGTCGCAATAATCACCCATTTTCTTCATGTAATTCGCAGAGGAAACATAAGGCTTGGTCGCGATCCAGCCGCCATCTGCATATTGACTCATCCCGCGGGTATTTGTGATTTCCACCCATTCAAATGCATCAATATAAATGCCGAGGTACCACAAATCCACTTCATCCGGGTCAATGCCGGCTAATAGGGCAAAATTTCCAGTAACCATGAGACGTTGAATGTGGTGTGCATAGCCGTGGTTGAGGCTTTGACCTATGGTATGGGATAGGCACTTCATTTTCGTTTCGCCGTTCCAAAACCATTGCGGTAGTTTGCGGTCAAATCCAAAGAAATTCTCGTCTGCAAATTCTGGCATACGATGCCAATAAACACAACGCATAAATTCACGCCAGCCTAAAATTTGTCGAATAAAACCTTCTACTGCATTTAATGGGACTTCAGGATTCGCACGGTAATGGGCTTCAACGCGCTGGCAAACGTCCAGCGGCTGTATCATTTTAGTGTTTAAAGCGAAGGAGATACGGCTGTGGTAAAGCGACCAACTTTTTGTTGTCAACGCGTCTTGATAGTCGCCGAAAGAAGGCAATCCGTATTGGAGCCAATGGTCAAAGATTTCCCATGCTTGAGTGGGTGTAGTAGGCCAATAAAAATGTTTGGGATTTTCAAGCTTACCTATGGTGGGCAGTTGTGCGGCTAGTGCATCTTTTAACTCCGTACTCACATCGGTGCTTGGGACGAATGGTGGAGGTGGAAGGTGGTTTTTAGGAAGTTTCTTCCTGTTTTGAGCGTCGTAGTTCCATTTACCCCCGGCCGGCTGACCCATATCCATAAGGATACCTGTTCTTCTGCGCAATGCGCGGTAGAAGGTCTCCATTAAAAAGGTTTTCTTTCCTTCGAAAAGCCCTTGGAATTCTTCGCGTGTGCTTATAAAGTGCTCGCTTGAGCACCACGTAATCTTGAATCCTTCGTCCTTTAGTTGTTCTAAATCTTCTCGCAAACGCCATTCGTCGGGCTCTTGCAATTCAATTCTTTCCGCGCCGTATTGATGCGCAATGGATGCTAAAACGGTGCGTAAGTTGGCTTCAGTGCTGTCTAGGATTTTATGGTAGTGTAGCTGATGCCCTTGCGATTTTAAGGAATGGGCGAATTGACGCATCGCAGAAAAAATACCTACTACCTTCTGAATGTGGTGGGGTGCATAACTGCCCTCTTCGCGCGATTCAATCATCACAAAGGTGTACTCGTTATTCACCGTAGAAAACCAGGAGTGTTGTGCGTTGAGCTGATCGCCCAAAATAAGTCGGAGTGTCTTGCCCATTTTAAGGAATAACATGGGCTCCAGTAAAAAGTTTAGCACAAAAAAAGGAGCCAATTTCTTGGCTCCGTACCCCTAACCTAATTCAAAGTTGCCTTTGAATGTGTGAATATAGAATAACTAATTGGATTCCAATGCCCTAAGGCTTAAAATAAGGTAAAATACTTTTCAGCGTTGCTTTTGCTTAGGTATTAAGTCTTATCGATTAAAGATAGACTTTGAATGAGCGAACGACTTCTTCAAGGCATTTTTCGCGTGCTAAAGAAAAAGAATCTTTTGGACAAGGCATTTGCAACTCTAAGAGCAATCCATTGCTCAGCGTATCACGTAAAATTAATGTATGGCCAATGATGTAATCTTCTGGGTCCTGTTCGTAGCGTCCATAGGTGATGTACCATTGATTTAAAGTATCCTGTCGTTCAGTAACCCAGCTGTCTCTCTTCGCCTTTTGGACGTCCATCATTATTTGTGCGGTACGCTGTTCTGCAACTGAGATAAATGCGCCTTGCCTTTTGAACGGGTGTACTTTAAGTAACACGCTTCCCGTACTGTCATCGTTGTAACGCGCCACTTCGTAATAATTAAAGTTCTGCTTCCCAAACTCGGGCATACGGACAAGGTAGTCGTAGCTGAGGCTAAAGCTAAAATCTATAGGTGGAAGAGCATAGTACTGTGCTTGTTCGAAATTAAAGGTATAGCGTGCGTCAAGCTTACAGGTATTTTCTTTTGAAGAACTGCAGCCCAGCAGTATGGCTGCAATCAATATTGCAATTATCTTCGCTTTCATAATGTTATCTCCATTCACATATTCAGTGCTTCCCCACGAGGAAACCGGTGTGCCTTCAAAAGTAATGAAGGACCTTGTAGCAGGAGGTACTTTTCTTGAATCAATTGCCAAAGCTCCATACTATTGGGAGTCCTTTACTGCCCAAGCCCAAGCGCAACAAAATTATTCGTCGGAAATCCGAGAGATTGTTGTGGAGGCATTGCACCGACAAAATACAAACCTTAGTTCTTCGGAAGAGGCTTCCCTAGATGCGTTTCGTAGAGGAGCACTAACCATTACGACGGGACATCAATTGATGGTTTGCGGGGGCACTGTGTTCTTTGAAGCGAAAGTTTTAGGTGCCATTGCACTGGCTGCCACTGCTTCAAAAGCATTAAATATTGACGTCGTTCCTGTTTTTTGGATGGCCAGCGAGGATCATGATTTTCAAGAGATCTCATCCTTCAGCATAGGGGAGCACCGATTCATTTGGGAGCTACCGGAGGCTAAAGGTCCTGTGGGGCGTTTACCGACGGATAGTTTAGCGGACCAATTGGAAGCCTGGCTTCAGAACGTACCATTGAGTCATGCACAAAAAGCACTGGTCGAGCCTCGCCTTCAAGCCTATAAAGAATGTGAAAATCTCGCAGAAGCTACACGACAATGGGTTCGCCAATGGGCGGAAGGTTTGGGAGTACTAGTACTGGATGGCCATGATGTAGCTTGTAAGGCTGCGGCTGCTGCACTTTGGTCGGCAGAGATGGATGGTGTTTATTCCAAGCTGATTCGCAAACAATCTGAAGCCTTAGTTGCCGCGGGCTATGAAGCACAAGTATTTCCGCGTGAAATCAATCTTTTTGACCTTCGCGACGGCGACCGTCAACGATTTGAGCAAGCCGACCACGATTGTCCGTATCATCATATCAGTCCGAATGCTTTAATGCGACCTCTGTATCAAGAATTCCTATTGCCGAATCTTGCCTATGTAGGTGGCGGTGGCGAACTCGCGTATTGGTTGCAACTTGGCGAAGCCTTTAAAAAATTGGACCGTCCAATGCCGGTACTTTATTTGCGCAATAGTCTGTTGATTCAAAGTACTAAACTAGAACGCGCACTCGAACGGATTGGTGTACCGTTAAAGACTATTCTAAGCCATTCACCGGAGTTGTTAAAAAAGCAATTCATTTCACGAAATATTTCCCTGCAAGCAGAAGGTGAAGCTTTACAACTGCCTTTGGAATCGGCGATTCAACAATGGAATGCATCTTTATTATCAGCATACCCTGAGCTAAAGCAACATGCTGAAGCGCTGCAGGTTAAGATGTCAAAATTGGCCCAACGTACCGCTGAAACCCGGTATAGAGTGCAGAAGCGGCGTCATTCAGAAGTAATGACGGCCATAGATACAGCCTATGCTGCGGTTTTTCCCATCGAATACGTTTTGGGAACGAAAGGCTTCGTATGCCGACCTAGTAGGTTTTTTGGGTTATGATCCTCGTGATGAAATCGTTGAAAACATGTCAACAATAAAGGCAGGAACTTGGGTGCTGAGCAGCAAAAAATAGTGGTATTTTTGCCGAATGCAAGAAACCATTTTGATCCTCGACTTCGGTTCACAATACACGCAACTCATTGCGCGTAGGGTTCGTGAACTCAATGTTTATTGTGAAATTCATCCCTTCAACAATCCGCCAGAAATCACTTCGGATGTGAAAGGTGTTATTCTGAGCGGCTCGCCTTACAGCACACTGCAAGAAGATGCGCCTCAGTTTGATTTAAGTGGCATCAAAGGGAATTTACCGCTCTTAGGAGTTTGTTACGGCGCACAGTATATGGCCCTAACCTCTGGCGGTAAAGTTGCCCCTAGTGAAATCCGCGAATATGGTCGCGCGAACCTAAGTACAGTGGTTGCATCTGACAGCTTGTTTACCGGTGTCGAAGAAGGGTCTCAAGTATGGATGAGTCACGGAGATACGATCATGGATCTTCCGGAAGGCTTTGACATTATTGCATCAACCCATGATGTGCGCGTTGCAGGGTATAAAGTGAATGGTGAAGCGACCTATGGTATTCAGTTTCACCCAGAGGTATATCACAGCACGGATGGAACCCAACTCCTGAAGAATTTCCTTTACGATATCGTTGGAGTGGTAGGGGATTGGACCCCAGCACATTTCGTTGATGAAACGGTCGCTTCTTTGAAAGAACAACTTGGAAACGATAAAGTAGTTTTAGGTTTGAGTGGTGGCGTAGATAGCTCCGTGGCTGCCATGTTGTTGCATAGGGCCATTGGGAAGAATTTGTATTGCATTTTCGTGAATAATGGCTTGTTGCGCAAAAATGAATTCACGGATGTTTTAGAGCAATACGAAGGAATGGGGTTGAATGTGAAAGGTGTGGATGCATCTGACCAATTCCTTTCTGCACTTGCCGACATCGACGAACCGGAAGCGAAACGCAAGGCTATCGGTCGTGTGTTTATAGAAGTATTTGATCAAGAGGCGCATTTGATTGAAGATGTGACTTGGCTGGCTCAGGGAACTATTTATCCAGATATTATTGAAAGTATTAGTGTAAATGGACCGTCTGCAACCATCAAGAGTCACCACAATGTGGGCGGATTACCCGATTTCATGAAACTGAAAGTGGTTGAACCTTTGAAGACTCTATTTAAAGATGAGGTACGTCGTGTAGGCGCTTCGATGGGCATGGCTGCGGATCTTTTAGGTCGTCATCCTTTCCCAGGTCCTGGATTAGCCATTCGTATATTAGGGGACATCACGGCTGAAAAAGTGGCTATTTTGCAAGAAGTAGATCATATTTTTATTCAAGGACTAAAGGACGAGGGTCTTTACGATCGCGTTTGGCAAGCTGGTAGTATCTTACTTCCAGTGAATTCCGTGGGTGTGATGGGCGATGAGCGAACGTATGAGAAAGTGGTTGCCTTGCGCGCTGTAGAAAGTACGGATGGTATGACTGCGGATTGGGTNCACCTACCTTATGAGTTTCTTGCCAAAGTGAGCAATCAAATAATTAATAAGGTAAAGGGGGTGAACCGCGTTGTATATGATATCAGCTCGAAACCACCAGCCACTATCGAATGGGAATAAAACGTTTACTTCTTTTATGCTTTTTTGCAGTAACTACTACAGTTCTTAGTGCACAGTCGGTCACTGAGCATGTGGTAGTTAAAGGGAATACACTGTATTCGCTTTCAAAACAGTATGGAATAACAGTAGATGCGCTT
>JGI26080J50196_1000629_pt1 | contig 16128 bp, 15 predicted proteins | sample SaaInl0LU_22_DNA_FD_50196 | JGI IMG/M metagenome (IMG submission 50196)
AGCCACACAGGTAAGCCTGATTCTGCGGCTGCAGTACAGGCTGCTTTTGCCTCTGCTATGGATGACATTGTTTCACAAATAAACAGATCGCAGCCGGAGGCTTGAAGTGCTACTAGTTCGCGATAGGTGGCTAATGATGTCTCAAAATCCGGTGATTCACTGGGATGATAACTGGCCACTAGTGGCGGTAAACAACCTGCTATTTTAGTCTCGGGTTTGTTTGATAATGCGATAGCGGCTTTTGCCGCGTCGATGGCGCTTTGATGTAAAGATGATAATTGCGCTAATGCATTATTTTTGGCTAATCGTTGCGGTGTAGCGGTATAAGTATTTAAGGTGATCACTTGTGCGCCGGCATTGATGAAATCCAGATGCAGATCCCTGACTAATTCAGGCTCATGTAACATAATATCGGCAGACCACATGGTGGTGACTTCGCGTTGACTGCGTGCTAAGAGCTCTTGGCCCATGCCTCCATCGAGAAGGGTAATTGTCATGATTATACTCACAGCTAAAGATACTTAATTGCGTGTTATTTTACATGGAAAATTGTGGCTCGACAGTGTTAATGTATTGGGATGGTGATGTTGATGAGTTCAACATACAAAAAAACCTCGCATTAGCCTGCCTAATGCTCGAAAAAAGATATGGTAGGTATTTGGATGCGACTCGATAAATATGTGAGTAAAAGTACCGTATTAACTGCGGCCCAAGTGCTGGAGGTGATTGCGCGAGGGGAAATCTCCGTCAATGATTCCGTGACTGATGACCCTAGTTATCAAGTACATAAAAACAATACGGTACACTGGCTCGATACACGTTTAGAGTGTCGCCCCTTTCGTTACATTATGCTGAATAAACCTCCTAATATGATCTGTTCCAATATTGATGAGCATTATCCGAGTGTCTTCAACTTAGTCGATATACCTCATCAGCGTGAATTGCACATTGCCGGTCGTCTAGATGCTGATACGACAGGATTAGTATTGATAACGGATGATGGTAGTTGGTCCTATCGTTTAACTCATCCTGACAATCATTGTCCTAAGGTTTATCGGGTTTGCTTAGCAAAGCCTATTTCCGATGACATGATCATGCGCTTGGAAAAAGGCGTCTTATTACAAGGTGAATCTGCGCCGACATTACCTGCTGCTATCGACGTTGTTGNAGCTAATGAAGTATTACTCACCATCACCCAAGGTAAATTTCACCAAGTTAAACGTATGTTTGCCGCTGTGGGGAATCGCGTTAAGGCTTTGCACCGTGAGGCCATTGGGGAGATAAATTTAGATGTAGAAGTAGGGCAGTGGCGGTATATTTCGGTGAATGATAATCAGCATTAATTTNTTAGCAATAATTGTTAACAAGAGTTATTAGCAAGGGTTATTGGCAAGGGTTATTGGCATCTACTGATAGCGGGTTTTGGCATTATCGATTAACGCTTGTATATACATCATGTTATCTGCTGGATGACGATCGCCAGCCCCCCAGACGTAATAAAGTCCGTCTTGCTCAAAGACACCCATCGTATATAACTGTCCTTGGACACGCGGCGCCCAAAAAGTAGATGATTGGCACAAGGATGTGATGGTTTTACTTGGGATATCTTTAACTTTTATCACCCACATATCTTCTCTGATGAGAAATTCCTTATCTCCCATATCATCTAATAATTGGGTAATGGTGCGAGGTTGATATGACCCACATTCGCAATCCACAGTGTCGGTAAAACGTTGGATGATACTGGGGGAGCCCTGATGACTCAGCATTGACGACTTGGATGTATCAATGGCCGATGTTTTTAACATCTGATGCTCGGGTAATTGAGCTATATGGCTTATATGAGGCTCACCGATTAATTGGCTAATGAGTATGGTGCTAATATTAGCTGGTTCTTGTTGATCAATATGATGGAGTTTTGGTGCGGTTGATTGTAAAGAGCCAGTCATAGACTTATCGTTCACAGGTAGTCCACTGGCTAATAAGGCTTGGATACACTCAGGAAATTGAGTCATCGTGGGTATTTGTGGTTCATCCGTAACCACTTGCCCTGCAAACCACCCTGCAAATTTTTGAGCACGCGCCTCGGACTCATCCTCGTGACATATACTTTCCTGACAAGCACTCTCCTGACATGCGTTCTCCGGAGACCCTTTCTCCTGACACAAATAGCGAACGGCAAACTTACCTCGATGATTCAGTTCTTCTTCTACATATAATTCGGGCCATTGAGTTTGCCAAATCGGGAGTTGTGCGAGGATTGAGCGTTGATATTGTGCCGGTAGCCACCATGAATAAATGCGCGGCTGATTCAAACCCTGCTTATCATCGCTACGGGTGTAAGGCTGATAAATAACAGGTTGCTTGGGATGCGTGAGCGCTTGCTGATGCTCCACGCTAATATTAGTTTGCACCTTACTTAACACCGCACGGATGTGTTCCATGGTCACGCCACTAGCAATGAGTGAAATGGCGCTATCTTGGTAATATTGAGATTTATAGGCATACACATCATCTGCAGTGAGCTGCGCTAGTATATCTGGCAATCCACCCCAGTGTTGATAGGCATCCGGATGCTGATCTCCTCGCCATATTTGTGACTGTTTTTGATAAGCGGGATGTTTAGCATAAAATGCCAGTTCATGCTGGATCACAGACTTTTCTTGTTCTATGTCGCGCGCTGCATAAGTGCGGGTCATTAAGCCTGCATACAAGTATTCGATGAGTAATAGTAAGTCTTCTGCAGTATCTGCTTGAGCAAAGTAATAGCTTTTATTTCCGGTCGTGCTGGCATTCATCTTACATCGAGTCAAACTCGTCAACGCAAATAAATTATGACGCTCTGGAAATACAGCGGATGTGCGAAACACTAAATGCTCGACCAAGTGACCAATACCAGAATGATCCAGAGCAGGGGAAGGCAAAGTAAAGACAGCTGCACACCCAACTATAACCTCAGGTTGTTCAACAATATGGATATTCATCGAGACCCTTTAGTGAGTTGCAGCATAAGCGCTTATTCCTGAATTAAATGGACAGGGATTTCAGTTTTGGGATCGCGGTAAAATAAGTTTTCTGTCGGCTGCTGGGACTGGGTGATGGCCGCTTGGATCAAATGATGATCGGGTGATTTATCACATACCGGATCGGTTTTATGCATATCACCAGTGAGCATAAACGCCTGACAGCGACAGCCGCCAAAGTCCTTTTCCTTTTCATCACAATCGCGACATGGCGAAGGAAGCCAATCCAGTCCACGAAATTTATTAAATGAAAAATCTTCATGCCAGATTTTCTCTAATGATGATTCTTTCACATTCGGGAACGTCAGAGGTAATATTTTAGCGCTATGACAAGGCAGGGCAGAACCATCGGGAGTCACGGTTAAAAAAGTGGTCGCCCAACCATTCATGCAAGCCTTTGGGCGTGTTTCATAATAATCAGGTGTGACAAATATAAACTTCGGTTCATCATCACCTTGAGTGTTTCTAAATGCATTCACGGTTGCTTCAGCGGTCTCAAGTTGTGCTTTCGTCGGCAGTAGATGGTCACGATTTAAATAGGCCCACCCATAATATTGTACTGTGGCTAACTCAACAAAATCGCCTCCCAATTCACAACTTAGGGCGAGTACATCGTCGATTTTATCTATGTTTTGGCGGGTTAAACAAAAATTCAACACCATCGGATAATCGTATTGCTTAACTAATTTAGCGACAGCTAACTTTTGTTCAAAAGAGTGGCGTTTGTTACCAATCAAGTCATTCTCATCGGCATTGGCAGCTTGGAAACTGAGTTGAATATGGTCAAGTCCTGCCTCTTTTAAACCCTTGATACGCTTTTCAGTTAAGCCAATGCCAGAGGTGATTAAGTTCGTGTAAAAACCCAGTTCACTGGCATGTGCCACTAATACTTCTAAATCTTTGCGTAGTAATGGTTCACCACCGGAAAAGCCGAGTTGTACGGCGCCCATTTCACGCGCTTCGCTAAGTACCTTTTTCCACGTTTCGGTATCACACTCATCTTTGCGCTCAGTCATTTGCACAGGATTGGAACAATACGGACAATGTAATGGGCAATCATATGTGAGCTCAGCAAGGAGCCATAATGGATTGTTTACATCCGCTTTTAAAATAGGTTTAGTCGACATACTTTATCCATTTTTTTTCATGAGCATGATCTAAAAATTCGTGAATATCTTTATCAATGCCCTCGGCTCCTGGAAATTTAGCGATTAAATCACTGATAATGGTATCAACATCACGCTCTCCATTTACCATTTGCATGATTTCACCGGCACTGCCATTGAGGGTGATCATTCCTTCAGGGTATAACAACACAAACGCATCTTGCGCTTTTTCAAATTGAAATTTATATAAGGGATTAAGTTTAGGAGTTGCCATTACATGAAGCCTTTGTGAGAAATATTTTCGTCAGTTACCGCACCAAAAGGCTTGCGGTTAAACTCATATGCTAAGCTGATACTATCAGCCATACTCCATAAGACATCAAGTTTGAATTGCAGAATATTCAATGCACGCTCTTGTTGTTTACGCGTTTCAAAATGATCTAAAGTGATCTCTAAACCGTGCTGTACATCACGACGTGCCTGATTTAAACGCATTTGAAAATAGGAAAATCCTTCTGGATCAATCCATTTATAATGGGTTGGCCAAGTATCGAGGCGACTTTGATGGATTTCAGGTGCGAACATCTCAGTGAGTGACGAACAGGCTGCTTCTTCCCAGCTAGCTTTACGCGTAAAGTTAATATATGCCCCGACGGCAAACTTCACACCAGGTAATAAAAAGCGTTCATTGAGCATATCTTCACGATGTAAACCCACCGCTTCACCTAGACGTAACCAAGCTTCAATACCGCCTAGAGTAGTATCTTCAGGGTCTCCATCATGATCCAATATACGCTGGATCCATTTGCGACGGGTTTGCAGATCCCAGCAATTTGCCATGATCCCTGCATCTTTTACTGGGATCGCTAACTGATAAAATAAGCGATTGGCGACCCATCCTTGAATTTGTTCTTGGCTACATTCACCTTTATTCATCGCTACATGAAACGGATGATAGATGTGGTAGTACTCGCCTTTAGCACGGAGCTTTGCTTCAAATTCATCGCGAGACCAAGGTGCTTGCTTTGTCATAGAATATCCTTAAATCGTAATTTGCATGCCATCATAGGCTAATTCAATGCCATTATCGCGAAGATAGGCATTGGCAGTTGAAGACTCATCTAGTACAGGGTTGGTATTATTAATGTGAATCAAAATTTTCCGTTCAATATCGTATTCTTGTAACAATGCGACAGTGCCATCAGGACCATTTACAGGCATGTGACCCATTTGTGAACCGAGTCGGTTACTAAAGCCTTTTTGGATCATTTCATCATCGAGCCATAAGGTACCGTCAAATANGGCACAACTTGATTGTTCGAGCATATTTTTGACTAAGTCACTCGCTTGTACACAACCTGGGGCATAAAACACACTTTTGCCGGTGGCATTATCTACAATCTGCAAACCAATGTTGTTCCCATCCACAATATTATCGCGATATTTCGAATAAGGCGGGGCATTCGATTCTAATACAACCGGATGAAAGGTGAGTCCAGCGACGCCTTCCACTTGAAAACCTGGTTCATGAGTCGTACCAATCGCGCGGCGTTGTAGCCCTCCATGCCAATGTTTAAGNATTGGAAAAACAGGAAAAGCGGTACTTAAATCTTCATAGACTACATCCGTGCAATAAACAGGTAATGGTAATCCCTCACGTAACGTTAGTAGTCCAGTGGTATGGTCGATTTGACTATCGGTTAAAATAATCGATTTAATCGCAGTNCCCCGNTGTTGCCCATCGGCCGGCCACAATAAGGGAGACTGGTTAATTTGTTGGCGAATATCGGGAGAGGCATTAATTAAGACCCAATCTTTACGGTTACTTGAAACAGCAATACTCGATTGTGTGCGTTCGCGTACGGGTAAAGTCTTATTTCGGCAGCCTGCACAATTATCACAATGACAATTCCACTGTGGTACACCACCGCCTGCACCTGAACCCAAAATTAATATATACATGGTGTTTACCTAGGAACAAAAAAGGCTGCCAGTTGGCAACCTTTTGACAAAAAATAAATGGGTGCTTAGCGATTGCTGATGTATAAAGTTACTTCAAAGCCAAGACGCATTTCGTTGTACTGAGGTTTAGTCCACATAGTATTTCTCCGTTATTTACGTTGTATTAACAATTAGTATAGTACAGATTTGAATCTAAAAAAACATCCTCCTTTAGGAGGGGATCATCTCGTCCTAAGTTCCCTGTTTACTATTCATTTTTAGATATTGNAANAATAAAGGNAAGGGCCTGCCTGTTGCTGAATTTCCCGTACCATGCATAAATGCAGTGCCGGCGACATCTAAATGTACCCAAGGGACATCCTCAGTGTAGCGGGATAAAAAACAGCCTGCAGTGATTGCGCCTGGGGAGTTGACCCCCGCATTCATCATATCGGCAAAGGGACTATCAATCGCTTCTTGGTATTCATCCCATAAGGGCATTTGCCAAGTGCGATCAAACGCTATTTCACTGGCGTCTAATAACTGCTGTNCTAAATCATCATGGTTACTGACCATGAAACTACTTACATGCCCTAAACTTTGAATAGCCGCACCGGTTAACGTCGCAATATCAATCATCGCGCTTGGTGTAAAACGCTGAGCAAACGTCATCACATCGGCAATAATAAGCCGTCCTTCGGCATCGGTACTCATGATTTCAACCGTTTGCCCTGATAGGGTTGTCAGAATATCACCTGGTCGATAAGCATCGCCATCGGGAAGGTTTTCAACTGCTGCGACAATGCCAATGACATTAATATTTAGCTGTAACTGAGCAATGATATGCATGATCCCGACAATGGTCGCGGCTCCGCACATATCATAGGTCATGTGACCCATCCCAGGTGCTTTTTTCAAGGTGATCCCACCAGCGTCAAAGGTGACTCCTTTACCAATGAGCACAATCGGCTCACCTTCACCGCCGTGGTAATGAATCACAGACATATGCGCCGGATTATCGCTGCCGCGACCCACTGCTGTATAGGCTCCCATACCCAGTTGTGATATAGCGTCGGCATCAAATATGTCTGTTGTGATGGTATTAAATCTTTCAGCAAGTAAGCGAGCATGGTCAGCAAGATAAGCGGGTGTACAAATATTTGCGGGTAAATTAGCTAGGTCTTTGGTGAGCCACATGCCATGATTTAACGCGTTAATTTCTTGCAAGCATATGATATCACTACCTGAATAAAACTCGAGTTGAGGCATGCTGAAGTCAGGTTTGGTCGTTTTAAATACATCAAATTGATAAAATGATTGGATAAAATGTGTCAAAAAACTCAACGTGATAGCATCATCATGTTTGACCGTATCAGCCAGTCTGGCCGTGTTCGATGCCTGAATATTGAGATCTTTTGTGACATTTTTGATTAAATTAAAGAGCCGTTCTTGGGCTAAATCTTCGGGTAAACACACAAGTGTTAATGACAGCAATGCAGTATCGATTGGACAGGCGATTGAAATATTCATGCCTGTTTTAAAAGGGGCTGTAAAGGTGTCCAACACCTTTTGAATATGGACTTGAGTGCTAGTCTCAAATGCTGATAAGGCATAGGTTAACGACTGTTCAGACACGATCATAATTAAATGGGTGTCCGCAGTGACTAGTACACTGGCCTTTTTAAGAGGTTGATAGCATTGGTGGGGAAGTATTTTCATGAAGTCATGCTACTGAAAATATTGATGTGAGACAAACCTTTTACACAAAAAAGGAAATGCATGTACAGATGACATAGCATTTCCTTGCAGTGAAATAAAAAGCGACCCATTTGAGTCGCTCATTGTTCATGTCGATACACTAACTTTTACTTTTATGAAAAGCCCGCGCCAGACGATCTTTTAGGAACGTTCGATGAATTTTCGTCGCTGTGTTTCCGCGCTTAGTAGAAAGTTTATCTTCCAGTTCTTTTAAATTGTATAGAGCGGTGGCCTGTGCAATTTTGTCGTAGCTGCTAGCTTTTTCTAAACCAGCAATACGGATAAGACGCTCTATGTATTCCACCTGTAAGTTTTGGCGATANGAATTCACATTTTTACGCATATCATCAGCAAAAATAGCATCCGTCAAATCAGTCATTACTTCGCTCAGTGGATACGTATTACCATAGCGTGTGCTATCAGTAATACGCTGCAAGACATTTTTATGTAATATATGATCAAGCACCTGTTTTTGCATATTTAACAATAAGTTATGCGGTTTAGGGTCTTCATTGCGGCCATAATGTGAGAAACCACGACGTTGATTTTGTAAAAACGGTAATAATGGTTCGATATCATCAATCGCATTGGGNGCAAATAAATGCTTACTCAGTGCTTGCATGGCTTGCTCTTGTGTTTCACGCGGCACTGGCGTAAATGGTTGGTCATAGCCTGCTTGACCNACAACCGCGCGATTAATGTGGATCCCACCAATATAACGAGACATTACTCGAGTTTGTACCGCCATGCTACCAGCAATNACNTTCGCAGCGACGACTAGATCTTGATGACTTTCACCCGGTTGGAGTACTTTATCTTGTAATTTAGTCGCTTCATGATGTAAGCGCTCGATATAGTTCTTCGCATAAGTCACAGCATCTGATGACATATCACCTGTCATGATACGCGGGTCAATATGACGACCTGCCGCACGCATATCATCTGCATCATTACCAAAAGCAAGTCCAGCTTCGGTCGAACGCAGCAGAATTGCTTCTAAACGTTGTGCCTCTGCTGCAGCATCATCGAGTGCTTGAGAGTATCCATAATTAATCGCCCAATCATCATAAGGACCTGGTGCATAATCATAATAGTCACCTTGAGCCTCACCTATCGGTGCTAGGTTAATCGGGGCATAATCCATGACTGAACCGGTGATTGCACCTTGAGTTAACGTTGAGTTATGGACATCGGTAGCAGAAAAACGTTGTGACGCTTTCATATTATGATTAAGACCCAATGTATGACCGACTTCATGCAAGGTTAAATGCAATAAACCTTGGCGAAGTATTTCGTTTTTATCTAAATCATAGATATCGACATTGGTGCCGCCATCATATTACCTAGTACCATACCGCTTTGTATGTCAAAGCCCTTTGAGCAGCGTAGGGTTTTGCCTAAAAGTTCATGAGAGTGCATGTCATGGCTATCATGCTCAATGTTGCCTCTGAGTTTAGCATTGAACCTTGAGTGAACATACCTTCGTATAACCAACGGTTGGACATAAAGACGAACTCAAGCATAATATCCGCAGCTATAATTTGCCCATCAATAGGATTCGCTAAACTTGGCCCATATCCACCAAAACGAGGGCGTGGTGAGCTAGTCCAACGTAACACGTTATAGCGTACATCATCAGCTGTCCAGTCGCATCATCTGGTTGAATGCGTACTTCTAATGCATTACTGATCCCGGCTTTTTCAAATGATGAATTCCACGCTAACACACCCTCTTTAATCGTTTCACGCCACTCTAGTGGGGTGGTGTTTTCAATCCACCAGACAATCGGTTCAACAGGATCAGACACGTCAGCATCGGGGTCTTTTTTCTCTAAATGCCAGCGATTAATATAGTCAACATAAGGAGTTGTGCCAGGATCTGTTTGATCATCTTTGTAGGTACCAAAATAGCCCACGCGCGCATCATCAACACGCGGTTCAAAATTATTTTCTGGTAACTTTACAAATGCGTGTTGCAAACTAATTGTGGTGAAGCGTGCGTCAGCGCTGCCGCCGGTACCAAAGTTACGAGGGGTTGGATTTTCATAGACATAATCCACGACGATATGGGTATTTTCAGGGAAATTATCGACACGATTCAAGCGCGTTTTAGTTTTAGATAATTTACCGGGTTTAAAGCGATTTTTATCTGCTTTAGGATCACGCGAAGGGTAAGGGGAGATTTTATGTAAATCTTCACTCATGACGACGTCACTTAAATCGACAACGATTTTACCTTCCTCGTCGAACTCAATTTTGGTAGAAATTAATAATGCTTCAGAGGTATTTGCATTTGCCACTTTGCTCAATGGGTTTTCTGGATCAAAATAAAAATTATCATTTATTCTAACGATATCTAGGCGATCAAAATATTGGCGAAACTCAATCAGATTTTCACTGCGATAAGCCCCTTCAAAATGACCTGCATCTACAACTCCGTTCACGGTTTGTGCAAAATACAGCACAGGCGTATTTAACATGGACGGTTCAATCACTAACTTAGCCGCGCCAGTATCTTCGTCTTGATAAATATCCATATAACCTGGCATGTGAGCCATGCCTTCTACAATATCAGCGAACGTTTTTTCTTTTTCTTCTTTTTTATTTTCATCACTGTCAGAGTCATTTTTTGACTCTTTATCTGCTGTAACGTCTTCTGTGGTCGCTACTTTTTTAGATTCGTCTTTAATTACGGGGGCTGTAGCGGGTTGGGAAAGTATGTCACTATTGAAAATTTCAGTCGCATCGTTGGCGTTAGCCACACCCACGTGCATACTTAATGCAAGGGTTAATGCGGAAAAGGTAAATGAGGGTTTCATAGTATCGCTCCATATTATAATTTGGATCTAGTGTAATTTGAAGACGATAGGAAACCTAGTGTTTACCATAAAATCACTTTTACAACTTTGTAACAAAGTTTATCCGCTTTGAAATGTTGCATGCATTTTAGACTACCATTGGGTGTATCGATTTATTTATTTTTGAGTAAGGTGATAGATGTAATCAGATTTAGGTAAATATACTGAGAGCCTTTATTTAATAGGGACTCTCTATTTTTAGGTGTTATACCCTATGTTGATTATTGGTGATAAGGAATATAGTTAGACCCATATCAAACAGGAGATACATAATGCGATTTCATAAAATCACTCTAGCAATTATAAGTTCACAGTTACTTTATGCTTGTGGGGGAGGTGGTGATACTTCCTCTAACATTACACCTATACCACCTAGTACTGCACCAACAAGTCCCACTGTAAGCACAGTGATTAAAACTGGAGTGGTTACTGGTTTTGGAAGTGTTTATGTCGATGGTCAGCGGTTTACCACAGACAATACGTCATTCACCATCAACGGACAAGCAGGACAATCTATTGAGCAATTAAAAGTTGGGATGAAAATTTCGATGAATGTTCAAGAGTCAGATGAAAATGACACGCATAGTGTTTCTAGTGTGCTTTATGATAATGATATTGAAGGTGCAGTTACTGCAATTGACCGGAACAACCAACAGTTAGTCATAGTAGGCACTATCGTTAAGTATAATGATTTAACCCATTTTATTGGATTAACAGAAATGTCTTTATCTGTTGATGACCGTGTTGAAGTCAGTGGGTATTTTGATATCGATGGCACATTCATTGCCACATACATAGAATTAGATGATGACCTAGTTAATGATAATTCTGAGTATACATCAGGAGTTGTAGGTAATCTTGATGACGCTCAACAGACATTTATGTTGTCTGATATCACAGTCAATTATGCATCTTCGAATACCGCTATTATTGAAAATGGCCAAAAAGTGAGAGTAAAGGGTGTCTTAATCGATGGTGTGCTTACAGCCAATGAAGTGGAGATCATTGATGAAAGCTATTATCTAGAATTAAGTAATGATGATATTGCTCGAGTCGAAAAAGAGGGGCTTGTTACTGCATTTGATAGCGTGAATAACACTATCACAATTGATGGACTGATTTATCAGTTAGCAGCAGATGTTGTTATTGAAGGAAATACCAATATTCAGGTACAAGACTTTGTTGAAATATATTTAGATCCAGCGACAAATTTGGTCATTTATATTGAAACCAAAGATAGACATTTAAATACAGATGGTAAAATTAAAGGGGCGATTGAAGCAATTGATTCAATCAACCAAACTATCACGGTAAATGGTCAAGTATATACATTTGTGAGTACTACACGTTTAGAAGACGATGATGATAAGTATTTTAACTTTGCATCATTAAGCGTAAACGATCTAGTAGAAGTGGCCTATGTCAAAAATTCACAATCAGATAATCTTATTCAGAGAATTGAACGTGAAGATGAAAATGAGTACAACGAAGAATGGGACCTGGAAAGTCGTGTTTTTACTGTAGACGCTGCGACTCAGACTATTACCCTTAACGGTATGAATGTGACTTTAACAGAATCAATGAGGTTTATTATTAATGATGTTGTGACTGATTTGACGACCTTTTTGACAACAGCTACAGATTCTGTAGGTAATGATGAAATTGAAATAGAAGGGGCGTTTGATAGTACCGGCGAATTTGTCGTGCAAAAAGTTGAATTGGAACAACAAAGCCTTAATGGCAGTAACAATGACAATGATTCTGACAATGATTCTGACAATGACAATGACAATCATACCTCAGATAATTCACATTATAATGGATATGTCGAATTTGAGGGTAAAGTAACAAGTATTGTTGATGACAGCAGTTTCACTTTAAATAACCAAGCTGTCAAAATTGATAGCAACAGTGAATTAGAAATCAACGATAGGCGCGTTTCTGTGACACAGTTCATGTCGGCACTTCAAGTTGGTGTTAGGTTGGAAATAGAAGGAGCTTGGGTTAATGGTGATTATATCTATGCCTATGAAGCCGAAATTGAATCCGATGATAATGATTAATTTACAATAATATGTTATAAATAAGCCATATTTCGATATGGCTTTTTTTATATGAATAGAGACAAAATTATAGCGCTCCTTTTAATTCTTATTATTATCTTCAAGTTAGGAGATCTTTACGTTGATTTTGCAAATCAAGTAGAGAGCCACCATTTAATCCAAGAAATCATATTGATTATTTTGTCTTCTGCTATTTTTGTTTTTTTAGCTTTTGACATTAAAAAACGAAGTAAACAAGCGCAGTTACTTGCACAACAATTAAGAGTAAGTAAAACCCATTATGACAATTTATCTAAAAAAGTCGTAGAGACAAAAACACAATTTTTCGAGGGCATTGCAGAACAATTTGAGCAGTGGGAACTGACGAAAACAGAAAAAGAAGTTGCATTATTGTTAGTCAAAGGTTTAAGTAACTTTGAAATTGCGGAAGTCCGTGGAAAATCTGAAAAAACGATTAGTCATCAAGCATCATCTGTTTATAAAAAAGCAAATGTTACAGGAAGGCATGAGCTTGCGGCCTTATTTTTTGAAGAATTAATTGGTAATTAAAACAATCGTTTAGTTCAAATAGGCGGTTATCCCTATAGCCGTTTTCGAGTAAGTAACTACACTAAGCTTTTATCTTTAGGATTATGCTAATGAAACTTACTCGTGTGACAAAACATCATACTTTAATCATTTTTCTGCATTGGTCGATGGCGATTACTCTATTACTTATGCTGTTAACTGGAGAGTTTATGGAAGACTCTCTCAGCTCTCCTATTTTTGTGTTGCATACTCAAGTTGGCTTTACGCTTTTATTATTGTTTTTTGTCAGACTATCAACATCCTTAATCACTCATAGAACTCACAATACAAGCTTGTTCTCGAAATTTGACGAACGCATAGCGAAATTTACCAAACTTGGCTTGTATTCCGTCATGTTCTTAATTCCTTTCACAGGATGGTTAATGACAAATTTTGAGCTTAGGTTACAACCGATTTCTTTTTTAGGTATGGTCGATTGGCCAGTGATCCCAAGTGTTGTCAGTAACCATGAACAATTTGAAATCCTGGAAGACATCCACGAGTTTGGTGTGAAAATGTTATTTCTTTTCACCGGATTACACGTTCTCGGTTATATAAAACATCTTGTGTGGGATAAAGTCGACCTTCTTAATGCGATACGCTTTAAAAAATAGTGCTCAAAGTTGATTATTCTTTTGCTAAATATTCATTACCACTCTTATTTTATCCTTTAGTAAATAAATGGCTTATTAATTGCAAAGTATTTAATGAGACTGCTCATTTTCGTAGTAAGCCTCAATTTAATGTCTTAGACATGATTATATAATAGGTACCAAGATACTGTAGGTACTGTTTTTATTAGATATGTTAAGCATATCTAATTGGAGTGAAATATTTATGAAGCAATTACCAAGATACTTATTCGCCGCCGTTGTCATATTTGGCAGTTTAACCGCATGTAATAATGACAATAATGGCAGAGTCTCTCTCAATACTAACCAATCAACTGTCCCAATGAGTGCCGCAAACACAAAGGGTAATCAAAAAGGAAATAGTGGTTTTGATGTTGATGCACTTGAACAGAAATTATTAAATTATAGTATGGACTCAATCAGTCAAGATGAAATAGACGATTTAGTATGGATAAGAGAGGAAGAAAAACTTGCTGGAGATGTGTATCAAGCGCTAGCAAATCTTCACGGGCTTCAAGCTTTTACTAATGTGGCAGACAGTGAAGCGACTCATACTTCTGCTGTTAGAGTGTTGTTGAATCGTTATGACATTGCTGATCCCGCTATTTCTACATCGATGGGTGTTTTTATCAACCCTACATTACAAGATTTATATAACGACTTGGTTTCAGCCGGTACACCTAGTTTAAATGAAGCTTTAGTGGTAGGTGTAATGATAGAAGAACTGGATATTTCCGATTTACATGCTGCAATAGAAAGACTTAGCCAAAATGAAGATATCAAAATGGTGTATGAGAATCTAACGAAAGGCTCAAGAAATCACCTTCGCTCTTTTTACAGTCAATTAATCAGTCGAGGTGGGACTTACACTCCGCAGTATATAACTGAAGAAGAGTTTGCAGATATTATTAATTCACCCATGGAAACGGGTAATTAACCATTCGCTTAATAATGGTTATTTTTGGCAATACTCACCAATGGCACATACATGTTTAAGATGTTTATAGACTAGTGTGCTACTGGTGCATTCAAATTAATGATATTAATAAAGGTCATTAATAACACGAAAAACGATACGATCTTTAGGTAAATATACCAACTGCTAATTCAGTCCATAAGGCTATGAAAATAAATAAGAGTAAAACGGCTAGATAAACTCTATTGTTGGAGGAGACCCTCCTGGATAACAAGACAAAAATAGCGCTAAAGCCAAAAATCATAGCGCCCATGACAACGAAATCCATAACTTGCCATTGAATTTCATTGCTTATGAGCATCCCTAAAGCGGGTATTAAAAGTAATAATATCGTACCAATACCTAACCAACAAAAAACAGAATTCTTCTTAGTTAAGTTTTCAAAATATGTTTTCATTCTAATTTCCTATGGGCATGTGACACTTTTTTGAGATTAAATAACTGCTATGATGAAGTAATAACTAAAGCAAATAATATAGATGAATTAAATAATTATTTTCAGTTGTTAGTTTACATTTGCACATTTAATATAGGAAGCCTAGTTTTAACATAATTTGACGGCTTATGACATATCCAACTATTGACCAAATTATCGGTAATACCCCCTTAGTACGCTTACAACGCTTGGCGCCAGAGTCAGCTCAAGTACTCGTGAAACTTGAAGGACATAATCCTGCATCGAGTGTTAAAGACCGAGCAGCGTTATATATGATCAATGAAGCAGAAAGCGCTGGACATATCATGCCTGGAGACACGCTGATTGAGGCGACAAGTGGAAACACAGGTATCGCTCTGGCTATGGTAGCGGCTATTCGTGGGTATCGGATGCGCTTGATTATGCCGGATAATCTTTCTGTTGAACGTCGTGCAGCAATGAAAGCGTATGGTGCAGAATTAATCCTCGTAGATAATGGTATGGAAGGTGCCAGAGATTTGGCTCACGATATGGAAGCACGAGGTGAGGGCAAAATACTCAATCAATTTGCTAATAGTAATAACCCNTTAGCTCACTTTTCTGGTACCGGACCTGAAATATGGCGAGATACGCATGGTGAAGTCACGCATTTTGTCAGTGCCATGGGNACTACGGGTACGATCATGGGGACATCAAAATATTTAAAAGCACAAAACCCAGACGTACAAATTGTCGGCTTACAACCATCAGAAGGAAGTCAGATAGCGGGGATCCGTCGTTGGCCAGAAGC
>JGI26080J50196_1000634_pt1 | contig 15988 bp, 16 predicted proteins | sample SaaInl0LU_22_DNA_FD_50196 | JGI IMG/M metagenome (IMG submission 50196)
CAAGAAAATGATTACGTTCGTGCTGGTATGGCACTTTCTGATGGATCTATTACTCCAGAAGATATTTTGTCTATCAAAGGACCTTCTGCAGTTCAGCAATACCTAGTGAATGAAGTACAAGAAGTATACCGTTTACAAGGGGTGAAAATTAACGACAAGCACTTTGAGGTAGTAGTACGTCAGATGATGCGTAAAGTTAGGGTTCAAGATCCAGGAGACACCATATTCTTAGAAAACCAATTGATTCACAAAGATGACTTTATCAAAGAAAATGATGGAATATTCGGTAAGAAAGTCGTTGAAGAAGCTGGTGATTCTGAGCACTTAAAAGCAGGTCAGATTGTTACAGCTAGAGAGCTCAGAGATGAGAATTCTTTATTGAAACGAAATGACAAAGCATTGGTAACCGCTAGAGATGCTGTAGCAGCTACTGCTACACCAATCTTGCAAGGTATTACAAGGGCTTCTTTACAGACCAAGTCATTCATTTCAGCGGCTTCCTTCCAGGAAACTACTAAAGTGTTAAACGAAGCAGCAGTAGCTGGTAAAGTAGACGGTTTAGAAGGACTTAAAGAGAATGTAATTGTAGGACACAAAATACCAGCTGGTACTGGAATGCGCGCCTATGAGAGTGTTCTTGTTGGGTCTAAAGAAGAGTACGACGAAATTCTTGCTAGAAAAGAAGCTTTAAAATTTTAATAGGTACGCATGAGCGATAAAGAAAACCAAATTAATATAGAATTAGATGAGAAAACCGCTGAGGGTACCTACTCGAACTTGGCTGTAATTAATCATTCTGTATCTGAATTTGTAGTAGACTTTATTAGCTTAATGCCAGGAGCTCCTAAGGCTAAAGTGAAGAGTAGGGTGATACTCACCCCGCAACACGCTAAAAAATTCTTGAAAGCATTGCAAGACAATGTCACCAAGTTTGAAAGCAGTCATGGAACCATTAAAGATTATGAACAGCCGGGAATACCCATTAACTTTGGGCCTGCCGGTGAAGCTTAACATAAAAAAACCCTACTCCAATGGAGTAGGGTTTTTTATTAGTGGTTGTTTTTAGACAAACAATTATGTAGCTAAGCTTCCGCCTCAGAAGTAAACCTCAATTTAACGGAAGGGTACTTTTGCTGTGTCATTTGAAGGGAGAAGGCAGAATCTGCCAAGAAGACCAACTGACCCCTTTTGTCTTTGGCTAGGAACTTGCTCTTTATTCTGGAGAACTCTTTAAACTCTTCGTTGTTTTTATCGTCAGGAATGACCCAACAAGCTTTGTACACAGGAAAGTTCTCGTAGGAGCATTTGGCTCCGTATTCGTGCTCTAAACGGTATTGAATTACTTCATATTGAAGCGCGCCCACTGTTCCAATAATTTTTCTGCCATTGAGTTCTAAGGTAAACAATTGCGCCACACCCTCATCCATGAGCTGGTCTACTCCTTTATTGAGCTGTTTGGATTTTAGAGGATCTGCATTGTTAATATACCTGAAGTGTTCTGGAGAGAAACTCGGAATACCTTTATAATGAAGGGATTCTCCTTCAGTAAGCGTGTCACCAATTTTAAAGTTTCCAGTATCGTGAAGCCCTACAATATCTCCAGGGTAAGAGATGTCCACAATTTCTTTTTTCTCTGCAAAAAATGCATTTGGACTTGAAAATTTCATGTTTTTGTTGTTCCGAACATGCAAATAGGGTTTGTTTCTTTCAAAAGTTCCAGAAACAATTTTAATAAATGCCAGTCTATCCCTATGTTTAGGATCCATATTGGCATGAATTTTAAATACAAATCCAGTCAGGGCTTTTTCAGAGGGTTCTACGATTCTTTCTTCTGCTTTTTTAGGTCTAGGGGTGGGTGCTATGTCTATAAAACAGTCTAAGAGTTCTCTAACCCCAAAATTATTTAAGGCTGAACCAAAAAATACAGGTTGTTGATCCCCTTTTAAATATGCTTCTTTATCAAAAGGAGGATAAACTCCCTGAACGAGTTCAAGATTTTCTCTCAAAGCTTTTGCTTGAGCGCTTCCTACTATTTTCTCTAGTTCAGGACTATTGAGATCGTTAAAAGCCAGGGTGTCTTCAATATTTTTTTTACTGTCTCCGCTAAATAAGTTAATGTTACTTTCGTAAATATTGTAAATCCCTTTAAAGTCATATCCCATACCAATAGGGAAACTCATTGGGGTGACCGTTAACCCTAGTTTTTGCTCTACTTCATCTAATAAATCAAAGGCATCTTTTCCTTCCCTATCTAATTTGTTGATAAATACCAGCATAGGAATATTTCTCATTCTACAAACAGACACTAGTTTTTCTGTTTGTTCCTCTACCCCTTTGGCCACATCAATAACCACAATAACACTGTCAACTGCAGTGAGGGTTCTAAAGGTATCTTCAGCAAAATCTTTGTGTCCAGGGGTGTCTAAAATATTAATCTTTTTATCCCTGTAAATAAAAGCCAACACAGAAGTGGCTACAGAAATCCCTCTCTGCCTTTCAATTTCCATAAAATCACTGGTAGCGCCTTTCTTGATTTTATTGTTCTTTACGGCACCCGCTTCTTGAATTGCACCCCCAAAGAGTAATAATTTCTCTGTTAGGGTAGTTTTACCTGCATCTGGATGGGAAATAATTCCAAAGGTCCTCCTCTTGCTAATCTCTTGTGCTAAACTCATGAAAAAAAATTTGTACAAAAATAAGCTAAATATTAAGCTTCAATACGCAGATTTAAAAAAAATCATATCACTAATGTAATTTTGCGTTAAGGATTAATTCTGCTGTAAATTATTTATTAAATACACACTTGAACGTTTTTTTTATTCACTTAGTCGATCGATATATCTATTTAAGCGATATAAAACTATTTTGCGGTTCAAATTTTTTTTTAAATTCAATTCAAAGGCTTAAAAACTTTAGGGCTTATTATATGTGCTAGATATTTATCTATAAATCATTAAGTATGGGAGCGATAAAAAAAAAGCGTATTTACTAAAGTCTGTATGATTTTGCTAATTTTCACGACATTTTCTAAACTTTATGCACAGCAAGAAGCACAGTTTACCCAGTTTATTCACAACACCCAATCTTACAATCCTGCTTATGTGGGATTTAATGGTGAGAAAAGCTTAACAGCACTATATAGGGCACAATGGATTGGGGTAGAGGGGGCTCCAAAAACCCAATTGATCAATTATAGCGCTCCTTCTCGTTGGAGAGGATTGTCCATGGGTTTTGGACTTGTAAATGATAAAATTGGACCTACTACGGAAACAGTGGTGAATTTAGATGTTTCTTACACCATTTCTTTGAATGCTTCAAGTCAAATAGCATTTGGCATTAAAGCCGGAGCACATATTTTGGACATAAATTATAATCTATTAAATCAAGATTTCAGCTTGGGGCCAGATCCAATTTTGAATAACGCTATAGACAATCGTTTTGCCCCTAATGTAGGTGCAGGTGTTTTTTATTATACGCCAAATTTTTATATTGGATTTTCTGTACCTACATTTTTGGAGACTTTGTATTTTGACCAATCCTCTTTCTTAGAAGCAAAAGATAAAATGCATTTTTATTTAAATTCAGGATTTGCTTTAGCATTATCAAATGGGCTTATTTTAAGGCCAAGTTTTCTTGTAAAAACTGTTACAGGCGCTCCACTGCAAACAGATTTATCTGCTGCAGTATTGTTAAAAGAAAGGGTGTCTTTTGGATTGTCTTACAGGCTGAAAGCAGCAGTGAGTGGTTTGGTTGGATACCAGTTTTCAGAAGAATTTTTTATAGGAATATCCTATGACCGTGCCGCTAAAGATTTGGGACAGGAAATTTTTAATAGTGGTTCATTAGAGGTTGTTTTAAAGTATCAATTTAGAAAAAACGTTGCTAGGAGTAATTTTTCATTCTAAGAAAAACCCCTCTAAACTTTAAATTAAAAGTATAAAAGAATGTATTTTTATACCCATGAAAGAATTTGTTGTCCTTGTGAATGAAAATGATGAGCCTCAGGGGCTCATGGAAAAGATTGAAGCACACGAAAAAGCCCTACTTCACAGGGCGTTTTCTGTTTTTGTCAATAATGATAAAGGTGAAATCATGCTTCAGCAAAGAGCACTTTCAAAATACCATTCTCCTGGTTTATGGACCAATACTTGTTGTAGTCACCAAAGAGATGGCGAACAAAACTTGGCAGCAGGGAAAAGACGATTAATGGAAGAAATGGGCTTTGAAACGCCTTTAAAAGAGTTATTCTCCTTTGTTTATAAAGCAGACATGGGAAATGGATTAACAGAGCATGAATTTGATCATGTCATGCAAGGGGAATTTAATGAACTGCCTAATATAAATCCTGAAGAGGTTGCTTCTTGGAAATGGATGCTACCAGACGACATTAAAAAAGATATTGAAAAACAACCAGACCTATATACTCCATGGTTTAAGATAATATTTGAAAAATATTATATGTACCTTTCGTAAAAAAAATAAACTATGAGAGTTACCATTAGCAGAAAAGCACATTTTAACGCTGCACATAGGTTGCACAACGACCATTGGAGCGATGCCAAAAATACCCAGATTTTTGGTAAATGTAACAACCCTCATTACCATGGGCACAACTATGATCTGGTAGTGAGCGTAACAGGAGATATTGATCCAGATACCGGATATGTAATGGATGCAAAAATACTGAAAGACCTCATTAAATCTGAAGTTGAAGATGCTTTTGATCATAAAAATCTAAATATTGAGGTACCAGAATTTAAAGACCTTAACCCAACAGCGGAGTACATTTCAGTAGTGATTTGGAACAAGTTAAAACCGCATTTACAAAAGGGACATGATTTGTCGGTGACTTTGTATGAAACGCCTAGAAATTTTGTAACCTATAACGGCTAAAAAACAATAAAAATGCCTTTATATCCATTGAAATTTGTCCCTATTTTAAAAGAGCGTATTTGGGGTGGGAGCCAATTAAAAACCAAATTATTTAAGGAAAATGCTTCTCAAGGCATTGGAGAGAGTTGGGAGTTGTCTGCGGTAGAAGGAAGTGTCTCTTTTGTTGCCAATGGAGCCTTTAAGGGAACTTCATTAACGGAACTTATTGGCGAATTCAAGTCTCAGTTTTTAGGTAGTGAAGTTGCCCGTGATTTTGGGCTTAACTTCCCAGTATTGATAAAGTTTTTAGATGCTGCAGATGATTTGAGTATTCAGGTACATCCCAATGACCTATTGGCTAAGAAAAGACACAATTCACTGGGTAAAAATGAAATGTGGTATGTCATGGAGGCTGAGCCTAATGCATCGTTAATTGTAGGTTTTAAGCCCGGAACCACTTCTGAAATGTATCAAAAGCACCTCAATGAAGGCACCCTAGTTACTTTAATGGAAAAGCATTTTATTTCCCCGGGCGATGCCTTTTATATTGAGACCGGTACAGTTCACGCAATAGGCGCAGGTACTTTAATCGCAGAAATTCAACAAACATCAGATATTACATACAGGGTATATGATTTCAATAGAAAAGACGCTCAAGGGAATTATAGAGAATTACATACAGATTTGGCTTTTGATGCTATAAACTTTAGCGCACCTACACCAAAAAAGTGTGGTTACAGTACCCAAGAGAACGAGCGTAATACGCTTTTAAATACCCCTTATTTTAAAACAAAGTACTTGCCTATTAAAGGAAATTATATAGAAGAAGGCCGAACGGGAGAAAGTTTTAGTGCTTTTTTATGTGTTAATGGAAGTGGAGAAATATCCAATCCTTTTGGCTCCACTGATTTCAAGTATGGTGAAACCATATTAGTCGCTGCCAATAGTCCATCTTTAAGTATAAATAGCCCCAAAGGTTGTGTTTTATTAGAAGTGCACTATTAGTTCTTTTCTTATCTTTAAATCATAGTGTAGGTTACATCTAAAAAATGTAATTTTGTCAAAATTTAAAAAATAGCATTATGGCTAGCATAAAAGACTTAAAAAAGGATATTAACTACGTACTAGGAGATATCATTGAAGCAGTATACCTTTGGGAAGCTGCTACCAATAATTTAGATTCAAAAGAAGGATCTGCTTTAATAGATCAGGCTATTGAAGTATTTGACGGACTTATCGCCAAAGTAAACGATAAAAAAGCAGACAATCGTTCAGCGCATTTAAAAGCTGTTAAAAACGATCTTGAAACTAAAGCTACAGAATTAGTTACTGCATTAAACAAGCTATCTGCTTAGTATTATTGCTGTGTACAGACCAAAAAAAGGCGGCCCTTAGGGCCGCCTTTTTTTGGTAATAGTGCTTAATAATCAGTATTTACTATTGGTCAGATTTAATGTCCTTAATAAATTGTTTCAGTTCTTTTCCATATTTAGAACCAGCTACTTCAGGAGACAGTTTGTTGTAAATAGAATCTAAAAACTTCACATTAGCATTAGGCGCATCATTGAGTGTTATATAAGGTGTCACAAAGGAGTCTGAATTATTTAGCGCAAAGTTTAAGACAAATAAATACCTTCTAAGGGCATTTTTTTCAGAAGCATCTTGGAGAGAGTCTAACAATACTTGGTTGTTGGAACTGTTGGCTTGTATAGCCTTTTCCATAAATGTCATGTCTTGAATATTAAATTTTGACATCATTTCATTGTATTCAATAAATTTCTCATTGCTTTTGGTTCCTTTAATGATTGGATCCATATCAAAGGCATTCCATTTGGTATTTATTTCAATGAGACTTGGTTCTCCAAAAAATGTGATCCTATCATTAATGGTATTGTTGTCTTTTTTATTGAGGTACAGATAGAACACTTCTGGACTTTCAATTTTAGTGTCAAACTTGAAATTACCAGATCCATCAATCTCTATAGAATCAATAGTTACTAGGGTACTGTCTGGAATGTGTTGTAAATATAGGGTGCCTTTTTTTAAGCCTTTTACAGTTCCAGATACAACCATAGCGTCTAAATCGTTGGTCCTGTTATTACAACTTGTAATAAACAATGCTATTAAAGCAGGTAAAATTGAATATTTCATGGTATTTAATTAATGAGCCACAAAGATGGCTAAAGTCTTTAAATTATACGTAATATATTTACAAATTAGAGGCTATTTCCATCAAATAAGCACAAAATAGCGCTCCAGCTGTACCAACAACATAACCCCCAACAGCCAGTAAAACACCTACGGAGGTAAGTGAAGGACTGAATTCTGCTGCAACAACAGGAGCAGACGCTGCTCCACCTACATTGGCTTGGCTGCCAACTGCCAAAAAGAAGAAGGGTGCCTTTATTATTTTAGCCACCAATATCAGTAGTAATGCGTGAATACTAATCCAAATGAGCCCAATGACAATAAGTCCTGGATTGTCTAAAATCTGTGTAAGATCCATTTTCATTCCAATAGTAGCCACCAAGATATAGATGAAAACACCACCCAATTTACTGGCTCCTGCACCTTCATAATTTTTAATAGAAGTGAATGACAATGAAATTCCAATGGTAGTGGCCAACACAATCATCCAAAAGAACGAAGAACCCATGAAGGATAAGAAACTTTTTTTATCTGCTACTGCTGCAACTCCATTTGTTAAAAATTCGCTGAGGTGGTTTCCAAAAAAATGAGCTATACCCACAGCGGTAAAACTGACTGAAAGCAGCATGACATAGTCTTTGATTGTAGGAATCCTATTTACTTTTTCTTGAAAATGGGCTACTTTAATTTTTAAGGCCTCTAAGGCAGAAGTGTCTGCTTTAAGCCAACGGTCTATCTGTGCTGTTTTTCCTACTCCAAGAAGCAGAATTGCCATCCAAATATTAGCTACAACAATGTCTATCAATACCATACCGCCGTATTTTTCGGGATTGTATTGAAAAATTTCAAGCATGGCAGCTTGGTTGGCACCGCCACCTATCCAGCTTCCTGCAATGGTAGAAAGTCCCCTCCAAATAGCGTCAAAATCATTACCGCCAACAGTTTCTGGAGAAAAAATAGCGACTATAAGTATGGCGATAGGCCCCCCTATAACAATACCAAAAGTACCTGTAAAAAACATGATTAATGCTTTAGACCCTAAACTAGCTATGGCCTTTAAATCTATACTCAATGTCATAAGCACTAAAGCTGCAGGGAGTAAATAGCGGCTAGCCATAAAATATAAATTAGACGTATTATCGGATACAATTCCTGCGCTAACCAAAAGAGAGGGTAATAAATAACACATTAGCACCCCTGGAATAAAGGTGTATATGCGTTTCCAGACAATATGACTACTATTAGAGGTGTAAAACACAAAGCCCAAACACGCTGCTAGTATTCCAAAAACAACCGTGTCATCTACAATAAAAGGAGTGCTCATAATGATATTATTTGTTAAAAAAATCTTCCAAAAAGTGGGCTACTCCGTCTTCATTAAAAGGAGCTACCACATGATCTGCTACCTCTTTTACGGCTTTTCTTGCGTTGCCCACCGCTATTCCAAGTCCAGCCTCTTGTAACATGCTCATATCATTGTAATTGTCTCCAAATGCCATAATATGCTTTAAAGAGCTTAGCCCGTCTAATAGGCTTTTTATACCACTAAACTTATCTACAGAACCAGGACTTATTTCTATCAAGGTGTCGTTAGATCTATATATTCCCAATACATTTCCAAGGGTATTTTCTAACTGTTTTATGGCTTTGTCTGCGGTTTCTTTTGTGCCCATAAGCATGAGTTTATGAGCGCCTTTTTCTGCTTTTTTCCAACGAGATATTGTGACAGTAGTAGGCTCAAAAGCTACTTTGGTTTGGGTATTAAACTCTTCTTTTGTAATACGTTCTGAAGGATTTGGAGCAAACCATTCATCATGAGAATACAAGCCAATTGCTACACCGTAATTTTCACAAATGGCCCACACTTTTTCAATGAGTTCAATGGTGATATAAGTACTGCTGATCACTTTTTGGCGGTCTAGTACAAGCGCTCCATTATAACACACTATGGGTTCATTTTCAATTCCTAGAGCCTCTTGAATATAATACATACCAGAAGGCATTCTGGCAGAGACTAAAACCATTTTTATTTGTTTGTTGTATTTTTTAAAAGTGTTACAACAATAAGGAGTTGGTCTATTTTTGAGTCCTAGTAATGTGCCGTCTAAATCAGAGCACAGCATGGTATAAGTCATATTAAATATTTANCCAATAAGTAAATTTTAGATTTAAAGACCTGAATTTAGGCGCGAAATCAGAGACAAAATAATTGTCATTATACACTATAAATAGGTCAGATAATGGCGCAAAGCGCCACTGAACGCGGCTGTTAATGCCTAGATTGTCATTTCTATTGCTGTACTGAATCAGGGTAGTCCAAAAAACAGATTTATTAAAGGTTACAGCTACCCTTGGGCTTAGCAGCCAGATATCTGCGTCTGAATAGGGTTTTGGCATTCTCAATTGATTGTATTCATATTGAAGTCCAACAATTACTTTGGGCTGTAGTCTCAAGTTTAAGCTGCCTTTAATAACGTTTCTGCGCCCATTATAAAATTGACCAAAACCAGGTTCAAAAGAATAAGAAAATACTTTTCTCCTGTCCGACTCATACCGCAATTCAAAAGAAGTGTAATGGTAACCAATNTTACCTGGTANNGCAACAGCACCTTCTGTATTACTGGGTTCAAAATCCTCAGTTAAATAAGTATACCTATTAAACATTCTAGCAGACCATTCACTTTGATTTTGAAATTTTGTAGTCCACATGCTAAATAAAGTAAAGTCAGTATTTTTATAATCTAAACTTGGCCTCCAAAACACAAAAGGATTAATTCTAATGCTATGACTGTTTACCTTTGTTTTTTTTGGCCAGATAACTACCTCTGCAAATGGATTTGTCATTATAATATCCTTTCTTCTTAAAAAACCAAGATCAGATTGAAACTCTTCTCCAATGTAGTTTCCACTAATTCCAAAATTAAAAAACTTAGAATTATAAAATAACTCCACACCTCTAGCGCCATTATTATCATGAACTTCAGGCTTTATAGAGTGGTGAAGATAAAATTTACCTACCCATTTATTGTCTGCACTAGCTAAGTTATAGTCAACACCAAAAACCCTGTTGTATTTTTCTTGATTGCTGATGAATTCGTATTTTTTAAATGTCTCTCTGTTAATAAAGAAAACACCAATATTAGATCTTGAAAATATTTTTTTTTGAAGAGAGAAAACTGTATTGTTATTACTAGCAATTTCATTTTCAAGATCCTCATCTGTTTGAATACTTAAAAGACCTAAGCGCCAATCTTCTGAAAGTTTTCCACTTAATCTTATTCCTCCAATGATTCTATTTTCTATGGTTTCGCCCTCTTTATTTTTAGCCAATCCTATTCTTCTAGAAAAAAAAGGATTTTCACCCCAGGAATTCCCAAAATTTCCAAATAAATCATTATTGTCTACAAAAAATTGTCTTCTTTCTGGTAAAGAAATCTCAAATCTGGTCAGATTAGTGACAACATTATCTACTTCTACATTCGAAAAATCTGGATTTAAGGTTAAGTCAAGGTTCATTCCATTACCTATAGCCAGTTTAGCGTCTCCCCCCACTTTGTACTGAGATTTTGAATCGTGCACGGTATAATCTCTAGAGGTAATTCCATTTATATAAGGAATAAGCGCTAAGGGAGTTCTCGATTTGCCCAATGGTTTTTCAAAATACCATTTCTTCCATAAAAGCTAAATTATAGATAAGTTGGTTTTGAGGTATATTTGAATAGGTACTTGTTTCATTCTCCTGCATATCAAACCTATAGCTGTTAAACCTCCATTTGGTTCCTCCCTCTTTAAACTTAACAGAAGTTAGTGGAATAGCCATTTCAATAGTATAATATCTATCATAAATTTTTGTTTCTCCCTGCCACTTCACATCCCACGAAGTAGAGAATCCATCTCTGCTGGAACCTCCATTAGAGATCAGAGCCTCTCTTCTAACCCCAAGGGGGTTGATGCCGAAAAGGAAGGCATTTGTTCCATCATTAAAAGTGTCAAATATAAAGCTGATATTATCATTGTTGCCTGCCCTAAAATCTCTTTGTAAAGAGGGAATGACAAAATCATTTCCGGAGGTGAACACTTTAACACCCAAATAGAGATTTACTTGGTCATAAAGCATTTTAATACTTGTTTTTTGTTTTGCTATTACAGAATCTGAAGGGAAATACTGCTGAAAATCAGCAGTTTCAAAAGCTTCTTCCCATATGTTTTCNGAAAGATCTCCGTCAATTAATATGGGCTGATCTATAAATTTTACAAAGATTTCTTTTTCTTTATTCTGACCGAATGCGGTGGTAGTTAATGCAAGAAATAGGAACCAAAAGGTTTTATTCATGGAATTGAATTTGGTNGTTTTTCAAATTTACGTTATTTAATATTTTATTTAATTATAATTTCACATTCCCTTGCAAAAAATAGCTTGGGTTCTGTTATTTTTACAAAAATATATTCACATGAGATTTATAATTATTTTTTTATTAGCGTCACAATCTATTTTTGCTGCCACTGAAGATTGGGGTAAAACAGGTCATAGGACAGTAGGAGAAATAGCTACTTCAGTGCTTAGTAAAAAGGTACTCAAAAAGATTGAAGCATTATTAGACGGTGAATCTTTAGCCCTTGTTTCCAATTATGGAGATGACATAAAATCAGATGACAATTACAGAAAATACGGCCCATGGCATTATGTGAATTTACCTTTAGACGGAAATTATAGTTTAGAAACAGCCAATCCTAAAGGAGACATCATTCAAGGCATTCAGGTTTGTATNAATACCATAAGAGATGTGAATTCAAGTAAAGAAGAAAAAGCTTTTCATCTAAAGTTATTGGTTCATTTCATTGGAGATCTTCACCAGCCTATGCATATGGGCCGTCCAGAAGACAAAGGAGGTAATGACGTAAAGCTAACTTGGTTTGGGAAAAGCACCAATTTGCATAGGGTTTGGGACAGTAATATGATTGATGATTACGGTATGAGTTACTCTGAATTAGCCAAAGAATCTCCTAGGCTGTCTAAAAGAGCGCGTAAAGAAATGATGAAAGGGACCCCTTTAGATTGGATGAAAGAAGGACATCTCATCACAAAAAAATTATATGAAGACTTACCTAAAAACGGCAAATTAGGTTATGAATACGCTTATAAATATACTGGAGTTATGAGAGACCAGCTTCAAAAGGGCGGGCTTAGGCTTGCAAAATTATTAGAGGCCTTATTTGACTAAATTNCGAAAGACCTNTAATACTTAGCNACATATANATTCGCTATGTCAAAAAGCTGTTAAGTGAGTTAAAACTCTAAAGAATTGTACCAGGCTTTTATTTGGTAATTTATCGTTTGGAAATTTTATTACCACTAATTTGGCGCTGCATGTTGCATTTGAATCGGCCTACGGCCTCTGACCTTAGTTTGGCGTGTTTGGTAGCCCTTCCTTGNACNCTGGCNCGCCACATTCTAAAACTACTCGGTTTCATCTCAGTACGCATTATTTCAATAGTTTCTTGTTCAGAGATGCCAAANTGAAAAGTTATGGCCTCAAAAGGAGTTCTGTCTTCCCAAGCCATTTCTATAATGCGGTCTAATTGTATTTCTGTAAATTCTTTTTTCATAGCCTTACAAAGGTATAAAAGAAATTAGATCCAATAACTATATGACCAGTACATGAGTACAAATTGAAGTGGAATTCTTAAATACAATATGATTTTGGGTATTCCAGCGGCTTCCTTTTCTCCACTTAGCATATAAAAGTGTACCCATAGAAATAGTGTTAGCATAAGTATTATACCAATCAAAGCAATATTTCTAGTTTCTTTAAACAATACACCAGCCCCTAGTATTATCTCTGCGGCACCACTTAAATAGACCATAAGTAGCGGTTTTGGAATAANCCTTGGCATAATTCTTAGATATATTTTGGGTTTTACAAAGTGCATAAAACCTCCAAAGAAATATAGGCTAGACATAAAGTATAGTGACAAAGTTGTTTGCATATCCTAAAGGTACGTCAAAAGCATTTTGTAGTAAATCTCAATTGAGTGAAAATTTATGTATTTTTGGCATCAGAATTTATTAATGATGAAATATAGTTTTTTGCTCTTATTTAGTTTAGGGTGTTTGGGAAATTCTTATGCCCAGCAACAACCTAATTTTTTATTTTTTGAGCAAAATATGAGCTTGTATAACCCAGCGGCTACAGGTGCTCAAGGTGCTTTTGCTAGTATAGGTTACAGGGCTGCGTGGTCAGGGATTGAAGACGCGCCAAGGGCCACTTCATTCATTTATAACACTAAGGTTAAAAATAATGCCTCTTGGGGGTTTAGCTACCTTTCAGATCAGGTGTATGTAGAAAATCAAGGCGTTGTGTCAGTAGATTACAGTTATAAACTTCAAATTTCAGAAGGAACCAAACTTCATTTGGGTATTAAGGNAGGGGGTATTTTTAATACCATTGACCTCAATAAATTAAATAGAATTACCCAAGAATCAAATGAATCTTTAGGCAATNTAGATAATTACATGAACCCAGCAATTGGAGTAGGGGCTTTTTTACAGTCTAAAAAGTTTTTTGCAGGTATTTCTGTGCCTAACTTCTTGAATAGTAAGCGCTTTAAAGAGTCTAATGGTATTGCTACTACGGCTACCGATAAACCTCATTTTTATGGAACAGCCGGTCTTTNCATTCCTTTAGGGAATTCTATTTTATTGAGACCAATGATGTTGTATAGGGTAGTGAGTGACGCTCCGAATCAAATCACAGCTTTGGGACAAATTGAATTAAAAGAACAACTTTCTATTGGTGTAGGCGTGAGTAATAATGATTATATCTCTGCCATGTTATTATTCAAAGNAATGCAGCGATTGGATTTTGGTTACGGTTACGAAATGGGCCAGAGAACTTCTTCTACCGCACTAAGGGCCAACACACATGAACTTATTTTAAGATATAAATTTGGCGCTGTAGCTGAAAAGAAAGTGGCAAATTAAAATGAAGACTAGCCATTCTAGTTGAACATAAAAAAAAAGCCACCCAAAGGGTGGCTTTTTAATTTCTGATCAATATTGATTATTTGATCATTTCATAGCTTCTAGAAATAAAATCACTCAGGGCAGCTCCTTTAAGTAAGCCCTTNGAGAGTTTCGCTAAATCTATAGATTGGCTAATGAGTCGATCTTGTTTCTTCTGTGTTTTGGTTTGAAGAATTTCACTGACCAATGGGTGGTTAATATTCACAATTAGGTTGTGCATGTCAGGCATATTTCCCATGCCAAACATTCCGCCTCCGCCACCGGTTTGCTGCATCTCTTTCATCCTTCTCATGAATTCTGGTTCAGTGATCACGAAAGGTGCACTATCACTATCCATGGCTTCTAATTGAACGGTTAAACCGCCCTCTCCCGTAACTTTTTCAATTTTTTCTTTAAGGCTTTCCTTTTCTTCATCTGAAAGTTTAGAAATGGCATTTTCTTCCTTTTGAATGAGTTTATCTATTGGATCTGCGTCTACTCTTGCAAAGGAAATTTTCTCTTTTGATGTTTCAAGTTTTTGCATCAGGTGAGATACAATAGGAGAATCTAACAGAAGCACTTCATACCCTTTGGCTTTTGCCGCTGCTATATAAGCATGTTGAGACTCTTTGTCTGAGGCATATAGCAGAATTAACTTACCATCCTTATCTGTCTGATTGTCTTTTAATTTTTCTTGCAACTCCTCAAAAGTAAAATAAGAGCCGTCTACTGTTGGGTATAGTGCAAACTTGTCTGCCTTGTCAAAGAACTTATCTTCAGATAGCATACCGTATTCTATGACAATTTTAATGTCATTCCACTTTTCTTCAAAAGCAGCCCTGTCATTTTTGAATAAACTACTCAGTTTGTCTCCAACTTTCTTTGTAATATAGGTAGCAATTTTTTTAACTGCTCCGTCTGCTTGAAGGTAAGACCTAGACACGTTTAATGGAATATCTGGAGAGTCAATTACCCCTCTGAGCATGGTCAAGAATTCAGGTACTATTCCTTCTACATTATCTGTGACAAATACTTGATTTTGATAGAGTTGTATTTTGTCCTTTTGGACATTTAAGTCGTTGGTTAGTTTTGGGAAATATAAAATTCCTGTGAGGTTAAAAGGATAATCTACATTCAAATGAATATGAAATAATGGCTCTTCAAATTGCATGGGATACAATTCTCTATAGAATCCTTTGTAATCTTCCTCATTTAAATCTGCAGGGGCTTTGGTCCATGCAGGATTTGGGTTGTTTATGATGTTTTGTACTTCTTGTGTTGGCGCTGGATCCTCTTCTTTAGCACCTTCTGGTTTTGGAAGGGTTTCTGTTTTAGTTCCAAAAACAATTGGAACAGGCATGAATTTGTTGTATTTGCTTAGTAACCCACTAATTTTACTTTCCTCTAAAAACTCTACGGAATCTTCAGCTATATGTAAAATGATTTCGGTACCTCTATCTTTTTTGTCGGCTGCTTCTAGAGTGAAATTTGGAGATCCATCACAGGTCCAATGGGCTGCTGGCTCATCTTTGAAGCTTTTTGTTATTATTTCTACAGTATGAGCAACCATGAAAGCAGAATAAAAGCCTAAGCCAAAATGACCAATAATTCCNGCATCTTTACCGGCGTCTTTGTATTTGTCTAAAAATTCTTCAGCACCAGAAAATGCTACTTGGTTTATGTATTTTTCTACCTCATCAGAAGTCATACCAAGACCTTGATCCGTAATGTGAATTTTCTTTCCTTCTTTATCAATTCTAATTTCGATCTGAGGATTTCCATAGTCTACTTTAGCTTCACCTATAGCTGTGAGGTGTTTTAACTTAAGTGTAGCGTCAGTAGCATTAGAAATTAATTCTCTTAGGAATATTTCATGATCACTGTATAAAAACTTTTTAATCAGGGGAAAAATATTCTCCACTGATACATTAATCTTGCCTTTGGCCATAACTTATATGTTTAAAA